>Ga0180219_1001751_pt1 | contig 13516 bp, 8 predicted proteins | sample eDN3rd30CBELigMG_FD_151338 | JGI IMG/M metagenome (GOLD analysis project Ga0180219, IMG submission 151338) | Enriched Miracle-Growth compost microbial communities from Emeryville, California, USA - eDNA 3rd pass 30_C BE-Lig MG (version 2)... ...
ATCGGCTCCCAAGGCTGTCATTTATCCGCTTGGGGCGCCTGAAGGCCTGTTTACCTCATTTGCTGACTTGCTAGGCCAACGTACCTGCCGGCGATTCGTCTACATTGGCGCTATTCATCCGCGCCGACAACTGGACCAACTATTAAGATGCATAGAGTCTTTGCCTGCCCCTATCAAGCGGCAAGTATCAATAGACGTATTTGGAAGCGGGCCATCTCTCCCAGAATTCCGTAGACTTGTTTGGAAAACAGGTCTGGAGGGAGTTGTCAATATTCACGGCCCAGTTTTTCAGAATGTACTGTTCGAACTCTTGCCGAAGTATGACGTGGGCCTAGGCTGGATCCCCCACGAAATATATAACCATGCCCCTTCCTTGAAGACCTTAGAGTACATGTCAGCCGGTTTGGTTCCTCTTATATCGAATACCAAGGCTCATAAGAAACTTATAGAACAAGGGTTTCATTGTGTGCTATTTGATAATTCGAGTGAAGGTTTTAGAGGCGCGGTTGAGACTTTGCTTAAAGAAGGATTCCCTCAATGGAAAATTGCTGCGAATCTTGAGCGCATAAAGGAGCAGACCTGGGATAAGGTTGTCAGGGAATATTTATATCCCTTTTTGCTAAAGCTAATTTCTGAGCAGGGGGGGAGAGAGAATGGCACGGCGATTCAGGCTGAGGCACGGTGGCGTCCTATGGTGCGCCCATTCGAGTCAAGCCGACAGGGGGCCTTCTGGCTATCGGCACTATGCATAGTCTCTGAGCGTCTGTATTACGGACTACGGTCAGAGTGTAGGTTACATCTTCTTCCCCAACACAATTGGCAAGACAGCTTGGTGAGCATCCAAGCCGATTGCTTATTGGTCGAATCGAGCCTCTATTCTGTACTTGATGATTGGCGATTCTCCCAAGGTCCAGAGCCATCCTCTGACCTAATTTCGCTGTTGAAGGCAGCGAAGAATCGCGGGCTGACTAGCATATTTTGGATTACGGCTGGAGCCGAATATTTCGACATCTATTCTTCAGCAGCAAGATACTTTGATTATGTCTTCGCTGCAGATTCATTAATGATAGAGAGATTACAACGAGTGGGAATTGGAGCTGGATACCTGCCTCCAGCATTCCAACCTCGTCTTTTTAATCCTCTTCGCCCTCTACGCGCAGGTCCATCGGACGTCGCTCCCTATTTGGTAAATGGAATCTATACCGCAGAGGACTCTCTCGAGGTGTCGAAGGCAATCGAAACTTGTCAGGACATTCGTTTTACCGCGTTCGAGCGATGCCATGTGCCCACGGTCAATAATGTGGCTCGTATAGAAAAATTGTTACCCAATCTAAACATAAAAGGAAAACTATCCTATCGCATGCTGCCTGAAGTGCTGAAGAATTCCAAGGCCCTGATAGTCTCTGAAAAAGCCAATCTAACCTCTACGGAGTTCGCTTGGCAGGCCTTAGAGAACGCCGCATGCGGGTGTCTTACATTAATAATTGATATGAAGGGAGATGAAAGTAGCTCCCCGTATATTAAACGCTTTGCCTCGGCTTCCGAGCTAGCTGGGTGGTTGAAAATGCACAATGAAAGCGAGGTGGCCCTCGGGGCATCGTGCTTGGGAGCATGGAGACATGCATTCAGTAACGATACTTATGAGCAACGAGTTCGCGCTATAGGACAGATCGTTGGGAAATTCCCAGCTTCTACCGATCTCCCTTTGGTGACTATAGTGACGCCGACCATGCGGTGCGAACAAATAGAGCACATATTATCTAATTTTCGCCGCCAAACTTATCCCAGGAAAGAATTGATCATCGTTGTCAATCAAGGGGAGAGAGAGTATCTACATATAAAAAATGTTGTTGCAGACGAGGAGGGAGTAAGAGCGTACCTTATGCCTAGCGATTATCGGGCCGCCACCGCACTCAATCTGGGTGCACAGTTAGCAAAGGGAAATTGGCTGTTTCGATTTGATGATGACGATTCCTATGGCAGCGAATACATTGCTGATTCGTTGTTGATGTTAAAAGCCGATGCGAGTGACCTCATAGGAAAATTTGCTTCTTTCGTCCAAGTGTCAGACGAGGCAGATGTTTATCACCGGCCCCACATTGAGTCATCCTTTATGCTAAGAGCATATAAGGCCGCGGATCTTGGGCAGATAGGGGCCGCCTTGAGTGGCGCGACTTTTGGAATCCGTGTAGACATATTGCAACGGTGTCCATTTCCGGATGAAAGTTTGAGCACGGCTGACTCGGGATTTCTTGAGAAGTTGCGAGTCGAAATCCCGGATGCTCGTATCGTGAAGACCGATTGGTATAACTACACAATGGGCAGGCGTCGCAATGGTGCTTCGCATACGTGGCGAACTCGCCTATCAAATCTGATTGACAAAGAGCGTCCCGTGCCTGCAGAGATTGCTGAGGTGCCTAGGTGAAATCGATGGAGAGTTCAAATGGGACTGCCTCTCTCCATAGGTTGGAGGCGGAATGTCTTGAATTATGCAAGGCAATGGACGTGGCCAATTTGTATGAATATTCAACTTATATAGCTGAAATCCCAGCATCCACTGCACAGCATGATTTAAGTGGCTATTTTGCCAGACTGTTAGATGTTCGCGAAAAACTGGAGATAAGATTAGCTGAGATCCTGTGCGAAGAGAGGCAAAAAGTGGCTGATGCGGAAGTTCGCTGTAATCAGACCTACGCGAAATCGACGATAAGTCGTTCTTCTCAAGGAGCGAATAATCGATTAATTCGCCGCCAGCATGAACTGCCTAGATTATGGAAAAAGCTTTGCACTAATCCGAGGGCATACTTTTCTGATTCTCGTTTTTTTTTCCTACGGTGGTTTCGAGTTTTCTTTCCCTAGATAGTCTGGGTGGGACAACCGAAATATACATTTTGCAAATGCTCGAGGTGACTGCCATGATGGGTTGGTTTAGAGTGATCCTCTTGACTTTGAGTGTCAGTGCAGGTGCTTACGCACATCCCAAGCATATTTTAATGTTCTCTGCAGATTGGGATATAGACGCGGTGAACGCTGTCGCGAAAAACCTCAGCGAGAATGACTTCCTAGGACTGACGGCCAACACTCGTCTGAGAGGAGGTGAGCGGCTAGTTGCAGGCCATACCTTTTCTATTCCGGCAAGGCTTGACTCTGTAGCAAAGCGAGCCGCTCAATCATGTCCGATGGCGGGTAGAAAAGAGGCAATCATTTACGACCCCGAGCATTGGACGCAAACCCCTCAGGAAGAGCAGAAGAATCTACGCGAGAGCATCGCACGTGCATCACAAATAGTTCATAAGAAGGGATGCTTCGAGTTTGGCTTGGCACCTGACCAGCAATTTGCTGGAGTCGATCCTTCTAAGTGCAGTGGTGAAATCAGCAGCCTGCTTGATCAAGTGGCGTGGAAAAACGTAGACATTTTTATAGTACAGGCCCAAGGCTTGTTAAGCCGGCGTTGCGGTGGTGCTGCTAACACACAGGCTTATGCCAAGTTCGTCAAGGACTGGGCGAGTGAACTGAAAAAGCGGAACCCTGAAATTAAGATAATTTCTGCAATCTCGTTCAGTCATACTGACCCGGAATTAATGACAACGATCGTGGAAATGATGAAACCAACGGTGAACGGGTTCTATATTGCATACCCTAAAGCTCGCTCAGGAACATGTAGATACTGTAAGCCGGAGAACCTAGAAAAGGTAATGAAAGTCATCAAAACTTCTGACTGATGCTTGTGTGACGCGAGAGGTAGGAATAGCGGCTTCTATTCCATTCCAAAACGGATGTAGGGTAAATGAACAAAGTTATCAACAATTCCGAAGAAGAGGCTCAAGATAGCGGGAGCATTCATGCTGTTGCTACGGCCAGACCTCAAACCCCAGAGGCTACCCTGCGCCGAGAGGTTCGCTGGAAAGTCGGCGAAGCAGTATTTTCACCCCGAAAGTCACCGAATACAGAGTTGAAGATCGCGTTGATAGGCGGGGAGAGGTTATATGAGAGTCTGCGCTACGAGGGAGAGGTTATTCCGATTACGCCGGACAACTGGCCGCACGTTTTCCGATATTCCAAGCCGGATCTGTTCATCGTCGAATCTTGCTTTGAGACCGCCAGTGGGCACTGGTTCATGGCGCAGACAGAGGCGGCTATAGAGACTTCGAGCCTCGCTTTATTGATTGAGACCGCCCAAAGGGCTGGTATTCCCACAATTTATTGGTTTACGCTGGATCATCAATTTCATCGACTTTTTCTACCTTTTGCCAAGCTCTTTAGTCAAGTATTTTGTGCCGATGTGAACGAGCTCCGCTTAATGAGAGAAAGCGGCATCAACGCTGATTTACTTTTGCCAGCGGTGCAGCCGGCATTGTTCAACCCTATTCACAAGTATGGCGTAGAGCCCTTAAGCGAATTCAATATTGTATGTGATGGCATCGCTGACATCATATCAAATCAAGAGGCTTTCCAGCATCTCGGACCTCAGTTGGCCAGCATGGGATTAAAGGTATATCAAACCGATTACAGTGTGTGGGAAACGAAAGTCAACAATTTCCCGGAAATGAAAGACGCCTTTATAGGAAGCGTTGACTTCGAGTCTCGTCGGGCGATATTGAAAGATGCACAGATTTATTTATGCCTGTCTCCGCGGGACACCAATCCTACGGAGCAGCAGTGGCAGACCCTAGAGGCCGCTGCCTCACGAATGGCCATTGTTCATAACGGTGTGCTAGAGGAGGGTGACATAAGGCGATCCTTCGCGTCTTCGGTAGAAGATCCAGAACGATTTCTATTGGAAATTCTTCGTTTGAAGAAAGACAGTCTTTACCGAGAACGCCGGGCACATATTGCCTGGAGATCCGCCGTAATGCATCACTCATTTTCGAACCGCTTAAAGGCTATTTGCGAGAAGATCGGCGTACGGAATGATTGGGTGGAGTGGCCGCGTGCGACGCTTATTGCCCCCACATTCAGGCCTCATTTCATCGATCGAATATTGAACCAATATGATGCGCAAACCTATCCAAACAAGGAGCTTGTCATCGTATTTAATGGCTTAGATATAGATCTTCCAGAGTTGCCGGATTCACACAGATATCGATCCGATATAAGGCTGCTGCATGCTCCCAAGGAGTTGGCTGCTGGAGCCTGCATGAATCTAGGAATTCAAGCTGCTTCGGGGCAGTATGTTTTTCGGTTCGACGATGATGACTATTATGGAGAAAATTATCTTCTAGATACTATGCTCCATACAAGATCTTGTGATTTCGACGTTTCTGGAAAAGTATTTCGATATTTTGTTATTCCTTCTAGATACCGAAATAAGGTATTTCGGCGTAATCAGGGATTTCTTGGCTTTAGGCGCCCTGCATTGCTGCAAGATACTCCTCCCCCTAATTTCACAATCATGTCCGGAGCTACGCAGGGAGGACAGAAAGCTGTCTTTGTAAATTATCCGTTCCCAAATAACAATTTCGGTGCTGCCGATAGTGCCCTCTTGGACAAACACGCAGTGGAGTTCCCTGGCAGAGCAGCGTTAATCCTGGATGATCTCAATTTTGTGGTAGAGCGTCGAAGCAACGCGGAGCATACCTGGAAGACTAAGGATTCAGTGCTCTTGCGATTTACTGATTCCGCAATAGGTTCATCAGACGAGATAACCCGTGTATGAAAGTCTTTTTCTTCTTTGACTCCATATCCTTGAAGAGGGAGCCGCTGCTTGAGATGTGCCGCGGTCTTCTTGGGCATTTGGAGGGTGGAGGCCACAAAGTCTATCTGGGCGCACTTCAGCCTGAGCGCCGCTCAAGCAAGGCTGACTTCGGCGGTAGCGCAAAGTGGCTGCATTGGAATCGAGATTCGATGTCAGCCCTTCACTATCAAAGTCAAATTCTGAACTTATCCCCCGATGTTTTTGTATTGTTTGGGGCCTCTTGCGAAGCCGTACTCGTGTGCAGCCTTCTTTACAGGACCGGAATCCCTTTGGTGTATTACGAAGGAGATGTTGTGGGAGGTCTACGGGATAGGATATGGTCGGAGGAGCGGGGCGTCTCTCTCGCTGAGGCTATCTGGGAAAGAGAGTTAGTGCTGGCAGCGGCGACGAGAATAAAGGGCACGTTGGAATGTCACGGCAGTAAGCTGCCTCCTTTTATCCAGAAGCAGATCGTACGCTTTGAAGATCCCTTTCAGTTTCCATCTCCCAGTCAACAGAGAGAGCAGGGCAGTCGGCCAGTGCGCCGCATTATCGGTATTTGCGGTGACGACATCGATGCGGATCTTATGCTGATTGAGTCCTTTCTAAGATTGGCACCTCAGTTCAAAAACTGGGAGCTTGTGCTTTTCTTTAGTCCTCTCGCGACGGAGAGCCGAAGCGAGCGCATAAAGTTACTTAAAGAATATGTAGAGCAGTCAGGGATCGGTAACGCAGTTCGGATCGCCGAGATGCCGAACGATTTCAGCGTCGAGTGCGCTCGCTCGGATATCAATGTAGTTGGCGTATTGGCTAGCGATACCAGTAGTCTGGTTGCTACTGCTATGGCTCACGGAATACCGACTGTAGCATACGGGGATTGTAAAGGGATAAAAGATTTAGTTCGAAGTGGCCACAATGGTCTTCTCGTTCCTCCGGAGGGAAACCAAGTGGCGGGATTGATGCTCGCACTGTCTAAGCTAATGCGATCCTTCTCCATGCGGGATGTTCTCGGGAATCAGGCAGCAGACGATTTTAAAGAACGTAATTTAGAATCTGGGTTTCTTTCCTGGGAAAAAATGATGCAAGAAGCCGTCGAATACAAGAATACGAATCGCTTATTGGATGAGCAGAAGGCCATGGATTTTGATCTGGCGACCCATTATGCTCGGATGGCGCCAGAATTCTATCTTGAAGTTCTTGGAGATGAGTTCTCTGCCCTTCATTCTTCAAAAGGCATGATGGGTTTAGAGGATCTAAATGTGGCATTTCAGGATCCCGAGCTATTTTCAGCCATAATGGCTGAAAAGGAAAAAGCGCTAACTAGGCAGGTTATAAATTATGAGTTCTCCTAAAAGAATCATTGTTTTTGCCTCGGGCGACCTCTATAAGATTGGAGGTCTGCAACGGTCCTATGCCATGCTCACTCAGTATTTGGTCGACGTTGGGCATACTGTCTCCGTGTTTGGATGGGACACTGGAGCGGAAGGGAGAGGGCTAGCCTATCCACTAGACGAAAAGGTAGGCTTGAGATTGTTCAAGTCTGCTAGGTCAAAAAAAATCGCAGACGAGATTGCCGCAGCTGTTTCATCCTTTATGCCGGACGTCGTGCTGATCGTCAATAGCTCGCATCCCGGCCTCTTTATTAGCCTCGCTATTCGACATTTGGGCATCCCTATTGTTTATTCAATCCGGGGGAGTGCTGAATTCTGCTTGCGATATCTATGGCCATGCAAGCGAATTTTGGAACTCGTTTTTTATGGGGCTAATGCAGGCCATGTACTCATGCCTTCTTATCGAAAGCTATTCCCTCCGAGTATACGAGAAAAACTCGAGATAATCCCAAGCCAGATTGAGCCTGCCAAGACTTTCGGTGCACCCGACAGACCCAATGAATCGGGCCGATATGTCGTCTTGTACTCTGGCAGATTTTCTTTCGAGAAAAGAGTTGGTTTGTTGATCAAAGCATTTTCGGCTCTTCGAGATGAGTTTCCTCAGTGGGATTTATGGCTCTATGGAGACGGCGTAGAGTTGTCAAATGCTCAAGATTTAGTAAAGGAGCTGCGACTTGAAGAGAGGGTCGTCTTTGGTACCGCAAGAAACACGGATGAAATGTACCAAGTCTATCCGAAGGTTCATTTAAAAGTGCTGCCTTCGGAGCAAGAGGGGTGCCCTATGGCACTGAGAGAGGCTATGGCACATCAGATCCCGGTCATCGCATTTGAAGAATGTTCTGGAAGCAATGAAATCATTACGGACGGTAAGGATGGACTCTTAATTTCCCGAGATGCAGATAGAGTGAATTCTCTGGCTCATGGTATGCGTCGGCTAATGGAAACCCCTTCGTTGCGGCGGGAAATGGGAATTGAAGCTCGCCTTACTGCTGATAAGTTTCATCCGGACGAGATTCATAGCCGATGGGAGCGATTGCTGGTTGACGCAGCAGAGGCTCGGGGAGTTGCTTCGTCGGAGATTCGCGCAAAGTATAACCAGGAGCATACTCTGGCACTGGAAGAGCTAGATCATTTACGGCGTAATAATAGATATTCGAACGTTTATTCATTTACCAGAGATCCTGAGCTATTCGAAGAGCATAAATCCGACTATCTGCTTGTCTACGGACATAGTCTTTTCGACAAAACTTACTATGGCGAAGAGTACTTCGATGTAAAAATGGCAGGTATAGATCCTTTGTTGCATTACTTATCCGTTGGATGGCGTGCTGGCCATAATCCATCGGCCGAGTTCGACACGGTGGCTTATAGACAGGCATACATGGCTTCTGACGATCAGCAGTGCCCCCTCGTCCACTACTATCGGTATGGGCGATTCAACGGTGCGCGCCCGTTACCAGTGTTAGAAACCGAGAATCAAGAGTTTTCCCAAAGGCGGCTGCGGCAGGGTAGTTATGCTCTACATGAGGATGTGCAAATTGAATTGCGCATTCTTTCTGAACTACAAGCCACAGATCTATGAGAGTCTTGGATGAAATCGAAATCTATCCTAATTACTGGCGGTTGCGGATTTATTGGAACATCTTTGGCATCGTCACTGCTGAAACATCACCCTGGTTGCCATATTCGCATTTTGGATAACCTGACAACAGGCTCTGAACAAGATCTGGCTGAGGTGGCCGAATATCGGAGAGTAGAGGCCGGCCAATTGGTGTCGCATAAAAAGGGTGTTGTCCTCATAGAAGGGGATATTCGAGATGCCTCGGTAGCGGCGCAAAGTGCCGCTGGCATGGATTGCATAGTACACCTTGCGGCCAATACGGGCGTGGGTCCGTCAGTGGACAATCCGAGATTGGATCTGGAATGTAATGTTGTCGGCACATTCAATATGCTAGAGGCGGCTCGATTGCATGGAGTTCGCAAATTCGTATTCGCCTCGTCAGGCGCTCCGGCGGGTGAGGTCGAGCCACCTATTCATGAGGAGTTGCCACCACATCCGGTCTCTCCTTATGGGGCAAGTAAGCTATCCGGTGAAGGGTATTGTTCAGCTTATTTCCGCACCTTTAAAATAGATACCGTTTGCTTGCGGTTTGGAAATGTTTATGGCCCTCGTTCAAAGAAAAAGAGTAGTGTGGTAGCCAAATTTATCCGTCAGGCACTAGCAGGAGAAACATGCACCATCTTCGGTGATGGTACTCAAACCCGAGATTTCATCTATATAGATGACCTTGTTCGTGCAATCCGGTCGGGTATCGAAAAAAGCGTAGGAGGAGAGACCTTTCAAATTGCCACCGGTGCGGAAAGTACGGTGGGAGAGGTGGCGAGCATGATTGCTGGCGTTCTGCGAGAGCGAGGCGTTGTCATGACGGTTCAGCACGATGCGCCGAGGCTTGGTGACGTAAAACGAAACTATTCCGATACTACAAAGGCGGCGCAAGTATTGGGGTGGGCTGTTGAGGTCCCTCTGAACGACGGAATCGTACGGACCATTGATTATTTTCTTGCTCAATCCCAGAGTTGATCTATGCACAAGACGGAAAGCGCAAGACGGATAATTGTAGTGCTCAGCGCAGGCCGGTCAGGCACGTCACTGTTGATGCAGGCGCTTGCCCGACTTGGCATGACTTTGTCCGAGGAGCTGCTTGGCGGTCGCTATGAGAATCCTGACGGATTTTTTGAAGATGTTCGTATCGTTGAGCTTCATAAAGAACTGTTGGAGCGGTTGGAGACAAAAGGAACTCTCCCGCTTCCTGACGATTGGCAGCGGCATGAGGCGACCCGTGAAATCAGCGTTAAATTGAGGGCATTGGTACACGACCAATTATTACATACGGAAGGAATTTGGGGCTTTAAGGATCCGAGGACAGCTACCTTCCTTCCGATGTGGCTCAGGATCTTCAATGCTGAGAAAGTAAATCCGGTCTTTATCTTGGCACTGCGGGAACCTGCCAGTGTTATCAGTTCGTTCGTTCGGCTGTACAACAATCCCCCCGAGTTGGCGGAGTTGGTATGGTTGAGTCGGACGTGTGACGCACTTCATCACACTGGGGCCGATTGCTACATTGCACATTATGAGGATTGGTTTTCAAGACCCGGCGACTTAGGGCGAGAACTCATGCAGTATTCTGGTCTTGATACGATTTTCAAAGGGAATGTGGATGATGCCCTTAGGGAAGTCATAAAGCCAAATTTGAATCGTTCCGTCCATGATCCATACGAGATCGGCAATGAATTCGTTCAAAGGCTTTTTGGAGAGTTGTCGGTTTGTCGGGGCGCAGAATTTGATCGACCGAAGTTGATGCACGAAGTTAGGGCTTGTGTCAGGGCGATGGATGACTTTAAAGGATGGTATTTGGATGCGCATCGCGCAACTGTTCAGCTAAAGAGCCTTACTCGGGTAGTGGAGAGTGAAAAGGCGCGGCAGGCGAAGCAGGCTCAAGAGCTCGTTGAAGCTAAGGCCGAAATTGAAGTTTTAAGAAGGGTTGGGGCAACCGGCTTCGAATCAAAATCGGCATCTTCGAGTCTGCCCAGCATGGGACAGGTTGATGCGCAGAATTTTTCGGAATCAGGCAATCGCTCTCTTGTCGACACTTCCATTGACACCTCCCGGGAACAATTGACGCGCACGCAAGAGATGCTTGCACAGGCTCTGAATACTATCGATGCTCAACGGGAAGCATACTACGTTGAACTTGCTGCTGAGCGAGCAAAAGAGGCTTCGCTCGAAAGACAATTGAGCGATGCACGGAGTGTCGCAGAGAAGCAGATGGACCGGTATCAGACTATGTGGGCGGAATCGATGGACAATCATCGGAGGGAGATTGACATGGAGCGTGAGAATCTAAGGGCGGCGGGGAGTGAGTATAGAGGAGTGATTAATGCTCGAATCGAGGATTTGGAGAACCAACTGCGAAACGCGAAGACCGAATGGGAAACTCGTTTAAACCGATACCAGGATGATATCGCTGATTGGAGAGAAGAGTCTCGGACCAAGAGCGACGCTGAACGAGGCGACCTTGACAGGTATCGGGTTTTACGAGAAGAGCAACAGATAGCTGCTGTGGACATGCTCCAGCGAGAGTTGGAAACTGCTAAAGCTGAGTTGGACTCTCAGCAGACACAGCATCAGGCTCTTGTAGAAGAACTGCTGTCTAAGCATCAAGAGGAAATCGGACAACAGTTTGCTGCAACAACCGATGCTCAAGCAAAGTCTGAAGAGTTGAGTGCCCGTATTGAGGAGTTGCTTGGTGATTTGCACGATTTGACCTCTATCAACGCCCAGTATGTAATGCAGGCAAAGGCGCTGCACGACGAGAATGAGCGCTTACGCGCCAAACTAGCAACGAAGCCCGTACCTAAGCCCGCAGCCACAGCCCCTGTTAAGGCGTCCTCACCTAATGTCGTCGAGGGTAAGGGGGCGGGCGGGACAGCCTCATCCACGCATAAGCCCCCCCCAGCGGGTAAGGCAAAAGCTGCCGCTGGACCACAGAAAGAAAAATCTAGTGTCCCTCAGGAAAAAGGGGCGCCAAAGAACCGGCCGATGCCTGCCCCTCAAAAGAAGATTCCTCCCAAGCCGCCCGTCATCAGGACAGAAGGTGGCACGAACTCTCCACAAGATAAGCGTGCCCGTTTGATGAATAAACTAAAGAAAGACCCTCATAGCTATTTTGCAGATTCCAAGCTTTTCTTTTTGCGCCCAGCGCAGTATCTTTTCAAGAAAAAATCCTAGCGCTTATGGCGTGTGTGAAGGTTCCGTCGCCACGCCGTCACGTTTAAAATCGAGGACATTGGCCTCGTAAACTTTTCCCTACATGGGGTAATTGATGTCCGGTAATGGTTGCGTAGACAATATTGGCAAGCGAAGCTGGATCCTCAGTTTCCATATGGGTTCTTTCTTCCTCTGTATACATTAAGAAAGTCGTTGTAGCTACTTAAAGCGGACCTTACGTAACACCTCCGTACAGTTGCCTAACTTTCCGCTCTTTATACTGTCTTGAGAGGAAAATTCTATCCACGGCGGTGCGGCTTAAGGGGGCAACATGGCGGAATCCTCTGTCACCTTTACGGTTTTCACGCCCACCTACAATCGCGGCGCAACCCTGGCTCGTGTCTGTGATTCCCTACGCACCCAGACCTTCCGCGACTTCGAGTGGCTGATCGTCGACGACGGCTCCACCGACGACACCCGCCAGCGTGTCCAGGCCTTCCAGGCCACCGCCGACTTTCCCATCCGCTACCTGTGGCAGGAGAACCGCCACAAGAAATCCGCCTTCAACCACGGTGTCCGCGAAGCGCATGGCGCGCTGTTCGTCGCGCTGGACAGCGACGACCAACTATTTCCCGACACGCTGGCTCGGTTGCATCGCGTCTGGCTGAGCATTCCGGCTCCGGATAGAGAAAACTATTCTGCCGTGACCGGCCTCTGCGCCCGCCCCGACGGTTCCATCGTTGGCGACTGCTATCCGCAGGACCAGATCGACGGTACGCCGCAGGAGATGCATTACAAGTACAAGATCAGGGGCGAGAAGTTCGGCTTCCAGCGCACGGATGTGCTGCGCCGATTTCCCTTTCCGGAGGACATCCGGGGATTCGTGCCGGAGAGCATCGTGTGGTCGGCGATTGGGCAGCAGGGGTACAAGACGCGCTTCGTCAACGAAGTCATGCGTGTCTATCACGACTCTCCCGATTCGCTCAGCCGCCAGGGGGCGGTCAATGCACGCACGCATGCCCTGGGCCTGTACCTGCTGGCCCGGGACATACTGAACAATAGCCTGCGCTGGTTTTTCTACCAGCCGTGGGAATTCCTGATGGCGGGGGCGCGGTATACGCGCTTTGCGCTGCATCTGCACCATGACCGGCGCAAACCGCCCGAAGGCTTTCGCGGCCTGAACGGCCTGGGCGCGCGCACCCTGGCGGTCCTGATGGCGCCGCTGGGCTTGGTCATGTATTGGCGTGATTGCCTGCGTGCGCGGCCGCATGCCGTCGGACCGGACGGCGCGTCGGCCTGATCGGAGCCGGCCGGCGCTCGCGGCAGCCCAGGACCGCCTCCTTCACGCTCGGTTCAATCGTCGTTCCCGTCTTCTTTGTCATCATCCGGCGCCGGCTCCAGCTCCACCAGCCCGAACGGCAGTAAATCCGCCAGGTCATCCGACCACCCGAACTCGTCCCCCTGGTGATCCAGCTTGACGAACCGCTCGCCTTCGATCGGCGATAGCTGGATGGCCCACAGGTAGATGCATTCGTAGACCTCGTCCGGACCGGGATTGAGTCCGCCCTTGCTGCCGACCCACCGCATGCCTTGCCCGCCCATCTGCACATGGATGTCGTTGGCGTCCGGCTCGGCGCCGGTTTCCAGCGGCCGCGCGAAAGCCACCCATTCATGGCCGTTCTC
>Ga0180219_1001754_pt1 | contig 13512 bp, 15 predicted proteins | sample eDN3rd30CBELigMG_FD_151338 | JGI IMG/M metagenome (GOLD analysis project Ga0180219, IMG submission 151338) | Enriched Miracle-Growth compost microbial communities from Emeryville, California, USA - eDNA 3rd pass 30_C BE-Lig MG (version 2)... ...
CCTCGGTCGAGATCGCCGCCTGCACATCGCCCAGTTGCGCCAGCAACGTCGTGATCTGCTGGGCCAGCGCCTCGTCGTCGTCGGCCCGGGTGATCATTTCCTGATTGATCGCCGCGATGGTTTTGCCCACGCGCGCCGCTAGCGACACCCGCAGCTCATCTTCGGCGACATTCGCCGCCATGGCGTCCGCCGCCAGTTGCTCCACCCGGTCATTCAGATCCATGAGCGCACGGCGGATCGTGTCTTCGCCCGTATCGCTGATCGACTTGATGTCCTTTCGCAGTTGCTCCTGCAAATTGGCCATCTCGATCAGGATGGAGGCGATGTCGCTGGAAATGATCGGCTTGAACGTCCGGAACGACGAGAACACCCGCGGGCCAACAACGCCGGTGGCGCTGATGGCGTAGGCGCGAATGTAAACGTCCTGATCCTCGACATGGCGGATCGGGAATGAGCCGGACGCCGCCGGCCCGTCCGACACCAGGTCGGACGTGGCCCAGTCGTCGTACGACACCTCGACCACATAGCGCGCCGCCGACCGGGCCTCGCCAACCGACCACTCCATATTGAGCGCGGTCGAGGTCTGGAACGCATAGGCCCGCACCCAGGGCACAACCGGCACCGTGGGGCCAAGGATATCCTCAACGCCCGGAACCGGCGGCTGCGGCGGCGGGACCTCGCCCAGCGCCGTCCACACCTGCGGATTGTCGGCGATGGCCTCGACATTGACGCGGAAACGGCCCTGCGGCTCGACGGACCTGATCAGATATGGCTCTGCGATCTCGACCAGCGGGCCGATCAGCACCGAGGTCATTTCGTCGCCGTCCGCCTGCCACAGATCGCCCCACGCCACCGGCGGATCGTAAAATGCGCCGACACTCGCCACGTCATCGGCATTGGCGACGATGATGTTGGGCTCCGGCCCCTGCGTTACCCGCACCGGGCCAAACTCGCGGCTGACGCGATCGCGGACATACATGTAGCTTTCGGCCGTCACCTCGACGTCGGCGTCGAGGGTCAGCACATACCCTGCCCTGTCCATGACGCCGGCGGCGCGCGCGCCGTCGCCCATGAACCACGCGTCGACCAGCGCCGGATCGCCCCGGCGCATCAGCCGGCCTTCCAGCTCCGTGGTGAATGAACGCCGCTCCCGCCGGAAATAGGCGCTGGCGGCCAGCCAGGTCGCCAGCATATGGGCGTGCTCATGGCTGGAGACGCCGGCCATCTGGTAGCGGCGCGGCGTGATGGTCGGCGTTCCGAAGAACTTGTGCGCCTCACCGCGCCGGGCCGGGTCGGCGTTGGGGGTGTATTCGACAACCACGTCAGCCGCGCCATCGGTCAGCGACAGGTCAAACTCGCTGGCCGACGTGCCGCGCACGATCTGGCGGCGGGTGATGGCGTGCTTGCGGGCAAGGCGCGGCTCATCGCGCGTCAGCGACCACGCATTGCCAAGGCGCGCCGGCTGGGCGCGGATGACGCCAAGCACGGTTTCGGCCGCTTCATAAACCGAAACCGGCCCCCGGATCACGCCATCAAAGGTATCCAGCGTGGTCAGCGTGTTGCGGTAAAACAGGATGCGGTCCAGATCCAGATCGCTGTCCGCGCAGCCTGCGCCATAGGTCCAGCCATTGACGGTTCCGCGCATGATGTCGCTGAAGGCGTCTATCGCCTTGCGCGTCTCCTGCATGAACCACTCGCCGCCGGTCCAGACCGGCAGGCGGGCGATCGCCTCGACCTTGATGGCGTTGAAGGCGGTGACGCCGAGCGCCTTGCCGCTGCGGACCCGGATCGCCAGTTCGGTGACGTGCGGGCGAACGATGGTTTCCGGCAGCCAGGCGCGCATGCCGTCCCACAAAATGGCGTTGACCACATCGGTGACACGCGGATTGCCGGGGACGCTGTCCGCCGCCGTATTGCGGGCGCGGATCAGATAGCGGCGGCTGGCGTCGACCGAAACAAAGCGGGTGAAGCGCAGCGGCTTCGTCGATTCCTGATAGCCGCCGTCCGTGTACAGCACGCTCCAGCCGCTGACCGGGTTATCATCTTCGTCGCATTCGGCGATCTGGAATTCGACGCCCCACTGCATGGGGCCGGTGTTGCTGCCGGTCTTGTTGGTGAACGTCGAGAACACGCCCTGCGGCAGGGAATAATCCAGCTGGACGCGGCCGGAGCTGCGCCCCACCGGCGTCAGCGGAAACGGCCCGGTCCACGGCAGCACGGCGTCCGGGCGCGGCAGCTCCTGGCTGGTGACGCTCTGTGAGGAAATCACGGCCGCCGGAACAAGGTCGGAGGTTTGCCCCGGCTCGATAAACTCCACCTGCGCGCCGGCGAAGGCCGGCTGCACGCCCCCGGCCCGCGTCCACATCACCGCATCGCCGACCTTGATGGTCTCGACCGAGCAATAACCCAGCGTCAGGGTCATGCGCTGGTACAAATCCTGATCTTCGCCGACGTTGACGATATATGGCGGCTGCGACAGGTCGGGCTCGATCCACGCCCGGCCGTAAAGGCGCGGGATGCGCTCACCGGGGCGCGGCAGGTTGCCGCCGCCAGAAACGCCATAGATCTTGTCGTCGCCATCCTTGTCTTTGGTTTTGGCGGCGCGGTTGAGCAGATAGGACGCGCCGACAGCGATGCCGGCCGTCAGCCCGGCGGCGATGAGCTTGCCGGTGAAGCTCAGGGAGCCAATCGTGCTGCCGGCGACGCCCAGCGCGCCAATGGCGTAGGGCATGGCGATGGCGAGGGCGAGCATGCCCACGGCCATGCCGATCTGCTTGCCCTGCTGACGGCCGCCAGCGCCGCCGCCCAGCGGCAACGTGGTGATGGCGACAACATCATCCGGACCAACCAGCGTATCGCGCCACGTCGCGCGCAGGCGCACGGTGTCGTCGGTCGGCAGGCAACCGCCCTCGCCGCCCCGGCGATGCACCGAGACGATCAGCGGCCGCGAGCAGTCGCCGTGACGGGCAACGATGGTCGACAGCCGCCGCCTGCGGCGGTCAAGCGTCACCGGCGGCGCGAGCGAAAGCCCGCGCACGTTCTGGCGCAGAACAAGGGTCATAAAGATTAACCTTTAGAGCGGGGCGTTAGTCGCTGCCGCTACAGATTTTTATCCATTTGGCTTCGGCGCAGACCTCAGCCTTGCAGTCACACGATATATTTTCCGAACAAGGTCAGCTTTCAAAGTTGGAGATTTTGCTTTCTTGTATTTTGCCGCATACGACATAATCTCACGAGCCATCCCGCCAACATTCAAATCTAAAGTTAGATTGCTCAGTTGCGAGCAAAGACTACTAATCTTTCTTACATAATCGTCGTCAAAGTCATTCTGCAAATTACATATTTCGTTGATTCTCTGTTCGATTTCCCGAGCCCTAGAGAATTCCATTTACGCCCCCATCATCCTGTGCAGATAATTGCAGACAGGAAGATTAAGCTCGTTAGCTCACAGTTGAAATGATCTCAGCGCCAGAATTCGGTGGCAACCTAACCAACAACACCGGCGCAGCCCAGCAGCGGATGCGCGGCAGGTCGAACAGGCTGTCGAAGACAACCCCATGCGGGTCATCAACATGGAGCACGCCGCCGCCGTCGAACGGCAGGTAAACCCCGGCGTGCTCGATGACATCGGCCGGGCCGCCGCGCCGGTGCATCAGCGCCACCGCCCATGGCAGCGGCGGTTTTGCCTCGACCCAGCCAGCGCGGGCCGGATGGCTGGCGAACATGCCGGCCTTTGTGCGCCGCCCGGCCGGGGCTTCGACCACGGCCGGCAGGTCGACGCCGAACAGATCGCCGACCACCTGGCGGACCAGCGCCCAGCAATGCAGGCCATCTGCCTGCCATGGCCGGCCGATGAGCGCCGAGATATACCCAGACGCATCAGTCACCGTCATCACCAGTCTTAATGGTAAACGATGCTCCCATTGACCAGAATTGGGGCACAGCCGCATCGGGGGCTACCCCATGTGGTCGCCATGGCTTTGGGGCGCGAATGGCAACACCCGTAAGCGGCAGCCCGAGAGCATCCTCGGCCTGATGGATGCAGCGCACCAATCGGGCGGGCGATACATCGGATGCAACACACGACAGAGCCGCGATGCGAAGCTGCTGCAACACGTCGCTCTGCGGGTAGACAAACTCGGCCATGCGTGCGGCGCTATCCAAAGCTTCGCGGGCGCCAGAGCCCGCCAACCACTCTCTCGCCGCCCTCAGCAGGCCCCGCAATGCCGCGTCGTGATCCGTCATCAATGTCATCCTTGCAGCGCAGGATAATATTGCTGGTCATAGGTCGCCAGCGGGAACGCCTGCAGTTCCAGCTCACGGAACTTCAGCGCGCCTTCCGCCGCCGTGGCGGTGAGCGACACCGACGCCAGCTCCATGCCGTCGATCACCTCGCCCGGCTGCATTTCGCCAAGGATATAGGCGCGAAACGTCACTTTGATCGGCTCGCCGGCCTGCACGGCGTCTTTCAGATAGCCGCGCAGGATCCCGGAGACATTATCTACGCGGACCCGCGCCTGCGTCGGCCCATCTTCCGTATCGCCGGGCAAGGTGATGCTGACGCCACAGGCCTGGAACAGCACGTCGCCAGCGCCGGGAACGGTCAGGGTCATGTCTTCGGCGACGTTTGTCACGATGCGCACCGGCTGCGCGAAGGCCGGGTGATCCATCTCCAACGTCTGGACGATCACCTGATCCGGACGGGCGGCCGCATAGGCCTCTTCCATGGCGGCGGATATGCTCATGACGGGAACACGCAAAGAGTAAAAGACACGGTGTGGCCGCCGCCGCCATTGGGCCGCGAGGTCCAGCGGCCGCCGTCGATATAGCAACGCCGGTCGACGCAGCCGACGCCGGGCAACATCACCTGCATGCGGAAATGCCCCGTGCCCTCGCCAAGGCTATCGGTGACAAACGCATCGAACTGCGCCACCTCCGCCCGCGACCGAAGGCGGACCATATAAGGCAGCTTGCGGACGCCGGTGTAGGACTGCCGACGCTGGCGCGGCGGGCCATCCTCAAACTCGGTGACGATCGCCTCCGGATACGGCGAATCCACGCCGCCGCTGTCAGCGACCGGGCGATGTTCAAGGCCGGACGGCCAGATCGGTAGCGGCATGCCCCGTACTCCTGCGGATCGTGCGAAAAACTGCGCCGCGTGGTTTGATGGTCAACTGGAATCGGAACTGGGGGGAACCGTGAGAAACACAGCCACGTGCATCACCATTGCAGCAATAATTGCAGCGACATCCGCCGCAGCAGCGCCAGTGGACCCGAAGATATATGAGCCGTACACGCGGAAGATGTACCCAAAAACATTTCAACGGTGGGGGACCACCGGCGTCAAACGCATAGACGCATATCGCCGGAAGGCGGCGCTGCTTGCCGCCAGGAACCCACGATGCGATGTGGTCGAGCTATCCGAACTCTCAGAAATTCGCAGCGTGTCGCCGAGCAAGATAATCGTTTTTGTCGACTGCAAAAATGGCGAACGATTTTACCTGTCCAACGAGGAGCTGGACACGGACGAGCCCGCCCAATCCAATCGACAACGGACTGAAAAAATTCGGGACAGCGACGCGATTCAACAATGCAGCCAAGCCATTCAGAACGCGCTGCGCTTCCCGTCCTCTATGAGCAAGTCGTGGTTTAGCACCAGTGTCTACCGTGCGCCGCAAGGCAACGTCGTCGTGACGTTCAACTTTACCGCCCAAAACGGCTTTGGCGCGACCCTGCCCCAAAAAGCGCGCTGCGTTTTTGATGGAACAGGCAATGTTAGCCCGGAAATAACCAACAGATAACGTCACCCCCGATAATTCGCCCGCGTCATCTGCGCCCTGATCATTCTGGCCGAAGCCCCACGCCCTGCACCGCCCATACGCTGGGCCAGCGCGCTGTCGACCATCCGGCCAATGTCGATCTGGGTGTCGCCGTTGGCGTTCGTCCGGCTGGCGACCGGCGCGCCTTCGTAATTGTTGATGATGACGCTGGTTCCGCCCCCGCCGGGCAGACGCGGCGCGATACGGCCGCCGGTCGACGGAATGAACAATTCAGGCCGGCGCTCACCGACAATATACGGCCGGCCGGCGCTGACGGGACCGCCGCTGGCCTTGCCGGGGGCCGAAACGCCGTTGAACAGCATGCCGATCAGGCCGCCGACGCCGCCGCCCTTACCGCCAGTGCCAAAGAGGTTGCCCAGCGGGCCATTACCCAGCAGGGCCGCCTGCAAGGCTGCGCTGGCCAGGGATTTGGCGACGTTTTTGATGCTGTCCGCGAGGTTCCCGGATCCGTCGATCAGATCGTCGAACACATTCATGATCTGGTCGCCGGCGAAGTGGGCGACCTCCTGCAACCCCTTCTGGGATCGCCTGGCGTCCTCTATAGCCTCCCGCAGCTTTTCATTGGCGGTGACCTGCTTTTCGATCGCAGCAAGCTGGCCCTTGTCCGTCACCTCGCCAATACGGGCCAGCTCGATCGCCTTGGCGCGCTCCGCGTTGGATTTACCAATGGTATCGAACTCTGCCTGCAGGATACGACCAGACTTCTCCAGCTGCTCAATATACCGCGCGACCTGATCGTAGCGGGTTTCCTCATCGCTCTTGCCGCCGCCGCCAGATTTGCCCTTTTTCTTCGCTCCGGGGACGGCGTAATCGGCCAGGCTGATTTTCTTTGGCTTCGGCAACTGCGGGCCAATGCGGGTGTTGGCATAATCCGCAAAACTGCCGCCGCGCGCCGTAGTATTGGTTTCCCAGGCATCGCCAATGCGGTTCGTCATGGTCCCATTCATCGGGATCATGCCATTTTTGCGGATTCCCTCCGCGGAGTAGTCAACCCCGGCCAATTCGCCCAGCTTGCGCCAGAACGGATTGTTGCCAACCTGATTGAGCCACGCCTGCAGCTTCGACAGGCTGTTGGCGGCGGAATCCACGTATAACGGAATCTGGCCGATAGCCTGCGCAACCACCGACAGATTGGTGGCGGCGTTCTGGCTGGCCCCGACTGTCTCATCCAGCTTGCCGACAAGCACGGTGAACGCGTTCTTCACCTGGTTGACCGACTGGTCAACCGTGACGGCCATACGACTGGCTTGCTGCTCAAGCGTCGGCATTCCGGCCAGGGCGGCGCGGAAGAACGCCTCGCTGGAAACCTTGCCGTCCTTCACAAGCGCCGTCAGCTTCGAGACAGACCCGCCAGCCTCTTCCATGCCTACGGCGACCGCCTGCAGGAGCGGACGCGCACCGTCGATCAGGCTGTTGTATTCCTCCGCCTGAATCTTGCCGCCGCCCATGGCCTGCGACAGCTGCAGCAGCGCGCCAGACGCTTCCTGCGTACTGGACCCGGACACCTTCAACGCAAGCGACACGGCTTCCGTGAATTGCATCATCTCCGCGCTGGATGCGTTCAGCTCCTTCTGCGCCGTCGACATGCGCCCGTAGAGGGTGACCAACGGCCCCATCTCCGTGCCGTTTTTCTGCGCGATCTGGAACAGACCGCTGAACGCGCCCTCCAGCGCCTTGCCCTCAAGCCCGGTGGACTTCAGGGCGTTTTGCATCGCGGTGTACTGCTGGGCGGCGGCGGCGATGGCCCGCGCGCCCTGTGATCCGGCAATGGCGGCGCCGACGCCAAGCATCGAGCGTCCGATGCCGGACAGGCTGGAGCCGAGGCTCGCCTCCATCCGGCTCGCCCGTTTCTCGATCTTCGACAATTGGGCGTTGGCGGTCCGGTTTGCCTTTTTCATCTGGTTTTCAAACGCCTTGACGCTGGCTTCGAGCGTCACGGTCAGGCGTTCAAGATCGGTCGCAGCCATGTAGCCTCGCAGTCAGCAAGCGCCCGGGCGCGTCAGGCGTCCGGCAATTGGGCCAGCGCCCAAAGCTGTTCTGTTTCGATATCGCTAAGCCCGTCCTTCGACGGGTCGGAATTGGCGGCGACATAGCCATCAACCGCTTCCGTGAACTGCCACCAGGTCATGGCGCGGAATTCGCTGACGGCTATTCCGGCTGCGCAGGCTGCTCCGTAGAACGCGCCGAAGGCGAGACGTCCGTCCGGAAGCTCGACGCCCCGTTCATCTCCTCCGGCGCGTCGCCTTTTCCCGGCAGTTCCTCCGGAGCCCCGGCGAGCGCCGCCATCATGATGACCTTCGCCAGCGCCGTGTGGGAAATCCACCAGTTCTTCTCATCAACATAGCGCCGCACAAGCCGGAGCGCCGCCAGCGGCTCCATGCCGCCGCCGATGAGACCAAGCCGCACCGTCTCGCGCACATCCCCGACGCGCCATTCGCCGGAGATAAACCGTTGCATCAGGACAAACGGCCCCACGCCCGTTTTTTCCTGCAGTTCCTCCAGCTCACCCATGGCCAGGCGGAAACGGTGCGGCCCGTCGCCGAAATCAGTCTCGACGACGCCGTTACGGTTCTCATCAGTCACCATCATCCCCTTCGACCCATGTGACAGCGCCGTCGCTCTGCATGCTTACCTGAATGGTGGCGCGCTCGCCCTGCGTCGCCCCGATCTCAAGGCTTTCAAGATGGAAGGCTCCCAGCCAGTGGCCGATCATCACGCCGGCCCGCCAGACCTCGACACGGGCATTGCCGGAGGCGTCACTGGCGAAACGCTCCTGCCAGACGGCCAGCGCCGTGATGTCGAGAACGCCCTGCCCGCCGATTTCAGCGGACTTTGAGGTGACGTCCCGCTCCGTCCACGGCGCGGCGTCTTCGTCCGTGCAATCGGGAACATTGGTGCTGCCCAGTTCCTTGGAGAGGGTCAGCGACCGCTCCGTAAAGCCGCACGGGGCGGCAAACACTTCCGGTTCCTCGTCATCGCCCAACAGGACGCGCAGCCCCGAAAAGCGCACAGTCTTCGCCTGCGCCATGATCTGACTCCTTATATATATGTGCCTGTGAAGGAGGCCGGCGCGCCGGCCGGGCTACGTCGCGTCAGCAAGCGTGCTGAAGGTGATGACCGCGCGCGTCGTCTCGCCGTCATCCGGCGGCAGATAGCGCGTGGAATTGTGCTGGATCTGGAGCCCGTCGTGACCGGCGATCACCGGCTCCAGGCCATCGAGCGCCGCGACGACGGCAGCGGCGATGCGGGCCGCCGGCATACGGCCGGGACCGCGCGCCACCGCCTGCACGTCAAAGAAGACTTCCGCGCCGTCGAGGCAGTCGGCGCGATCGGCCAGAACCTGCCAGCCGGTGAGCCACAGATATGGCGGCTTCGTCCCCTGCGGCACGCGATCGTAAATCTGGGCGCTGACAAGCGGGGCGAGCGGCGCGGCCAGCGCCTGACGCACCGCCTCCTGAATTTCCGGCGACGGATCGCTCATTTTTTCGCGCCCGCGCGCACCGCCTTGCCCATCGCCCGGCTGATGCGGGTTTTGACCCGGCGACGGACGGCGCGGTAACCGGGGTAGAAGAAAGGCTCGGCCTTTGCGCCAGGGTGTTTGGCCCCGCTGAACTTCCCGCCGGCCACGTGCGGGGCCGCCCCGAACTCGACCAGATGGGCGTAGCGCACCAGATCGTTTCCGGCAGTGACGGTCGCCGTCAAATCCGGATCGCCGCGATCGCTGGCGGACGCTGATTTGAGGCTGGCGTAACGCGGCAGCGCGCCGCCATACGTCGCCGTGATCGAGGCGCGCAGATCGCCGGTGCGAACCGGGGCGAGGCGCTTTTGCATCGCCACGACCTCTTCCGCCCCCTGCCGGATGGCCGGCTTCACCGCGGCGCGGACATTATCCGGCATCGCCGCCATCTTGCGCAGCAGTTCCTTGCGTCTGCTGATTTTCGCCATGTCCCGCATCCCTTCCCGGCCGCTGCGCCGGCGTGGCCCGGCCCGCTGCGCACGCCGCCCGGGCGCACGGCGTGGTGACCAGATGAGTGGAGCCAGCCCTGTAGGCGCGCAGCCAGCGCCCGTTCAGTTCCGGCGGCCGCCAGTCAAAATCTGCGATGAACGTGACCCACGGCATTACGAATCCCCCTCGACCAGCAGGAATTCGATTTCGCGGCCGTCGATCGTCGGCGTGACCGAATGGACGCCGAAGGTGCGCCCCCGGTACGGCCCGGCGACGAACACCACGCGATGGTCAGGCCGGATGGCCATGGTTATGCTGAACGCCAGCACGGTGAGCACGCCCTGCGCCGTACTTTCGAGCGCGCCGGCGACAATCTGCTCCCGCCCGAACTTTGGCCGCCATCCGGCCCAGACGGTGACCACCGCAGTCCAGACCTCCGGGATGATATTGCCGGAGCCGTCATCGGCCCCGGGCAGCCGGACCTCAAACCGGACACGGTGCCGGTAACGCACGCCAGCCGCCTGCATCACGACACCCGAAAACGCCGGAACGGCGCGACAAGGCGATCGACCGTGACCGACATGGGAACCGCGGACGCCACGCCCAGCGCCGCCGTCTCCGTGAAGCGGTACTGGTCGCCAACCATCATCAGGATGGCGGCGCGCAGCGGGGCCGGCACATCGGCGGGATCGCCATAGCCCGCCTCATAGGTAATGGTGACGGCGTCCGGCGCACGCTCCAGCGCCGGCAGATCGGCCGTCATGCTGATGAGCAACACCGGATCGCCCGTTTCGGCGAGAACCCGATAGGCCGTTTCCGGCAGGGTCACCTGATCCCCAGCCGCCGTGCGGCAGGAAACGGAAGCGACGGACAGGACCGGCGCAAGCGCCAGCGGGACGCAGCGCCCCGCCGGCCAGAACGCGACATGTTCGCGCCACGTCTGCCGCACCAGGGCGCGGCCAAGGATGCCGGCATAGCCATCCAGATGCGCCGTCGCCGCGTCGATGGCCAGGGTGATCCGGTCATCGTGCTCATCGTGGTCGACAGCCAGATGCTGTTTGGCGGCGGCCAGGGTGACCGGCGTCACGGCCGGGGCCGTGACGCGCCAGGGCGGCAGGCGCAGCATGGCGGATCAGTCGCCTTCAGTCCCGGACCCCTCATCGGGGTCAGGATCAGCCCCGGAGGCGCTGAACGCGCCGGAGACGAACGCCTCCGGCCGGTAAACCGCCAGCGCAATCCGTTCCTCCGCCAGGATGGTCACGAGGTTTTTCGTGAAGTCGTCATTCTCATAACCGACCTCAACGCGGCCCGCCCAGCGGTCGAACAGCTGCGCGCCCATCTGGAACGCGCCGGTGAGGAACGTGCCAACGGTGATCGCCTGCGTCGACACGACCGGCAGCCCCCACAGCGACGGCTGCGCCGTGCCCTGCGGATTGCCGATGATGTAGCGGCCAAGCTCATCCTTGGTCAGCTCGATCCCGGTCCAGTCGATCGGGTTCATGACGTGGCCCGTCGCCGGATATTCGGCCAGCGCCGCCTGCAACATGGCGAGGCGGATCATGTCGATCCGGGTGGCGTCGGCGAGCGTGATGGCCGGCGCATATGTCGACGCCTGCGGGACGATGCCCATCAGGTTTTGGCCGGTTCCGTCGCCATACAGGATCTGCTGTTCCTCTTTCATGGCCAGGCCATACAGCAGGCGCTGGTCAATGATGGACTGCAGCTGCGGCACGTCAGACAGGATCTGCCGCGACGCCTTCATCCAGTGGGCCACGACCCGGGCGCCGGTCGACACCAGCCCGAGCTGGATATCGGACGACGGCTTGGCCGCCCCCTCCGCCACCATGCCGGCGTTATTGGTGAAGCCGGTCTCCTGGACATATTCGATGGTCGATCCGCTCATCTGGCCAGGGGAAATCAGACCCCGGATGGTCATCCGGCGCTGCGGCAGCGGCTGGATTCCAGGAAGGCGCGTCGGCGCGACCGCTGCGCCAATCGAACCGGGCGCGTCCGTCGTGGCCGACGTGAGGGTCGCCTTGATCTGGATGTCCGCGCCGCCATGGGACTTGGCGAAGCTGGCGTCGGAGAACGCCTTGAAGCTTTCGCCGCTCACCAGCTGTTCGCCGATCGACCGCTGCGGATCGCCAGCGCCGGGCTGCGCGCCCTTCGCCACGATCTGCTCCAGATCGGTGAGCTGTTTGGTGAGGCCGTTCATTTTGGTCAGCGCCTCGTCGGCCGTCGCCTTGGCGGCGGTGGACAGCTTCTCACCGCCGGCGACCTTGCCAAGCGCGTCTTCGGCGATGGCCTTCACGGCGTCGAAGGCCTTCTGATGGTCAGCCTTGATCTCGGCGGCCATCTCAGCCGCCGTTTTGGTTTCGGTGCTCATGGAAAACTCCGGGGATTGGGGGATTGTCAGCTGCGCATGGCCTGCAGGAAGGCCAGCGCGTCATCCGCCTTTGCCTCGGGCTCCCCCCGAAGGTGCGGCGTCGCCTTGACGGCGATGGCCGCCGCAAGGCTTTTCGAGAACCCTGCCTCCCGCAGGAAGCCCTCAAATTCGCGGACGGTCGGCATGCGGCCGCCGTCGAGAATGGATTTGACGCTGGTCACCTTCGCCCGCGTGTTCATGGGCATGGTGACCAGGGAAATTTCGCGCAGGTCGACCTTTTTCAGCCGCCGGACGCCGGGGCGGCGCTCATCCATGGCCGCGCCGCCAGCCGGAATGGCAAAGCCGATCGACAGGCCGCCAAGCGCCTTCGCCTTCAGCAGCCGGTGGGCGCGGCGGGCGAGCGGGTCATCCTCGACCAGCAACTGCCCGCGCACGAACAGGCCGCGCGCATCCTCGGCGATATCCTCCCAGACGCCGATCGGCTCGCGCTGGTCGTGCTGCCAGAGCATGGGGATGGCGCGGCCGGAGGCGCGCGCCTTCACCACGGATTCGACGAACGCGCCGGGCTCGACGACATCGCCGCCCTGGTCGACATCACCGAAGGTCGAGGCGTAACCCTCAAAAACGCCCGCCTCGCCGGCGGCCTTGACCTCCAGCGCAAAGCAATGGGTTGTCAGCATGGTCATTCCTCCAGCGGCGGCCCGCCGTCGTGGCCAATGCCGTTTGCCTGTGTGATCGGGATGTTCTGCGCCTGCATGCGGGGCACGTCGCCGCCAGCGACCGGCGGCAGGTTCTCCAGCGCCCGCACCTCATTGATGGTCATGACCCCGCATTGCAGCAGGGTCTGGTAGAAGCTCGCCCGCGCCGCGCTGTCGCCGCGCAGCAGCCCTTCCAGATTGAATTCGATGACGATGCCGGCGGCGCGATCGGTCGGCGACAGCAATTGCCGCGCCAGCGCCTGCTCGATGCGCTTCAGCCGGCGGCGCAACGTGAACTTCTGGAAGCCCAGCGCCTGCTGTTCGATGCCAGTTCCCCAGCTGGTCGACTTTTCGGTATGGCCGATCATGGACGGCGGCACGCCGAAGATGCGGGCGATTTCCTCCACCGAAAACGACCGCGATTCCAGCATCTGGGCGTCTTCGGGATCGATGGTCAGCTGTTCCCATTTCGTGCCGCCCTCCAGGATCATCGGGCGGCCGGCGTTCATGGCGCCGGTGAATTTGTCGAGCAGCAGCTTTTCGATCTCGATGCGCTGTTCCGCCGTCAGGAACTTTTCGAAGGTGATGACGCCGGAGGGGCGCAGGCCGTTCTGGAAGGTTTTGTGGGCGGCGGCGTTGACG
>Ga0180219_1001758_pt1 | contig 13460 bp, 11 predicted proteins | sample eDN3rd30CBELigMG_FD_151338 | JGI IMG/M metagenome (GOLD analysis project Ga0180219, IMG submission 151338) | Enriched Miracle-Growth compost microbial communities from Emeryville, California, USA - eDNA 3rd pass 30_C BE-Lig MG (version 2)... ...
ACAAGCTTTCCAAGATTTCGGGCGGGACATTCCTGATCGAAAACAGGGTCGGCGCTTCCGGCAATCTGGCGCTCGATGCGGCGGCGAAAGCCAAGCCGGATGGCTTGACCCTGCTGCTGGCGTCGACTGTGACGACAGCCGGCAATGCCGCCGTGTTCAAGAGCATGCCGCTCGATGTGGCGAAGGATCTGCTGCCGATCGCCGGTTTCGCCGAGACGCCGTTCGTTCTCGTCGTCGCTCCCGATGCCGGCATCAACAGCGTCGCCGACCTGACCGCGCTGATCAAATCGAAGAACGGCAAGTCGACCTACGGCAGCGCGACGACGAGTGCGCTGGCGTCGTCGGCACTCTATCTGAACGCGGCGAACGTGGAAGCCACCTATGTCGGATACAAGGCGACCGCCACAGCCGTTCAGGATGTGACGAGCAAGCAGATCGATTTCGCCTTCGCCGATGTGGTCTATGCAGTGGGGCAGGCCAAGCAGGGCCGCATCAAGCTTTTGGCGATCGCGTCGGACGAGCGGTCTCCGAGCCTGCCGGATCTGCCGACCTTGAAGGAGACCACCGGTGCGCGCACCGGCGATATCGTTGCCCATTGGGGCATCTGGGCACCTGTGGGCGTGCCGAAAGACATCGTCGACAAGCTGGGAAAATGGACGACGCAGATCACCCAGCAGGACGACACGAAGAAGTTTCTCATCGATCAGGGCGCGACAGCTAAAATCTCCGATGCGGCCGATTACAAGCAGCGCTTCACCACGGCGTTGAAGGCCTGGGCGGATGCCGTCAAGATCGGTCATATTGAAATACAGTAAGGCAGTAGGCAGTAGGCAGTAGGCAGTAGGCAGTAGGCAGTAGGCAGTAGGCAGTAGGCAGTAGGCAGTAGGCAGTAGGCAGTAGGCAGTAGGCAGTAGGTGTTCCTCGATATTCCTTATCCGACTGCCTAAGCCCGACTGCCGACTGCCCCTTTGAAAGGTATACAATATGCCGACAATTGGTCTTGTGGTGCCGCAGGTAACCGATGTGGTGCCGGATGAAGGCCCGGTGATGTATCCGGATGTGGTCTTCATTCCCCATCGCACCGGCGTCGGCTCTTTGACGCCGGAGGGTTATGATCAGGCGGCCGACAAGATCGTGCCGGCCGCGGACAATCTGGCGAAGCAGGGTGTCGATGCCATCATGGTGATCGGCACGTCGCTGACGTTCTATCGCGGGCCGCAGTTCAATGAGGATCTGCAAACGGAAATCCGTCGCCGTACCGGACTGCCGGTCTCGACCATGAGCACCGCCATCATCGATGGCCTACGCGAGGTCGGCGCGACGAAGCTGGCGGTGGCGACGGCTTATACGGACGTGGTCAACGACAAGCTGGCGGAGCTGTTGAGATTCCACGGTTTCGATGTGGACGCGCTGAAGTCCTTCGGCATCACCAAGTTCGGTGGTGGCGCTGGCGCCAAGAGCGACAGCGAGATCATCGACCTGACGGCGGCTTCGCTCGAGGAAGCGCCGTCGGCCGATGCGATGCTGATCTCATGCGGCGGCCTGCGGACGCTCAATGTGGCGCGGCCGCTGGAGGAGCGTTTCGACAAGCCGGTGGTCTCCAGCACGCCGGCGGCCTTCTGGGCCGCCATGCGGCTTGTCGGCGAAAGCGGCAGAATTTCCGGCTACGGCAGGCTGCTGGAAAACGCGGCGAAACCGCACTAGGCACCCGCTCTTCTTCCTGAAATCTCATTATATTCATGCGCCAGGCGGCCCTCGCCCGGCGCATTTTGACGTGTGCGGCCACAGCAATCGCGCTTGACTTTTATATGATGATCGACATTTATGAAGGTAGAAATGATGAGTATCATATAACGGCGGGAGTTGCCGATGCGCTACAAGGTTTTCGGCCGTCACACGGGGTTGCGGGTCTCGGAACTGGTGCTGGGGACCGGAGTGTTCGGAACCCGCTGGGGGCACGGCGCTGAAATCGACGAATCGCGCCGGATCTTTGACGCCTATGCCGACGCCGGCGGCAATTTCATCGATACGGCAGATTCCTATCAGTTCGGCGAAGCCGAAGAGATCGTCGGTGAACTTCTGCAGGGGCGGCGCGACGACTTCGTCCTGGCGACCAAATTCTCCCAAGGCGCGACGCCCAAACAGGGTATTCTGACCACCGGCAACAGCCGCAAGGCCATGATCGCTTCGGTGGAAGCCAGCTTGAAGCGGTTGAAGACCGATCGCATCGATCTCTACTGGGTGCATTATGCCGATGGCGTGACGCCGACCGAGGAAATCCTGCGCGCCTTTGACGATCTGGTGCGCGCCGGCAAGATTCTCTACGCAGGCCTGTCCGACTTTCCGGCATGGCGCGTGTCGCGTGCGGCGACCATCGCCGAACTGCGCGGATCGGCGCCGATCGTCGGCCTGCAGGTCGAGCACAGCCTCGTTGAACGTACGACCGAACATGATCTGCTGCCGATGGGGCAGGCGCTGGGTCTGGGCATCGTTGCCTGGTCGCCGATCGGCGGCGGCATGCTGACGGGCAAATATCGCCAGGGCGAGAAAGGCCGCGCCGAAGGGCTCGGCGGCCGCGTCTTCCAGGCGGAAGACAGCGCGCACCGCACGGCGATCCTCGATGCGGTGATTGCAACCGCGAAGGATGTTGGCGCCAGCCCGGCCCAGGTGGCTATCGCCTGGGTCGCATCCAAAGGTTCGTTGCCTATCATCGGCCCACGCACGCGTGCGCAACTCGATGACAATTTGGCGGCGACGCAGATCAATCTTTCGGCGGCTCAATTGGCGCATCTCGATGAGGTGAGCGCCATCCCGGCTGTGTTCCCCCATTCGATGCTCAATGCATCGGCAAACCGCCAACGGGTCACCGGCGGCAAGTTCGATAGGCTCGATCAACCGCTGTTCCCGGTTGCGTAACTTCGAAGGAGTTTCCCATGTCTCTTTCCAATAAATCTGCTTCCGATCCCGTCGTCATCGTCTCCGCCGTCCGCACGCCGCTTGGCCGTTTCCAGGGCGATCTGTCTCCTTTGACCGCGCCGGCATTGGGCGCGCATGTCATTCGCGCATCCTTGGAGCGCGCCGGGCTGGCGGCCGATCGCGTCGATGAAGTGTTCATGGGCTGCGTGCTGCCGGCCGGTCAGGGGCAGGCGCCGGCGCGACAGGCCATGCGCGGCGCCGGCCTGCCGGACGCGGTCGGCGCGACGACGATCAACAAAGTGTGCGGCTCCGGCATGAAGGCGACGATGATCGCCCATGATCTGCTGCGCGCGGGCTCAGCCGATATCGTGGTTTCGGGCGGCATGGAATCCATGTCGAACGCGCCATACCTATTGGCCAAGGCGCGCGGCGGCTACCGTGTCGGGCACGATCGCATCTTCGATCACATGATGCTCGATGGTCTGGAAGACGCCTATGAGGCCGGCCGATCGATGGGCGATTTTGGCGAGGCGGCGGCGCAGGCCTATCAGTTCACGCGCGAGGACCAGGACGCTTATGCGGTGGAGACGCTGACGCGGGCGCGGGCCGCGATTGCCAACGGCGCATTCGCCGCGGAGATCGCGCCGGTCAGCGTTCCCATCAAGGGCGGCGACCGCGTGGTCGATACGGACGAGCATCCGCTGAAAGTCTCGCCGGAGAAAATCCCGGGTCTGCGTCCGGCCTTTCGAAAGGACGGCACGATCACCGCGGCCAGTGCTTCGGCCAATGCCGACGGTGCAGCAGCACTGGTGCTGATGCGCCGTTCCACGGCGGAGCGCGAAGGCCTGCCCATTCTCGCCGAGATCAAGGCGCATGCGACGCACAGCCAGGAGCCGGCCTGGTACACGACCGCGCCTATTCCCGCCATTCGCAAGCTGCTCGACAAGACCGGCTGGAGCGTCGGCGATGTCGATCTGTTCGAAATCAACGAGGCTTTTGCCGTCGTCGCCATGGCGGCGGCCAAGGATCTCCACATCGCGGCCGATCGGCTCAACGTCAACGGCGGCGCCTGCGCGCTCGGTCATCCCATCGGCGCCACCGGTGCGCGCCTGATCGTGACCTTGCTGCACGCGCTGGAACATCGCGGCCTCAAGCGTGGCGTTGCGGCGCTGTGCATCGGTGGTGGCGAGGCGACAGCCATCGCGATCGAGCGGTGAATTTGATAATATCAAAGTTGTTCCGCGTCCGTGCGCGGATTTGCCCGTGAAAACAGCTCTATAGCTGCCTGATATGTGATATGCCTCTCGAAACTTTTTACATTGCCAACCGGCGCGGCTAGAAAGCGCGCAGCCGATTGGCTGGAAAAAATCTTCGAGAGGAACACATGGCGGTCAAGGCTTTGCGGGTTGGAATTGTCGGCGGTGGAATCGGCGGGCTTGCCGCGGCCAACGCGCTGCATCAGCGCGGCTGCGACGTGACGGTCTTCGAACAGGCGGCACAGCTTGGCGAAGTCGGCGCCGGCGTTTTCGTCTATCCCAACAGCCTGCGGCAGCTCGAGCGCATGGGCTTCGGCGAGCAGCTCAAAAAGGTCGGCGGCAAGGTTGGAACGACGTCGGCCTATTACCGCATGGACGGCAGTTTCGTCGGCAAGATCCTGACGACGGATTCAACCGGCTGGAACGGCATGTACGGCATGCATCGCGCCGATCTGCTCTCGACTCTGGCGAGCGGTCTGCCTGCCGATCGCATTCGTCCCGGCCATCGCTGCATCGGCTTCAGGCAGGATGACAGCAGCGCCACACTCGGATTCGCCAACGGCAATACGGCCGAGTTCGATCTGGTCGTCGCCTGCGACGGCATTCAGTCGGTGCTGCAGAAACATGTCGTCGAGCCGCAACCGCCTGAATACGCCGGCTGCCGCGCCTATCGCGGCCTGCTCGAAAGCGACAAGGTGCCCGGCTGGGATGTCGAGGCGCATCAGGTGTGGATGGGTGATGGGAAGCACTTCATGGTGTTCCCGGTGCGCAGCGGCAAGCTGCTCAACTATGTCGGCTTCGTGCCGACCACCAATGCAACGGTTGAATCCTGGTCGGCGGTGGGAGACCGCGATGAACTTGCAGCATCGTTTGCCGGCTGGGATGCGCGCGTCACCGATCTGCTCGCCAAGGTCGAGAGCTGTTTCTGGTGGGGCCTGTATGACCGCAAGCCGCTGACGAGCTGGACCAACGGACGGCTCGTGCTCTCGGGCGACGCCGCGCATGCGATGCTGCCGCATCTGGGCCAGGGCGCCAATCAGGCAGTCGAAGATGCTGTCGCTCTGTCGATCTTCCTGGAAGAACGGCATCCGGCCGATGTGCCCGCGACCTTGAAGCGCTACGAGGCGTTCCGTCGCGAGCGTACGGACGTGGTGCAGGCCGAGGCGCGCAAGAACGGGCTGCGCTACGATTCCAAATACGAGAGCCTGGAACAGCGCGATCGCGAGATCGCCAATTCGGCCGTGCTGCGCAAGTGGATGTACGATTATGACGTCGCGAAGGAAGCACGCTCGATCGTCAACGCTTGAAAGATTGACTGAGGGCTGTCATTCCCGACGCGCCGCAGGCGCGAGCGGGAATCCAGAAGCCAAGGGCAGCGACGTTGGTCTCGTCACGCTGCCCCTGGATTCCCGTTCTGCGCTTCGCTTGCCGGGAATGACACCGGGACGGAAGCAGCCTCTCAGCGTATGCCGCCGTTGACCGAGAGGATCTGGCCGCTGATCCAGGAGCTTGCGTCAGACGCCAGGAAGAGAACGGCGTTGGTCACGTCGCCGGGTGTGCCAACCCGGCGCATGAATGTATTCTGCAGGTGATCGTGCTTGGCTGCTTCCGGCATTTCGTCCCATAGGCGCTTCGTGTAAGGCGAGGCGGGGATGAAGCCGGGTGCGACGCTGTTGACGGTGATGCCGAATTCGCCCAGTTCCGCCGCCATCTGCCGCGTCAGGCCGACGATGGCATGCTTGGTTGACGTATAGGGATGGATCTTGGTGCGCGAGGCGGCGATGCCGGCGCCCGAGCTGATGTTGATGATGCGGCCCTTGCTGGCGCGCTTCATGGCGGGAACGGCGGCGCGGCAGACCGCGAAGGTGCCGTCGACATTCACCGCGAAAATGCGATCCCATTCATCGTAGGTGACGTCTTCTAGCAGCCTGGGTGGTGTTGCCAGAGTCCCGCCCGCATTGTTGATCAGGATGTCGATGGTGCCGGCTTCCGCTTCGATCCCGGCGATCCAGTCTTTGACTTTGGTGCGGTTGGTGACGCTGACGACCTTCGCGGTTGCGCCCAGCACCTCCGCCTCTTTCATGCCATCGGCCCGGATGTCGGAACAGTAAACCCTGGCGCCACGCGAGCTAAAGGCCTTGACGAAATCCTGGCCGAAACCACCGGCGGCTCCGGTGATGGCGACGACCTTACCCTGGAAATCCTTATCCATGATCGATTCCGTCCCGTTGCGTCACCAGCAGTAGTTGCGTGTCGAAGGGGGCGTCCAAACGCCGGCCTTCTGCAGATCGGCGAGGACCGGCGCGAGACGCTCTGCCTCTTTCGCGCCCCAGAGCAGCATGCGCATGGCAAGACCGCGGCCATGGCCGTTGCGATAGAGGTCTATGATCTGCTCGGCGACTCCAGCCGGCGTGCCGACGAGGTTCATCAGGTCGGCGGAGTTCGGCCGGGCATCGCCGATCTTGGAGAGATGCGAGGCCCATGTCTTCTGGGCTTCCTCGTCGGTCGAGCCGGTGAGATCGGCATAGAGCTGTCGCGCCTCGCCCGGCGTGTCACGAATGACGACGTCGGCCAGAACGATGATCTGCGGCGCGCGATCGCGGCCGGCTTTCGCGGCGAGTTCGCCAAGGTCGCGCGCGGTGTCGGAAACGATCGCGGTGGTCAGCGCCGATGTGAAGAGATAATCGCAATTGGCCGCGGCGAAAGCGCGTCCGCGCGCTGACGCCGCGGCGCTCACTAGCAACGGCAGGACCGGAGGGACGGGCCGGCGCATCGTGCCGTCGACCTTGAAATGCTGGCCTTCGTAATGCACGGCGTCCGGTGTGCGTTGCCAGAGTTCCCTGGCGATATCGACGGCTTCCTGCGCCAGGGCATAATCGTCGATCTTCTTTTCGAGGCCGAACAGCTTGGCTTCATGGTCGCGGAAGCCGTTGACGATGTTCCAACCCCAGCGGCCGCCGCTGATCCAGTCGAGATGCGCGCCGAGCCGTGCGATGACGACGGGATGCAGGAAAGTCGTGTGCATCGTCGAGATGATGCCGAGATGGCTTGTCGCCAGGAACAGCGGCACCGAGACAATGGTGGCGTTGGTCGAGGGATCCTGGAAGCCGGTGCGCGAGCTCGCCTCTGAGCCAGGCGCATAGCCATCGGCGATCAATGCGAAATCGACGCCGACAGCTTCCAACGCCTGGGCGAAGAGCACGTGATTGTCGAGATCAAGCACGTCCGGATTGCGCCGGGCAATCTCGTGTGAGGGCAGGAGGGTGCGCGAATAGGGCCAGAATGCGCCGATGCGCATCGAGTCATCATGGCCCCTGTGTTTTCTCTGTCCTGCCGAGGCAGATCGTGCGGTCCACTCCATGCGAAGCCTCTCCCACGGTATGATGTAAAGCCATTACTCGAAGCCGCGGCCAAGCGCCATTTCCCGTTGGTTATGACCGCTTTACTATTTGTGGTTTCGCGCTCGCGGCAAAATCCATCATCATGTTGCCAGGGAGTTCTTACCGGCGGGGTTGCCATGCTTACACGTCGCAGTGTCGTCGGCTCTTTGCTGGCGACGTCCTTTATGCCCGATCTGTCGGCGCACGCGCAGGACGTCTATCCGTCACGGCCGATCCGGTCCATCTGCTCATTCGCGCCAGGATCCGGCGCCGATATCCTGGTGCGCTTCTTCTCGAACAAGCTGCAGGAAGTGTCGGGCAAGACGATCATCGTCGAGAACAAGATCGGCGCGGCGGGCAATCTCGGCACTGAGTTCGTGGCCCGATCCAAGCCAGATGGCTATACGATCTATATCTGTCCGGCGGTGAACGTGCTGGCATCGGCGAAGTATTTCTACAAGACGCTCGCCTTCGATCCGATCGAGGATTTTGAGCATATCACAACGCTGGCCAAGGCGCCGCTTCTGCTGGTGGTGGAGGCCAATACGCCTTTCAAGACCGTGCGCGATCTGGCCGAAGACCTGAAGAAGCGCGGTACGGCCGGCGGCTACGCAGCGATTTCCAATTCGTCGCAGGTGCTGTGCGAAATGTTCAAGGCGCAGTTCGGTCTCGCCACGACGGAAGTGCGGTTCCGCGATTTTCCGTCCGCATTGGGCGAAATGCGGACGGGCAATGTCTCCTACACCTATCTCGATGCGGCGCAGGCGACCGGCCATGTCGCGGCCGGGCGCATCCGCGTGCTGGCGACCTCGTCGTCCGAGCGCATCCCGTCGCTGCCGGCGAGCTACCCGACCTCGCTGGAAGCGGGCATCGCCAATACCGACATCATGTTCTGGTGGTCGGTTCAGGTGGCCAAGGGCACACCGAAGCCGATCCTCGACCAGCTTGAGACATGGTTCAACAAGGTGGTGGAGCTTGACGACACCAAGAAGTTCCTGGAGCAGTCGGGCAATGCGCCGTTCCCCGGCAATCCGCAGATGCTGAAAGCCGCTCTGACCAAGGAAGTAGCGGATTGGGCGGGCTATACGAAGCTGGCCAAGGTCGAACCGCAATAGGATCAAACACGCATGCCAAGCCGGCCCAAGAGCATAGATTTTCACGCCCATTTTTCCGACCCGGCCGTCTTTGAAAAGACGGTGCCGCACAACGTCATGAGCGGCTTCGGCGCCAAGGTGCCGCCGCCCGATGCGCCGCGCATCGCCTGCCAGCTCGATCCGCGATTGCAGGTCGCGGACATGGACGAGCGCGGCATCGACATGCATGTGATCTCGTCATCGCAGGTGATCGTCGGCACCTGGTGGGCGCCGGCGAAGGAAGCCGATGATCTGCTGCGCCGGCAGAACGACCGTGCCGCCGAATGGGTGGCGCGTTATCCGCAACGCTTTGTCGGAGCTTTCGACCTGCCGCTGCAGGATGTGGACCTCGCGCTGAGGGAACTGGAACGGGCGACGGGTCAGCTCGGTTTGAAGGTCGCCAACCTGCCGGCTGGATGGGGCAAGGATTATCTCGGCGACAAGCGCTTCCATCCGCTGTTGGCGGAACTGGAACGGCGCAATGTGCTCTGCTTCATCCATCCCGATGGCACCAAGGAACCGTGGTATCAGGCCTATGGCATGTGGAACTCGATCGGCCAGTCGATCGAGGAAGTCAAAGTGATGACCTCGATCATCTACAACGGCGTGTTCGAACTCTTTCCCGGACTCAGGATCGTGGTTGCCCATGGCGGCGGGTTCCTGCCGCACAATATGGCGCGGCTTGACCGGAATGTGACCAATATGCCCCACAGCATGGTCAACATCAGCAAGCGGCCAAGCGAGTATCTGCGCAGCTTCTATTATGACACCTGCGTCTACGAGCTTGATGTGCTGGCGGCGCTGGTGAAATCCGTCGGCGTGGACCGGCTGGTGATGGGCGGAGATTATCCTGTCGGCAATGATCCGCTGGAATTTATTCGCGCGGCTGATTTCCTGTCGGAGCAGGAGAGAGAGGCGATTGTCGTAGGTAATGCGGCTGCACTGCTGGGGCTTTGATAGTCGTCTCCACTACGCCACCCTCATCCGACCCTTGCTGCGCAAGGGCCACCTTCTCCCGCAAGCGGGAGAAGGGCAGCGCGTTGTCGCTATGCAATAGTTTCAAGCGCTCTATGCACGGCGTCGAACAGGTCGTCGATCTGCTGGTTTGAAATAATCAGCGGCGGCGACAGCGCGATGATGTCGCCGGTCACGCGGATCAGGGTGCCGTTCTCGAAGCAGCGCACGAACGTCTCGTAGGCGCGTGTGCCGGGTTGGCCGGGGCGTGACGCGAGTTCGATGCCGGCAACGAGGCCCATGTTGCGGACGTCGATGACATGCGGGGCATCGCGCAGGGCGTGCGCTGCCGCCTCGAAATGGCCAGCGAGTTCTTCGGCGCGCGCGAACAGGCCGTCGCGCTGGTAGATGTCGAGTGTGGCGATGGCTGCCGCGCAGGCGACCGGATGGCCGGAATAGGTATAGCCGTGCGCGAGTTCGATCGCCGCCTGGTTCGGCTGCGCCATGAAGGTTGCGTGGATCTCGTCGCTCGTCGCGACAGCGCCCATGGGAATGGCCCCGTTGGTAAGGCCCTTGGCCATCGTGATCATATCCGGCGTGACGCCGAATTTCTGTGCCGCGAAGGCGTGGCCGCCGAGGCGGCCAAAGCCGGTGATCACCTCGTCGAAGATCAGCAGAATGCCGTGGCGCGTGCAGATCTCGCGCAGGCGCTCCAGATAGCCCTGCGGCGGCATCAGCACCCCGGTCGAGCCGGCCATCGGTTCGACGATGACGGCTGCGATGGTCGAGGGATCATGCAGCGCGACGATCCGCTCGAGATCGTCGGCGAGGTGCGCACCCCAAGCGGGCTGGCCGCGGCTGAAGGCATTTTCCTTGAGGTTATGTGTGTGCGGCAGATGATCGACGCCGGGCAGTTGCGCGCCGAACTGCCGGCGGTTGCCGGGGATGCCACCGACGGAGATGCCGCCGAAGCCGACGCCGTGGTAGCCGCGCTCGCGGCCGATCAGGCGGGTGCGCGAGCCCTGGCCGCGGACCTGATGATAGGCGAGCGCGATCTTCAACGCGGTGTCGACCGATTCCGAGCCGGAATTGGTGAAGAAGACATAGCCGAGCGGAGGCGGCAGCAGGGCGCGCAGTTTGGCCGCCGCCTCAAAGGCGATCGGATGACCCATCTGGAACGAGGGTGCATAATCGAGAGTCGCAAGCTGCTTGCGCACAGCCTCGGTGATCTCGGGTCGGCCATGGCCGGCGTTGACGCACCAAAGGCCCGAGGTGCCGTCGAGAATCTGACGGTTGTTCTGGGAGCGGTAATACATGCCGTCCGCAGCGACGAGCATGCGCGGCGCCTGCTTGAACTGGCGGTTCGCGGTGAACGGCATCCAGTAGGTATCGAGATCGTTCGGCAGCGTCTGCACGGCGCACTCCAGCATGTTGAGGAGCGTCATCATTCAGAACGCGCGGATCAGCGACAAGTCTGTTTCTTGCTTTTCGCAAGCCGTTGAAATCGGCCGCAAAGGTCGCCGGCTGTTGATGATCTTGAACATCTGTAACGGCGGGCCTTCAACGGTCTTGACCTTTGGTAATGGTTGCATCGACGATTATTCAAAACAGCGCAACGGTGAGGCGTGCATATTGGCTCGCACGTAATGCGGCGCGAGCAAGGGGACCGCTATGGATATTCGTTTCGACAACCGCAACGTGGTTGTGACGGGCGCCAAGGATGGATTGGGCCGGCGTATCTCGGAGCAGTTCCTCGCTTCCGGCGCCAATGTCTTCTGCTGCGACATCGATCCCAATGGGCTCGAACACATTGCTCAGAAGGGCGGCACGGTCGATGTGCTCGATCTCACCGATGAGAAGGCTATTGCGGCGTGGATCGGACGCATCGAACGGAAGACCGGCAAGGCCATAGACGTGCTCGTCAACAATGCCGGTGGTTTCGGCCATGCGGTGCCACGACCCATCGAAGACGTCACGGACAGCGAGTGGGATGTGGTGATGGCGCGCAATCCGCGCATCGCCTTTGGCGTCAGCCGCGCAGTCATTCCCGGCATGAAACGGGCCTCGCGGGGCCGTATCATCAATATGAGTTCCGGGGCGGGTATCGCGGCTTCACGCACCAGGCTGCATCCCTATACGGCCGCCAAACATGCGATCGTCGGCCTGACGCGACAGATGGCGATGGAGCTTGGCGCTTTCGGCATCACGGTCAACAGCATCGCGCCGGGCTTCGTGCTCTCCAATGCCTTCACCAAGGCCGATTGGGAGCGCTACAGTCCGGAGGCGCAGCAGGCGCATGTGCAGGCGACTTTCATGCGGCGGATCGGCGATCCGGACGATATCGCGAGCATGACTTTGTTCCTCGCCTCCGATCAGGCGTCGTGGATTACCGGGCAGGTGATTTCAGTCGATGGCGGCCGCTGAGGCAGGCAGATTGGCGTATGGCCGGGCAGGATTGCCGGAAGTTCGGGCATAACCAAAGGTAAAAACGCTCTGGACGGAAGCGGACAAAGAGTTAAGATTTCGGCCAATCAAGATGGGTGGGTCACATGGTCGAAGTTCCTCCGATGGCGATGAAGTTCCTGCGGCAACGGGTGAGCCTGCGGCATCTGCGCCTGGTCCTCGTGCTCGATGAAGAACGCAGCATCACCAAGACAGCCGAGCGTCTGTGCATCAGCCAGGCTGCCGTTTCGAAGACCCGCAGCGAGATCGAGAAGGGCATCGGTGCGCCGCTGTTCGAATGGTTCGGGCATCGGCTCGAAGTCACGCCGGTGGGCAAGTGCATCCTGCAATCGGCGCGCCGTATCGCAGCCGAGCTCGAATGCCTGAGCGATGAATTCGCGCTGATGAAATCGGGCATGGGCGGCGTGCTGAGCATCGGCACGCGGACGATTTCCGGTGAGCCGTTCCTGGCGCGGGTCACTGCCGCGTTCAAGAAGGCGCATCCCGCCGTGACGGTGCAACTCGACGACAACGATCTTGGCTCTTTGCTGGAGCGTCTGTCGAAAGGGTCTATCTCGCTGCTTTACGGCCGGTTCGACGCCTCCTGCGCCGATGCAAAAATCGAGGCGCAACCGGTAATGAGCGACCGCATTGTGGTCATCGCCAGTCCCAACCATCCCCTTGCGGACCAGCGCAAGATTTCCTGGACTGACCTGGTGAAACAGAGTTGGGTACTGACGCCGGAAGGTTATATGGGCCGTTACGGCCGCGACTATCTGGCGGCTGAACTGTCGCGGCATCAATTGCCGTTCCCGACCAATCTGGTCGAAACCCAGTCGCTGCTGCTGATCATGACCCTGTTTCAGGCGGGCGATTTCCTCACCCTCCTGCCCGAGGGTGTCGCGGCGCAATTGGAGACGCGCGGGCTTGCGAATGTACTCAACGTAGCGCCGGTGGGGCCTGTCGAACCGGTCTGCCTGATGTGGCGCTCCGATACGGCGATGCCGCCAGCCGCCCGGCGCTTTCGTGACATGGCGATTGAGCTTCTTCGCGCGGACGAGCTGCAGCGCCAGGAAGAAGAGGCGGCCACCATCAAGCCATTGCGCGGTCTGGAGGCCAGGCGCTTCGAGACCGTGCAGGGTGCGCGCAAGCAAAAGGGCAGGACTGCTCTGGCGGCGCGACGGCGTGGGCGGGGATCAAAGGAAGTTGTCGGCGAAATGGCGTAAGCCCTCATCCGACCCTTGCCCGCCTTCGCGCAGGCAGGCTGCGCAAGGGCCACCTTGTAACAGCGATCTCTGCTAGAGTTTGAATATTCCGTGAGGAATGTCCTGCTCCGGGTAGCAGCCCGGAGCAGGATAGTCGGCTGTCGGATCGTGGCC
>Ga0180219_1001760_pt1 | contig 13447 bp, 18 predicted proteins | sample eDN3rd30CBELigMG_FD_151338 | JGI IMG/M metagenome (GOLD analysis project Ga0180219, IMG submission 151338) | Enriched Miracle-Growth compost microbial communities from Emeryville, California, USA - eDNA 3rd pass 30_C BE-Lig MG (version 2)... ...
AGTTGAGCGCATCTTCAAGCAGATCCGCGGCGCCGCGCCGCGCAGTCCCCCATGTCGAGGTCGAACTGACGTGTCCGGCGAACGGGGCCTTGTCGACCGTCCAGCTGGCAAGCTCCACGGTATGATGGATCCGGGTCTCGACCTCCATGATCTCGGCCACGAATGTCTCGATGACATCGACCGGAATCCAGGGTGCGCCGAGACGCGCCGTGATCTCGCTGGGTTTGAGATCGACGGGCTGGACGGCTTCCAGCGCGGCCGCGACGCCAGGGAACCGCGGATCTGTGCCGGCCTTTTCACGCGCAAGGGCGAGCTTGGTGCGAACCGGTCCTGATAGCGCTTCGTCGGCCGTAACCCAGTTGTCGAGATGGGGCGTTGTGCGGATGGGGTCGAGATAGATATCGTCGGCAAGGTCGGCGATCGCCTCGGCCTCGGTGACGCCGAGCAATCCGGCAATCAGCGCGATATCGACGCGGCCGCGTTCGTGAAGAGACAGCGCCAGGGCATCCTGTGCCGAATGAATCTCGTGGGCGACCGGCGGCTTGACGACGCGTTCGGTGAAGATCGGCCCCGGCGTGCCGGTGTCGCTTGCCTCGTCATAGGTCTCGATCGACGCGACCAGCCAGACGTCGGGATCGTCGAGAAAGGGCTGAAGGTTGGGGCGGCGCTGATATTCTTTCTCGGCGCCGGTGTCCGGATCGGTGCGGATGCTGGTGATCGTCCGATTGATCGGCCCATATTTCTTGGTGAATTGCCGGTAGTAGCTGAGCAGCTTCTCCTGGAGCGCGGCGTAGGGCTGGTCATTGAGCTGGGCGCGTAGGATCGCGCGTACCGTATCGCGGACAGGGATCAGGCCCCTGATGATGGAGGCGTGCTTGGCAAACAGGCCGGTGCCGCCGCGACCGGATTTCACACCGACGACTGTTGGAATGCCATTGACGATCTGATGGAGGATCCCGTCCGATGCGAGATAGCTGCCCTCCTTGAACTCGGCCTCGTCGGCCGCGGTGCCGATTTCCACGTCGAGGGTGACATTGAGCTTGTCGCGAAGTGATGTCGCGCGCGCGATCGGCGTGCAGGCGCCTTCATGCCTGGATGCGATTGCAGACAATCTGGTCGCGAGCGCCGCGGCCAGGTCGACGCCGGGCTGGGCCGCGCAATTATAGTCCATGCCGAACTGGCCGTTGCGCCATTCGTGGCGACCCAACACGTGGTCAGGATTATCGAGGAAATAGTTGTTGATCCGGAGCGGCCCGAAACCTTCGTCGCTATCGGGAACCTCGCCCAGGTCGATCCAATCTCGCAGCAGCCGAGGGGCATCGGGCGCGCGTTTCTGGAAGAGCAGGATATCGACGACAACGTCCGTGCCGGCCTCTTCCTTCATGGCCTTCCCCGGAAGGCGCACGGCCCCCAGGAAATCGGCGATGCCGTCCATATGGAGGCGGGCTTTAGGATCGCTCTTGTCCAGCGAATAGCGCGAGGTCACGAACAGGGCGATGCCGCCCGGCCGAAGGTGTTCGAGCGATTTGGCGATGAAGAAGTCGTGCAGAGACAGGCCGAGCCGGCCGAGTTGGGTCCGGTTGTGGATGGTGAGGTTGGAGAAAGGCGGGTTGCCGATAGCGAGGTCGAAGTCGGCCGGCAGCGTTGCCTTGTCGAAATCGATGCAGCGGATGGCCTGGTTGGGATAGAGCGCGCTGGCAACCCGGGCGGTGACCGGGTCGTTCTCGATGCCGACAAAGACCGTGTCACTGGACAGAGTGTCCGGCCGTAGCCCCATGAAGAGGCCGCTTCCGCAACCCGGCTCCAGAATCTGCCCGCCGGTGAAGCCGAGGATCCGGGCGGCATCCCACATGGCACGGATAATATATTCGGGCGTGTAATGGGCGTATTGCGTTGCCCGCTTGAGCGACTGGAGTTCGACGTCGGTCGTTTCGGCGATCAGACTCTGCCCCAGCTCTTCCCATCCCTCGCGGAATTCATCTCGGCGACGGGCAAAGATGTTGTTGGCAAGTTCGGACGCGCCGAAGCCGATGAACTTCGCGATTGCACTCTGCTCGTCGGGCGTCGCCGGCCGCCCGTCGCGATCGATGAGATTGAGCAGCCTGATCGCCGCGACATTGTCATGGGCGCGGCCCTTCCAGGAGGAAGCGAGGGTCCTTCCGGTGGCGAAGGAGAAATCTCGTCTGGCGTCGCGCGCTGGTCCGGCGGTGTCGAGGACGGTTGCCGAAAAGAATGTCGGCTCCTGAATGATGGGCGCGACTGCCCTGGCGGGAGGAGCAGGCGCCTGGTCGAAGTCGAGGGATAGCTGGAGAGCCAGCGCGGATGCACTGTTTCGCATAAGATGCTTCCTTTTTGATGGTCTCGCGGTCGCCGCGCGGCGGCCCGGCCGGCTGTCAGGACGTGACCGGGAGTCGCGCGTCAGGGGACGCGATCAGGCGTCGGATCAGCCCAGGCGAAACGAAGCGGGATATTGATGCAGGAGGGCTTGTTTTCGGTGGTCGGCAGCGGCGCCGGACGCGGCGCAAGCCACATGCTGCATGAGCTTGAGTGGTTGGTCGCCAATGCCGGTTCGTGGCCGGGTCGGCCGGGAGCATGCGGTCCCATCGGCGATACCGCCTATGTCGCGACTGAGTCCGATGGCCCGATCGAGTGCTTCCCGCTCGATGCCTCATGGCGCGTATACCTAGCGGGACAAGGGTAGACAGGTTGGCGGCGCGACGCCCCACGCGCGGGGTCAGCTTCCAGCGAACCTCGGTCAGGCCGGACCGGAGTCCCTGAACAAGGTCTGTGGCAATCGCTTGCGGCTGCCTGGACAGGTAACAGCACGTTTAGGTCACGTTGTCAGAGATCAGAGGTTTGGACGGAGTATAAGGCGGTGGTCTCAACCGTTCCATCAGCCCATATTCACTTCCCCCCTCCCTCTTCCGATCGTAACCGCCAAAGGCGGCCCGCGGCGCTCGAGTCAGGAGCATCAACGTGGGGTTGTGCATGAGTCTGGCCGACTTCTACGCGCCGCTTCTCATTCGCGGACCGTGTGGAAACGGACGTTCACTGCGTTACGATCGGCCCCAATTTGTGCGTGCGCAAGCGGCGCACCCATCCAGGAGTCCGGCATAAGCTATACCGCCAAAACGAGCGCATCACGGTCCGTCGGAAAGCGGAATGACGTTGCTGTCGAGCCTCTCAAGCTCTCGATTTTGCGCGCCTGTCCGTCAGTGAGGAACGAGTTGAGCAATGTCCAGGCGGACCGCGATGTCGTTGAGCCGCTTGTCTCGGGTCCATAATCGCATTCCCGGTGTCAGACGGGTGGCGGCAAGGAGATGGGCGTCGATATAGCCGATACCGAGGCTATAAAGCGGTTGTTGCTCGATGAATGTCTGGACCTCGTTGTCCGTCGCGTGTTGCGCCATGGGCAAATCCCGCAGCGCGGTAAGCACTTTGTCGCGTTGGCGTAAGCTGCCAAGCGCGATCTCGCCGATGATGAATGGATGGACATAGACGAGTCCGGCATTCAGGCGGTCCACGAGCAATGAATCGCCTTTTCGCAGATGATCGACCCAGACGGTGCTGTCGACCAGGATCATTCGGCAGCGGACCGGCGGCGAACAGGAACTTCGAGATCGGGCTCGCTGCCGCCCAGCAACGCAAGCCGCCGCGCGCTCTCGCGTTCGATGAGCGCATTGAGCGCTTCACGCACGAGTTGGGATTTTTCCTTGAGGCCCGTAAACGCCTGCGCCTTTGCAATTTGCTCGTCGTCCAACACTATCGTCGTTCGCATATACCATCGCCCTTTAATCTGACTGCACAGATTTATCACCATTTGATGCGGATTTCAATGCATAGAAATGATGAAACCGGGTGTCCCCGTTCCGGGTTTACGTATCTTTGTGATGAGGCGAGGCGAAAGGCTTACCGGCGACATCATACCGGTCCGGGTCCGCCGCCGGCACGTGCCAGCCGAACATAGCGGCGGCCTGCATGGCGGCAATCCGGGCGGGTGTTGCATCGAAGTCGGCGTTCAGCTTCTCGACCGTGAAACTGGTTGGCATCGGCCAGTAGCCCGGTTCGCCCCGCTTGATGATGATGGGCACGCCGGTTTCGGGATGAAGGCAGGCGCACATGTCGGGGAGTTTCGCGAGGTTATCGAGCCGGCGCCGCACGGTATCGAGTGTCGCCTCCTCCAGGTCGCAGAGCCAGGATGGACCGAGATGATTGCGTATCCGGCGAAGCGATGAACTGTGAGGCTCATGTTCGTCGCCGCCGTTCATCCATTTGATGCTGAGCGTCTCCTTCCAGTCGGGGCCATGACGCGCCCGGAAATCGATCAGCGCGCGCCACATTTGGTCATCGGGTTGGGTCATGGTGCATGGCTCCTGTATGAGTGTCGGAGGTCACCGCACGTTCAGCCAGGAATGCGGCGAGGGTTGTCGCGTCATTGTCTCTCGGCCCGTCCCGGGCGCAGGCGCCTGCAAGAAGCACCCAGCCGCTATAGCTGAGGCAGTTCCCCGGAAGCCGTCGCACGAAAGAAGGGATCGGATCGGCCAGGACGCCATGCGGGAGGCTCGCGTCCGGATCGAAGGCGAGGATTGTCGCCGCATCATATTCAGCTTCGCTGAGCGCCACGAGGATTGTTGGCAGGCGGGAGAGCAGGCGTCGACCGCGTTCGAGATGGTCGTGCGCGAGGGTGGCGTTTTTAGCCATCGGATGGTTTCTCCAGTTCGAGGTCATGTTGCGCACGTCGACCGGCAAAAGTGAAAAGCCGGTGCTTGCGGTCAGCTGAGCTCATTTGGGAGCGCTCGGTTCGTGGTCGGTATGCTCGACCGCGCGGCGCCCAAGATCGGGAATGCTGTCGTTGTCAAAGGGACTGTCGTCAGCCAGGCGGAACGCGGCGCGCTTTGCATCCGTCCAGTTGAACGCCTCAACCTCATAGGTCTCGGTCGCGAAGGGCTCGCGTCCGGACAGGAACTCGACGTCGACGACGAACCGCAACGGCTGTGCCGGCAGGTTCGCCAGATATTCGGCTTCCTGATCCCGCAGGTCGGAGATTTTCGACCGGAAAAGGTCGATATCGGCGTCGAAGTCCTCCCGGTACTCATCGTCCGGGCATTCGTAGAGCAGATATTCCGATGTGAAGGCGTAGATGCTCTCGAGAAGGTTCAGACGTGCGGTGTTCGGCCTTACCGGGCCTGTGCCATCCTGAATAACGTCCAGCTGCCTCGAAGGGAGAGCCAGCCAGCGCGGATCCTCCGAGATCGGCATCGCGAATTCGCGCGTTTCCGCATCATTGAAGATGGTCGCCTGGGCGAGGTCGACGAAGCCGTCCTCGTTGCTCCAGAAAAGCAGGCCGGCCTCATCGTCACGGACCGCGATGACGAAATCGCCGGGCGCGGTGGGAGCCGCGCTCATGCCGGCTCGCCCAATGCATCGGGCGAGCTGGCGGGTGCACCCACGACGTCGAGGCGCGCTCCCGAATAGCGGTTGCTGGCGAGCCAGGCCTCGGCCGACGCCATGTCGGGCGCGAGGTGCCGGAGTTCGTCGACGCCCCGGAAGGGGGTGATCACGCGTACCGTGCCCGGTGCAGGTTCTTCGGCGATCTCGAAGTTGAGCGGGCCGTCGATCGAATAGTCTTCGTAAAACCCTTCGGCGTCCCGCTCGAGCATATTGTCATATTCGGCTGGCGAGTGTCGGGCGATGAAGGTCAAGGCGGCGACGCAGTGGGACACGCCAGCTTCGGCGCCGCGAAGCACGCGGCTGTGAGCCGTCCAGTCGTCGGGAAGGATAGCATCTTCGTCGTAGCGCTGGACTTCGTAGGGTGCGTGTGGATCGGGGCCGACTTCGAATATGTCCCAGCCTTCTGCTTTGGCGGCAGCCTGGTGAAGCGTGTGATGCCAGTGATCGGACATGTGTCTTAACTCCTTGTATTCAGTCATGCGAATGGAGGATCTCCATCGCCCATTGGGCGACCCACCCTGCGGTGATCTGCTCGTGCGCGATCTCACCCTCCTCGATCAGCGCGCGGATTTGCGTGCGGGCGAGTGCGATCGCCGTGTCCCATGCGCTACCGCCCGGCGACTGCTGCGGCACGAGCGGAAGATGATGCTGGAAGCCGGTGTCGCCCTGTGCGAGGCGGGCCTGCTGCCGGTCTTGCCAGCGCTCCATGTGATCGGCGACGAAATCGTCGGTCTTGGAGAAACCTTCGCGCCAGGCCTCAATCCGCGCCGCGAGGCCGTATGCGCAGGAATCGATGCTGGCGACGCGATGCGCCAGCGGGCGCAGATATCGAAGCGCGGTTCCCTTGACACCGAAGGCGTGGAATCTGAGTTCAGGGTCCGCGACGCGGTCGAGAGCGCTGAGAACCGCCAGCAGGCCTTCGGGGCCGAAGACTTCGCGTCGGCACATGCTGCCCACGCCGACAATCATGCCGGGGCGAAGGATGCCGGCGATGCCATCGAGGCACCGCAGATAGTCGTCCGGCCGGCGGCCCTGGATCACCGGCATGAGCCGGGTATCGATGCCGCGATCGGCGGCGCGCGCATGGCAGGCATGATTGAGGGCAATGGTGCGCGCGATGCGGTCCAGCACTTCATCGCGATCCCGGGCGATCTCCGCCTCGGTGCAGAGGTCGAGGCTCGCGAAGCGGCGGAATGGATAGCTTGCAGCGAGCGCGATATAGTCGTCGACCGTCCAGGGCAGTCCACCATAGTGCCGGGCAGCGACGAACCCCGCCGAATCGAGATCGATCGAGACGAGGTCAGAGGCATTGGCGAGCGGGCGAAGCTTCCACCCCATCCAGCGCGGATAGCCCTCTCGCCGGTCCCATCGCGACAGCGCATTCGCGGAAATGAGGACCGGGTAGCCGCGCTTGATGGCGCGCTCGAGAAGCGGTCCGCGATTGAGATGTGGCAGGCCAACGATTATCTCTATGGTCATGGCAGTCTCCGTGACGCGGCGCTCCCGGAGCGACGCGCGCGGGTTCATCTTTTTCGTGGTGGTGCTGCTTTCGGGGACCGTCGTGGCGGCCCGGTTCATGCGCGAGCGGTTTTGGAGTGTCCCTGGGTCGGCCCGCACCGTGACTTTATTCCTGGGATCCTGACCCCAAGCGTCGCATCAGCCGAGGCGAAGCGAAGCGGCATATTGACGCAGCAGGTCCGCCATCGCGGTGCGGGCATGGGCCTTGTTGCCGATCACGATCTCGGGATGAAGTTCGCGGCCGAGCGGTGTGCGGTAGCCGTGCGCCAGATCGCCGCTCATGTCCTCGACCACGATGCGGTGACCGCGTGGCGCCGCCGGACCTGCATAGCGGGCGGTGAAATCCCCGAGGCGTCCCGATAGGCCGCCAGCCATCTTGCTCCAGCGGATATGGCCGGCGGCGAACTGCTCTCCGGGCGCGCGCCCGCGACCGAGCCAGAGGCGGAACTGCGCGCGCTGCTGGAGCACCGAATTGCGCGTTCGTTCCATTGTGCACGCGAGCGGCAGGATATCGGCGTCGGCGTCCAGCCATCCGAATTCCGCGTCGTCGGCAACAATCAGGATATCGGTATAGTCGCCCTGGTGAAGCAAGTCCCGGAGCGGGGCTCGATCATCGGGCATTGCGCCCGGCGTTGCCGATATTGGTTGCAGCCCTGACTCGGCTTCGATCAGGTAAAGCGCCGCGGCTTCGTGTCCGGGCCGTTCGCGTAACATCGCCAGAATACCGATCGTCCCCGTCGCGCGTTCCGAAGCGCCGAGCAGGAGCAGGCGTCGATGCCAGGATACGGGTGCCGGCGTGTCGCTCGGGCTTGGCCATTGGCTGGGAACCGGTCGTGTGACGCGCGGGCTGTCAGGGGGCATGGGCTCAAACGGGGCAGCCGCGAAGGATCGACGGGCAGCGTCGAAGATGTCCTCGGGCTGACCCCCTCCATTCAGAAACCCCTGGTGGTAGGCAGGTCGGCGAACATCCGCTTGCCCCGCGCGAGGCGGAGACGCTAGCCGGGATTCCCATCCTGCGCGGGCAGCATAGAGTCCGTCGGCATAGGCGATTGCAGCATCCCAGTCATAACCATGAACGTCGCGAGCATGGAGGATGGCCGGATTTCGGCTGTCGGTGCTGCCTTGAGCTATCTGGCGTTCGATGCAGGCGAAGTTTGTGGCTATGCGCTGTCGCTCGGTTTCCAGTCGGATCGCTTCGTTAAGCGGGCGAAGCACCTGGACACGTTCGCGAGCACGCGCCATGCGGGCGTCCATGGTCGCGTCGTTCGGCAGGTCGGGGAAGCGGCGCCAGGCGTCGGCGAGCGCATGCGCGTGGTGGGCCGGACGGCCGTGCGCCATCCAGCATCCCGCATCGGCGGGATCGAAGCTGTCGGTCATGACGATCTCCGGTCTGGCGTGTCAGCGGCTGGCGAGCAGCACGTCGAGGGCGCGCGCGAGCAACTCGTCGCTGGCGTCGTTGACGATGACGGCGTCGGGATTGGTGGCGCTCACGGCCCGCGCGACGATCGCGAGGGGGTGTTTTCGCAGCGGATATTGGAGAATCTGGTCACGTTCGATCGTGACCAGATTGGTGCGCAGCAGGCGTTTCAGGCGTCGCCCCTCGACGGCCCGAATGAGAAGGTCGCTCACCTCGATCTCAAGGTCGTGATCACACGCGATATCGCCGAGGCTGCGCGGCGGCCGATTGACCTTGAGCCACGCATCGACTTCCGCCTCGGTCCATCGGCCGACCTGATGATAGAAACCCGCCCCGCCCGCTCCCTGATTACGTGCATGGAAGGCCAGTTCGTCATCGATCCAGACCTGGGCGGAAAAAGCGGCGGTTTCCTGTGATAGCGCGGCACTGTAGGAGATGCGTCGTAGTTCGATTTTCATGGGGAACTCCAGACTGCTCCATCAAACGGAGCCCTTTCCCCATCCCCCTTCCCTTCATTCCGTCAGCGCTGCCCGTTCTCGTAAGCCCGGTATTCCGCGTCGTAGGAACGGGAGTTTTCGAATTCCGGATCGTCCGCTTCGTCGACCAGAAAAGCGGTGATTTCCTCGGCAGGCTCCGCGTCCAGCACGGCGGTGGCGTTCGGCAAGAGACGAACCGGGAAGATCCCTTTCCCGACGATAGCTTCGGCCTGTCGCATGGCGTCGGCGTGATCCTCAGCGGTCACCGCGACCTTGACCCTGATCGTCGTATACACATGAACAAAGTGAGGTCTCATGCCGGCAACTCCGACCAGCCGCCCGCGGCACTGATCCAGACCATGCCCAACGCATTGGGACTCGTTTCGAACCCGTCACGGCTTTCGCCGAGGGCATTGCGGACAGTCACGCTGCCGCGATCGTCGGCGCGCATCGGGGCTCGCCCGCCAAGCACGATCAGGTCGCCCTGCCCGCCTGGCATGTGAACCAGGTCGCCGGGCTTGACCTTGGCGGCGAGTACACAGCCTATGGTGTAATGCAGGGTCCAGTTGCGGTCAGTGACATGTGCCATGCTCTGTATCCTTTCAGAAACTCATGGAAGCGGTTGGTGAAGTGTGCCGCGTCACGGGCTGCGCGGTAGCGGGATTGGAACGGCCTGGCCGCTGACGAGATTGATGAAGGCGCCCGCGTGGCCGATGGAACCGCGACCGAGCAGATCGAACAGCAGCGCGAGCGCATGGCTCGCCATGACGCGGTTGATGAACAAACTTTGGCGTTCGAGCGCCTCGGCAACCGAGCAGGAGGGAGCATCGTCATCGGGCACGCCCTCGTCGGCGAGTTCGGGGAAATATTCGAGCACGGTCGGAAGGCGAACGCGATTCTTAGCCGTGGCACGGCCCGGGCAACCGATCAGATACTGACCGTCGCTAGCGCGATTACCGAGATCCATCCAGTATGCGGGGATGTTCCGCCCATCGCAGAGCGCCGCACCGATCGCGCGGCGTACCGAAGCGGTGTCGACGCAGGTGATGAGGATATCGCCGCCTTCGAGCCCGATCGCGCCGGGGGCACGCCCATGAACTGCCTTCCAGGCCAGACCATGCGCGAGGTTGATCCGTTCGGTCAGCGTTCGTGCCTTCGAGCTTCCGAGATCGCACCGATAGAAAGGCTGGCGGCCGAGATTGGCCTCCGTGACGATATCGTCGTCGACCACGGTGACGTGCAGCGATCGCGAGGAGATCGCGCGCAGTGCTGTGTCGAGCGAGGCCAGCCCCATCAGCATCTGCGCGCTGTTGCCGCCGCAGCCTATGAGTATGATCCTGATCCCGCGATTGTCGAACGCGGCGGGAAGATAGTGGCGGGCGCTGATTTCAGGCGACATGATGATCTCCTGCAAATGGGCTGCGCGGCAAAGGCAGAAACATGCCGCCAGCGCACAGGCGCGACGCTCTCGTCGGACCGTCCGGATCGCCGAGCCGGCCGAAGACGAGCGATATCTTCGTCGTGTGGGCGTCGTCCGCGTCGTCGGTGGCACTGAAAAAGGCCGGCCCGGCCCCATGGCTGTGAATATCGCAGACCATGTGCCAATCGGGTGGCAGGATTGGCGTGCGGTAGACGAGGCGCGAAGGCGTGGCCTCGTCGATGACGGGGAACTCCACGGCGAATTCTCGCGTCGTCTCGTTCCACAGCACGAACGCCGCAGCCTCATTGGGCAGCGCAGCGCTGAGCTTCAGGAGTATATGATCGAGATGCTCGCGTGGAATCCGTCCGCAGCGCAGTTCGGCCCGGGAACCGCCAGTCTCCCCATAAGGGAAATGCGCGGCGATAGGCGGAGTAACGGGGACATCGAGCGCGAGCCATGGCCGGCGCAGGATCAGCATGACACCGTCCTTCCCGATGGCGAGGCCGTTACCAGCGCGGGCGGCGCGGAGCGCGTCGAGGGCGGGCGATCCTCCCTGGAGCGGGACCGGATAGCAGGGCACCTCGGTGAGCAACGCGGCTGCTGTCGGATGATCGGCAAGCATAGTCATCACCGCGCACTCCCGGCTGCAATGAGTTTTCCGACAGTTATCGTGGCGGACGCGTCCGTGCTCGACGTTCGGCGCGGGTGTTGTCCGCTGGGATGGAATGGTTTGAGACGGCTGACCGGAAACCGCCTTGCCCGGCGCGCGGCAAGATCGTCCCAGAGCCTGACGAGGCCGCCCTTGCCGGTAACGGTCAGCTCCTGTCCCGGATTGGGGTGCGTTGACCAGCTATCGAACACAGCGCGCTCGAACTCCGGTATCGACCCGATAGTGAGCGCCCTCGGCTTCGGGATATTGCCCCAGCAAAGCCCTCCATTGATGAAGACGTTGAGTATCGGCGAGTGCAGCACGCGGGTGTCGGCGGTGGGCCGCTGGCTGGCCGGCAGGGCATAAACGCCGAGGCGGGAACGCGTGGCGACGAACAGATGTGCGGGATAAGGCACCGGCAAGACCGTTCGTTCGGACAAGGCCCGAAGATCCGCGGGAGGAGACGACAGATCGAAATAGGCCGGGCGCACCTGCTCGGGAATCCACCAGGCCAGCATGTCGGGATGCGCGACCAGCACATTGTCGGGCAGGATCTCAGGGACGACGGTCCGCCCGAGAGCCTCGGTCCATTGCCGCAAATACGCACGTGATAACGGAACGCCCGCGGCGATCGTCGGCCGCCCCGCCTCGTCATGTTCGATGCTATGCATGCTGGCGAACGCGGGCGCATCCCCGCGGTGCGCGCCATAGGCACTGAAATTGCGCGGCCCTTCGCTCCTGTAGAGCAGGATGGCGCCTCTCAGGACCAGGCCGCCGCCGCTGGCTTCGAACTGGGTTGAATGGTCGGACATGAGACACCTCACAATTTGGCTGGATCGAGCTGGATCAGCTCTTGTGCTGCGAGCAGGAACCGGGCGCCTACCGCCAAGGACGCGAACCAGTCGTCGATGCGGTCGGCATCCGGAAGCGGGCAGAGCCCGGCAACGTCCATGAAGCCCAATTCCATGCCGTTGCGGGCGACATCGTCGAGTTCGCGCGCGAATTGCTCGAAAGGAACGAGCGTCAGCGGCGGCAATGCGGAACATTCCTCGAACTCCGGGACGTAGTCGTAGATGATCTCCAGATCGACGTGCCAGGCGTCGCGTTCGGGCGGGAGGCCGCCGAGGGCCTTGTGCGTCGCGCGAAGCTTGTTCAGCTTCTGGCGCAGGCCGGGCGGAAGCCGTGTTCGCGGTGCCGCATTTGCCGCGATCATCCATTCGGGCCGGCGTGCATTCATCGCGGATGGCAGTGTATATTCGTCGAGTTCTTCTGCATCCACGCCGTGAAAGTTTATCAGGTTGTGGCGAGCGCTTTCGTCGTCGAATTCGCCATCCCAATAGTACATCGAGATTTCATTGAAGAGGTCCTCATAGCCGAACAGCGGAAGGGCGCGGCCGAGGCTCTGCTCGAGCGCCCTATAAGCGACGGCGCGCCACGGAATGGGCGCATCGCTGGTCTCGATCCACCCGAGGTCCAGTTGGCCCAGACTCTGGCAGATCAGGGCGATCGCCGGTGGCCCGTCCGCCTCGCTGTGAATAACGGCGATGCGCAGGTCGGCGAGTTCGATGGGATCCAGGATTTCGAGCACAGCGGCTTTGAACACCCGCTCGATGTGTCGGCGGACTTCGGGCCGTGTATACGCTCGTGCTGACGGTTCGCGAGATGCGGCCCAGCGGCCGATCAGCTTGTGATGTGGCGCCAGCGGCGTGTCGAAGATGGTTGGGATATCTGCCGAGAGAAAAACGACACGCCCCGCAAGGTCAACCGAGCGGCGGGAGGCGCAGACCGGGCGGCGGCTGAAGCGGCTCCGGGGCTTCGCTATTGCCTTCATTGGGATCGTGGAAGATCCGCGCATGGAGGGCCTGTGCCTGGATGCTGCAGGCAGGCCGGGTGATATCGGTCGTGTCGCCATCGTCGAACTCGATCCATTGAGAGAGCGTCTTGCGGGGTGCGGGCGGGATGGCCGCGCTATGGTGGCGCGCCATGGTCAGCCCTTGGTGCCGACCGCCCGGCGATATTCGGTGACGTGGGCTGTGCCCGTCACGCCGGCATCGACCATCTCGGCGTTGAGGATCGCCGGATAGAGCGTGGCGTGATAGGCGCGAAGGCCGTCCCGGTCATTGGCGAGATGCGGCGGCACCGGAAGATCGATGCCGTCATAGCGATAAGCGCGGGTGAGATGATTGATTTGCATAATGGCCTCCCGGCAAATGATCGTGGAGAAGTTATTGGCGGCCCGTCAGAACAGGGTGGCGGGCTCATCAGCTCTGGCATCGGCCGGCGGGCTGCTCGGCGCCTGGATTCTCGCAGGGCTGGTGGGCGTGGTCGTCTTGGACGCCGTGGCCTTCGCGGCCCTTGCTTTCGCTGCCTCCGCGGCGGCGGTTTTCGCGTCCTCGTCCGCCTGCCGTTGCTCGGCGAGCTGGTCCGCGAGCGTCTTGCGCGTGGCAATGAGTTGGCCAAGCGCGCCGTCGGGACCTCTGGCAAGCTCCGCATCGATTTCCGCCGCAGTCGCCGTG
>Ga0180219_1001761_pt1 | contig 13443 bp, 9 predicted proteins | sample eDN3rd30CBELigMG_FD_151338 | JGI IMG/M metagenome (GOLD analysis project Ga0180219, IMG submission 151338) | Enriched Miracle-Growth compost microbial communities from Emeryville, California, USA - eDNA 3rd pass 30_C BE-Lig MG (version 2)... ...
CGGTCTGCTTTTCTTTGTTCTCGGCGCCAGCGCCTTCGCCGGCACCTTCTTCCTTCGCCGCGCCTGCGCCACCCTTGTACTGGTTGGCGGACTGCACGCCGAAGCGGTAGGCCAGCTGGGCGGTCGCACCGACGTACTTCATGTAGTTCGGCACGAAGATCTTGGCGGTGGAGACGCAGGCCTTGGCGGCCTTCAGCGCTTCCTTGGCAGCCGCCTGACCTTCGGCGTCTTCCTTCTCGGCAGCGCTGACGAAGCTTTCCGCTTTCTTCAGGGTCAGCTGAGCCTTGTCGATGGATTCCTTGGCCGCGGTGACGGCGTCCTTCATGGCGCCGCCGATGCTGACCAGCTTGCCGCCCAGGGCCAGGATGTCGCTCGGGGACAGCGGTTCGACTTCTTCGGGGACGCTGACCTCGCCTTTCTTGGCGATCTTGAAGACCGAACGGTCGAAGAGCTGGAGCAGGCCAGTGCCCTTGCCATGGACGTAGACGGCTTCGTTACCGCCCGGCAGGTCCAGCTTGAATTCCTGCGGCATCTTGCCGGCGGCGTTCTTCAGGGAGTTCTCGATGACGGTCTTGTTCGGCTTGCCGGTACCCAGGGTCTGGGCGGCCAGGGCGATGGCGCCGGTGACCTTGGCCTGGGCGGCCTTGACGTCGTCGTAGCCTTTCAGGACTTTGTCCAGGGCTTCGACCGGGTTGACACTGCCGCCGACCACGAGGCCCGCGAATGCCTTGCCCTTGAGCTTGCCCTTCGCCGAGCCTTTAGCGGCCTTGGAGACAGCCTTCAGGCGGTTACCGGCCTTGATCACGGCGTCGCCGGATTTGCCGATGCCAGCGATGAAGTTCTGGATCGAGGTGACCACAGCGCCGACGGCGGCCTTGATCATGTTCCAGAAGCGCTGCAGGACGTTGCCAGCACGCTGGCCCATTTCCTTGGCCTTGTCCTTCAGGGACTTCTCGTCTTCCTTGTCGGCCGACTCGAAGGAGGCTTCGGCGGCGGAGAACTCGTCGGCGTACAGCACGGACGGGATCTTGCGCGCTTCCAGCGACTCGCGCACGCCCTTCAGGTACTGATCCAGCGCGACCGGGGTAATCTGGACGCCGGCGTCGGCCAGGCCGTTCAGGTGGCTGACGAAGGACTCGAGGGACTCGGTGGCCTCGACCAGCTTTTCAGCAGCGGCATCGTTGTCGGCGATCTTCTCGACGTCTTCGGCCATCTCTTCGACGGCTTCTTCGAGTTCGCTTTTGGTCTCGTCGGTCACGACGGTGATTTCTTCCGCGCCGAACTGGGAGGGATCTTCGATCTCCCCGGACTCGATCGCGTATTGCATAAGTGCAGCTTGCAGGTCGCTCATGTGAAGCTCCATGGAGTAAGCAAAAACGTGTTCTCTTGCATGCATGCAAGCGGAGGCAGCCGGTCAGGGCGCCTCGCCTACATATAACTGAAGGGATTGAGACAGGTCATCCACGCCCAGGTTGTTCACCCAGCGGTAGATGATCTCCTCGGTTGGAAGCTTCGCCATGGCTTCTACAGCGGCCAGTTCCTCGGGGGAAAAGACCGGTGGCGCACAGACGACATCGTCACCGGGTGAAAGCAGCAGGGCCCAGTCAGGGAAGCCGACACGGCGGCGCTGGATCGTGCCAGCGAGCAGGCAAGCCGTCTCCAGGACGAACGACCGCACCGAGGGGCTGACCTGCACGCCCGGGGCGAGTATCGCACGGAAGAAGCCACCGGTGATGGCCCAGGTCTTGGTGAGGTCGATGATCTGATCGACCTCTTCGGTGAACCCGGGACGGTTGGAACTCTTGCGGCGCTCCGCCACGGCCGTCACCTGCGGCGCGTGGAAGATCTTCTCATCCGGGGAGGATGCGACCTCCACCAGGACGGGAAAACCGTAGTAGCTGTAGAGTAGGCTCATCAGGCCGCGACCTCCATGCTGGAGATCTTCTGGCGCAGCAGAGTCAGCTCACGCTCGTAGTTCTCGATGATCTTCTGGGTCCTGGCATCGGGGTTGCTGATGTTGCGGTACGCCTCCAGGCGCAGCTCCACCACCCGGCGCTCGGCCTTGACCTTCTCGAAGCGCTCGATCTCGTAATCGACCTTGCGCATGCCGACGTAGGTGAAGATCCAGGTGAACAGCGGGATGATGCCCAGGTGCAGCGGGTCCGCGCTGGCACCGGCGAGCGCGTCCACCGAGGCCGACTCATTCTCGTCCACCAGCAGTTCGGGGATCTTCTCGACCTTGGCCATGATGGCCTTGGGCGCTTCGTAGAGCAGCTCGATCGACTTGAAGTACCCTTCCAGGTGAGCGGTCAGGTAGGCCAGTTCCGCCTTGGTGTAGGGGTTGCTGTCCGCTTGACCGAACGCGAGGTTGGTCTCAGAGGCCACCAGGAACGCCAGCTGGCGCGAGGCGTAATCGGTGAAGAAGTCGAGCAGTTCGATCAGCCGGATCACCGAGGCTTTCTGGTAGGTGATGCCTTCGATGTGGATGGCGCTGCCCATCTGCCGGCCGGTGTAATCGTCCAGCAGGTCCGTCAGGGTCTTGGCGTTCTCCAGCGCTCGCGCCAGCATCGTGTAATAGATGTCCGGCTTGCCGCGCAGATTCGATGGCAGGAAGCGGTTGAAGGCGGCGACGAACGCCTTGCCGTAGCTCGACTTGAAGTTGGCGGAGGGGAGCGACTTGGCTGCCTCGAAGGAGGGGATCACGGCGTCGGTGAGTTTGCTGAGGATCAGCCGCAGCTTTTCACGGACATCCTGCCGACCAAAAGACGGCAGAAGTTTCTTGAGGGCGTTGAGGATGCTCATCGTGTCTTCTCAGTGCAGGAGGTGGGTTACAGGCGGCCGGGAACGCGGCCTTCCATGTAGGAGCGCATGATGTCGGCCAGGTCGCTGTTCGAGTTGTTCGAGCTACCCTTCAGCTCCTTGAGCGTGTAGGTGCCGGCATCCTCGATGTCGCGGGTGTAGACGGTGACGGTTTCGTGGTCCTCGTCGATGACCATCACGATCATCATCAGGCTGTCCTCGAAGACCCCTTGACGGGTCTCGAAGTTGCTGAACTTACCGCTGATCTGCAGTTCCACCTCACGGATGGTGTCCGTGGTGGTGATGGCGATCGACGAGGCGGTGCCGATGGACGGGGTGCCGGAGAGCAGCTGGGTCACCCAGTTCCGGTTGGCGCGCTGGTGGACCTTGCGGAAGTAGCCGGACTTATCGGCCATGGCCGCAGCACGGTAACGGCGGATACGGTCCTGGCCCAGGAAGAGGTCGCCGACCAGGCTCTTCTCGCCCATGCGCCATTGACGCAGCTGCGCGGAGCGGGACTGGTCTTCGCCACCCAGGGCGAGAACCTCCTTCATCACACTCGGTGCCATGCCGATGGTACGCAGGCGGATCATCACCGGGACCTTGCCTTCCTTACCATCCTTACTGATGGTCAGGTCCACGATCTGGCCCACGGCCAGGTTCTGGATGTCCTGCACCGCCTTGGCGGTGTTGGTACCGACGCTGACGCTGCTGTTGCCGGTGTTGTCCGGACCGGGACGGCTGTCCTCGGTGCAGTAGGCGCTGTACCGGTCCAGACCGGCAGCTTCGCCCACGAAAGGCAAGCCGAATTGATATGATTCGTTGGAAAGGAACGACAAGGTCGCGGCCTGCAGGTCGCGGTCCGGGGCAAACTTGTCCAGGTGCTTCGACACCCGGACACTGCCGATGGTGTTGTCCGCAGCCACCGAGAGCAGGTAGTAGGCGGTGAACAGACGCTGGGCGGTGTTCAGCACGTCGCGGATGTACGGCAGACGCGCAGCGCGATCGTCGATGAGGGTGAAGGGCTCGATCCGTACGGACGACGACGCACGAATGTAGTTACTGCCGGCCCCACTGGACAGCTGCTGCACCACGGCGCTCACGGCTTTATCCAGGGCCGTGCCGGCCACTCCTTCGGCGGCCTGTTTCACCATGTTCTTGGCCACCATCCCACCGAACGCCGTTGCCGCGCCCAGGCCGGCCTTTGCCAATAGGTTCACGATACTCATCTGGATCTCCCGTAAAGACCGACGTATTACTGATAAAAGGGGTTTCAAATGATTGACGGATTCGTCAATGATCAGGTCATGCAATACCTGATCCAGCAAGGCGGTCTGGACGACCAATACCAACTGATGGACAACGTCTCCCGAGCCATGGGTACGGGCTCTGAGTTCAGTCGTTACCAGGATATCTTCTACGGCTTGAACGCGACGCCGAATATGGCCCCGCTCCCAACCCACCGCGAGTTGCAGGGGTTGGTGTTGTTTACCCGGCCAAACCTTAACTTGTCATACGATAACATCGCCCCGGTACGGCATCTCGCGCACCTTTTGGTGCAGGATCCGCTGACGTACCAGTATGCCGTGCGCATGATGCTGGATCCGACCACATACCAAGGCGCCAAGGTCTCCCCGCTGGTCGACAAGAACAACCCCTACATCACCCTGCTCACCAATACCCTGATCTCCATGAGCAACCCGCCGGACATCGGCATCCACCTCTACCAGTCGCCTGAAGGCATGGCCAAGGAGGTGTGGATCATGAACGATTCCATCTCCGATTATAATGGCTACTTCGACCTCACCATGACGTTCAACAACATCAAAGGCAACGCGGTGTTGTTGGCGATCCATTCCTGGATCATCTACATGGGTGCGCTGCGGGTCGGGCCGTGCATTCCGCACTACCTGAACCGGTACCGGAACGAGATGGATTACTTCACCCGGATCGAACGCTTCAAGTTCGACCACACCGGACGGAAGATCGAACAATGGTTCCACACCGGGGCAGCGGTACCGACCAACATCTCCATCGGTGCCGGCTTCGGCTTCAACCGGGAAGAAGCCCTGGAGATGGAGAACAAGCAGATCTCCGTACAGTTCGGCTGTGTGGGTGCCGTGTACAACGACCCCATTCAGCTCTACGAGTTCAACATGCGCATGCAAATGAGTAACCCACGCCTGGCGGACTCGGTGCGTAACGCCAACTACATCAAGGTCGATCGCCGGTTGCTGCCCGCGGTGAACTACCGCGCCTACCCGATGATCAACCTGTCCACCAACGAGATGGATTGGTACGTCGACAAAGACCTCTACCCGATCCTGACCAAAGGTCTCTAACTGACGAGGTGTCCAGTGCTAAGTTCTGATGAAATCATCGCCCAGATGACCGAGATCGGCTACGAGCCGACTCGGGTACAAGGGATGGTCATGGACGGCATCGATGCCGCCTTTGATGGTGAGACCATCATGGTCGATCCGTCTCTGCCCTTCCCGCACCTGATGGAAATGTCCGTGGTCCTGGCCTGTGGGGCCATCCAGGAGGACAACATCCTGAACCGTCGCCAGTACGCGGTCATGGCGCAGAATGAGGACGACCTCTTCTACCACATGTCCGACGTGGATTACGAGGGGATGTTCGCTTCCCCGGGTGGTGCCTGGTTCTACATCTATATCGCCAAGCAGGAAGTCCTGCAACGGGCGGTGCAGATCGGCAACACCACCACCAAGAAGATCACCATCCCCAAGCACACCAATATCGTCGCGAACAACACCATGTTCACGATGCAGTACCCGATCAACATCCTGGTCAAGGCCCACGGCGGTATCGACGTGGTCTACGACGGTTCCCGTCCATCGCCGCTGCAAGACCTGCAGGGTAATAAGGTCGAGTGGGACACGGTGCTGCAACGCACCGTCGTGACCCCGGGTGCGGAGCCGATGGAATTCGTGCGGATGCGTGTCTTCCTGAAGCAGATGGTGCTGACCAGCTACACCGAGTCACTGAATAACGCGCGGATCCTGAACAAGACCGTAACCTTCAGCGATGACTTCTATTACGCCCGCGCCTTTTGGCGAGACACGGATGGCAGTTGGGTCGAGATGAAGACCACCCACAGCCAGCAGTCGTTCGACCCGAATGACCCGACCGTTCTGCTCAAGGTGGTGGACAACACCTTGACCTACGAGCTGCCGTATGTCTATTACGCCACCAGTCTGGTCAGCCGGACCATTCGGCTGGACGTCTACACGACCCAGGGCGAGCTGAACATGGAACTGTCGGGTCTTGACCCGACGGCGTTCGTGGCGACCTTCAAGGACCTGGACAACGACGACAATGGCATCTACGCCGCGCCACTGGCGAACATGAGCACCGTGAGCATCTTCTCGGATGACACCGCCACCGGCGGCTCGGCCGCGCCGACGTTCGCCACCCGCCGTGGCCGGGTGCTGACCAACTCGGTCGGTGCGCCAGTGATTCCGATCAGCGATGCCCAGGTCGGGACCGCGCTGCAGGAACTGGGCTTCGATGGGCTCATGACCACCGACCTGGTGACCGAGCGCACCTACCTGACCACCCGCGCCATGCCGGACAATACCAACGGTCGCGCCTCGACCGGAATCGACTCGGCGGTGATGACCGCCAAGATGACCCTGTCCGACCTGTTGGCGTTCCAGACGGTGATCGACAACGGTACCCGTGTCACCATCACCCCCAAGACCCTCTACCGGAACCTCGAAGGGGTCCTGGTGCTGGTCACCGATGGGGACCGTCAGGCGATCGACCAGCTGGCGGGCGAAGCCCTGTCCAACAAGATCAGCGATGGCACCTACCTCTGGTCGCCCATGCACTACGTGCTGGAAGTGTCCAATGGCGAGCTACTGGTGCGGCCGTACTACCTGGCAGCACCGACGATCGAGGTGGCCAGCTACTCGGCCTCCAACGACACCCTGGGCCTGACCATCAGCGCCAGCCAAACCCGGTCGATTGTCCAGACCGATACCGGCTACACCATCCAGTTGGTCTCCAGCTCGAACGATGCCTGGAAAACCCTGCGGGATGACCAGGTCCATGTCCAACTGGGTTTCCAGCCGGCCGGTGAAAGCAGCCTGGCTATCATCGATGGGGTGCAAGTGGCCAAGACCTCGGCCAACGAACGGATCTTCGAGTTCACCATCGACACCACCTGGGATCTGGATATCAACCACCTGCTGACCGTGAACAACTTCACTATGAACGACCTTACGGTGCGGGACTTCCAGGTGGCGCTGTCTGGGAACTGGAGCCTGATCTGGGCAGTGAGCGATTACTCGGTCAACGGCATGGAAACTTCCGTGATCGACCAGCAGATGGGTAAGTGGGCCCTGCCCGATGATGCCATCGGTGTGTACCATGAGCTGCTGGAGACCACACTGGGCGCTGAACTCTCGGGTCTATGGGCTCGGGGACGGTCGATGATCGGGGATCAGAAGTACGTGACCTACTCAGCGAATGTTCCGGCGACCTACCCGAGTAACGTCTACGAGATCGATACGATCACCGGCCAGCCGAAGATCATCACGGTCGATGGCGTGAAGCAATTGTCGATCCTGCACCACAAGGGTGATCCGATCCTCAACATGGATGGCTCGCCCACCATTGCCCACTGGGCAGGGGAGGCGGTGCTGGACGAGTTCGGTAACCCAATCCCGGTGGGTGAGCGCTCGGTCATGCGCTGGTGGGACATGGTGCTCTTCGACGGTGTCTACCGGTACGTCACCAACGTCGACGACAAGGCGTACGCCGCCTCGGTCCCGCTGACCATTGTCGACTGGATCAACGACACCCTGGCCCCGATCCGCAGTCACCTGATCCAGGAGACCGAACTGTACTTCCAGCCCCGCAACACGCTGAAGTACGTCGAGGTCCTGGTGGACGATGGCGACACCAAGACCATTCAGGCGGCGCAGCGGCTGAAGATCGACTACTACGTCTCCAAGGAGGTCTACGAAGACGCCGACCTGCGGGCGGCGCTGGAGAGTTCGGCCATCAAGCAAGTGGTCCTGTACTTGAACAACTTGGTGGTCTCCACGCAGGCGCTCGAGGACGTGATCATGGCCGCAGCCGGTACCGACATCGTCAGCGTCGAGGTCTCGAACCTCGGCGGGATCAGCAACAACTTCAAAGTGCTGACTCTGCTCGACGAATCGGCCCGTCTGTGCGTGGCCAAGCAACTCACCTACGACGCGGACGGCACCTTCGGGGTGATCGATGCGATCGAGGTGAACTTCCGTCGTCATTCCAGCAAAACGTAAGCGAACAGCATAGACGCCGGGCCAGTGGCCCGGCGTCTATGTCGTTACATTTCGGAATCCAGGGTCCTGCAAACTTCCGCACGGTCTTCTTGGACTGCGATCCCACACCTGGTAAGCTGCTCGGCCCTTTGATGGAACAATAGGGATTCTGCATCTTTCCGCAGCATGAGCAATGCCGGATCCAGCGGGACCAGCAGCCAGGCATGAGAGACTTCGATTAACCCTTGGCGATCCGGATGGGGATCATGAAGCATGTCGAAGCCTTTCATGACCACCATGTGGTTATACCCCCGGAGGGTCTTGCCCGTGGCCAGATGAGGGACATCCGGCCGTCCTACAGCCGGATCGACGGGAATCGGCTTGAACCAATACCCGCGATCTTCCAGGAAGTCTTCCACCGCATCCCAGAACTCGCAAACTGACTCAGTGGAATCACCCGGGTGGAGTTTGATGAAGTTCGGGACTTCTTCGAGCCTCAGCCCGAGGATGCTGGCGATTGCCGCTTGTACGCAGTTGCCTTCGTCACCGAATTCGGTTTGATCAATCCAACGACTCATGCCATCTCCCGTTTAGCCAGTTCCAGCCATTGATCCAGCCCAGGCATCTTGCACGCCTGCTGCATGATCTCGATTGCGTTGACCCGTCCGCCGGTGACGTTGATGGACACCAGGCGTTGTGTCTCAGGTCCGATCCCTTCGATCCGACAGGGTTCGAACAGGGTGGTCTCTTTCCCGACGTTTTGAATAATGCCCGCGGTCGGGTACGTGGTCTCCACGTCGGCGTCCGCGTTGAACATGTGGATGGACGATTGGACATCCGGCATGTCTTCGAACAGGAAGAGGCCGGTGTCCGTGACATTGTGCGACGGGAAGGTCACGATCCAATTCTCTTTGCCCAATATAAGCTCATCGAGTTCCGAACGCATCTCATCCGAGGTCGAGCAGATGACCTGTCCCCGCTTTTTCATGACGCTGAAGAGCTTGTCAATCGAGTTGATGGTTGGCTGGCTGTTGAAGCGACTGTAATCGCAGGCGCCCGCCAGGGAGCTGATCTGCGAGGACAGGTCGTTGTTCTTCTTGTCCAACACCCACACGGCCAGGGAATCGATGATGTTGTACACACCGTAGCGGACCTTGTAGTTCCGCTGCATGTCCATGTGCCAGTGCAGGGTACCGCCAGGGACGCTCGAATCTTCCACGTCGTACTTGAGCTTGGAAAGGCCCAACTGACGGCCTAAGACAGCATCCAAGCTGTAGGAGCCTTCCTTACCCTTGGCCTTGCGCAGCTGCCAGTAGCATTGCATGGCGTCCTGCATCCGCCAGCTGGCGGTGTTCAGGATGACGTTCCAGCGCTCCTGCGGGTCCAGGCGCTGCTCACGGCCGTTGTCGGTGACCTTGCGGTCCCTACCTTCCTTCAGGTAGACGCCACGAAACTCGTACGGCACGCGGGGATCGGACAGGATATCTGCCGGATCACGGTCATGGCGCTGGCAGGTGTTCACCATCACCTGGGCATCGAAGAACACGTTCCAACCGGTGACGATGTCTGGCTGGGTGTCGTGCAGGCGGTTGACCATGGCCTGGGTGATCCCGAAGTCCCCGTCGATCATCTCGATGCGCAGCGGCAGCTCCCGCGCCTGATCCAGGAACTTGGGGTAGGTGCCCTTGCGCTTGTCGCGCAGCTTGTTCTTTGCCATCTCGAGCCACTGGTCGATGATGGCGTAGTACTCCTTATACACCTGCTCCGCAAAGTTCGGGATCTCGATGCACCACTGACGATCGACGTAGAGGACGATCTCATCGTCACTCACCAGCGACCAGAGGATCGGTGGTTGCTTGCTGGGCTGATCGCCCGCGGCAAACACGTCCGTCTCACAGTCGACCACGGTGACCTTGTTCGGCGCGAAAGCATCCGGCCACTTGGCCATGTAGCTGTACTTCATGAAGACTTCGGGACCCGGGTCCAGACCGTACAGGTACTGGCCACCCCCTTTCCCGGCACGCGCCAGCTGGCGCAGGGTATTGGTTGGGTTACCGCTACCCAGTCGGAAGCAGATGTCCTGCCGCAGTTTGATCTGCGTGGACTTGAACCGGTCCAGGTGTTTCATGTGGCGGAACTGGATCTTCTCCGGGTAATCCCGGCTGTGCGGCTTCTCCACCCAGTACGGCCGCTGATAGTCCATGACGTTACGGATACGGGGAAGTCGTTGACCGTCCTTGGTGATCAGGTATTCCTTGACGACCAGGTGGTCGTGCTGCGCGCCTTCCCGATGCGTCGAGTAGGTCGCGTGCTTGCATTCGCGGGCAACGATATCTTCGGGCTTGAGTTTGGCGATGATGGCATCGACCTCAGCGCGTAATAACGGACTGGACATGACGTTACCTAAAATTGATTTCTCACGTAAGATAAGGGCGCGGAGTAACAGATTACTATGACCCCTAAACAAATCCCTGGAGTACGCTCATGAGCTTCCACGATGGATCGCTCGAGTCCATTGCCTTTCAGTTGAGATCGGACTACCCCGACCGGCTCACGGCCCTGTTTCAGAAGTGCATCGACGCCAACGGGGATGTCAAGGTCATCAGCAACCTGCTGGACGATATCCGTCAACTGACCCACGACACCACTGGGATCTGGATGGAACCGCTGCTGGCGCCAGCGGGTTTCCTGGAAGGTGACTACCTGGTCAGTTGCCTGGTCGAGAACCTGAACGCGGTCTCGCCGATCAACCCGACCGCGCTCAGTAAGTTGGAGAAGTACGACCTCAGCAACCTGAAGGTAGACGCCGTCCTCGATGGCACCGTGGACCTGAAGAACGCCCGGGTCACCGGGTTCTTCACCAAGATCCGCAACCACTTCAAGATGTCACCCTCGATGGTCGACGGTAAGTTCACCGCCTCGGAGATTGCCGCCCTCTACCTGCATGAGACCGGGCACGTCTACGTGACCTACGAATACCTGGGTCAAAGCCTGGTCACCAACCTGATCGTGGCAGAAATCCTGGGCGTCTGGTCCAGCGATGCCACGCAAGCGCGCAAGTACGAGGTCGGTCGGGCGGCGGTCAAGCTCTCGGGTAATCCGGCCGCGATTCCGGAAGAGGCGGATGAGTCCACCTTGGTGGCCCTGGTCCTGCAAGGCCAAGCCCCACGAATGGCGGCACGTGCTGGGACCCGCTGGTACGACCATCGGCTGGCCGAAGCCCTGGCGGATCAGTTCGCCGCCCGCTGGATCATGGGTGCCCCTCTGGTCACGGCTATCGGTAAGATGCAGCGTTCACGCGGCATCCTCGCCTCCCGGGGCTACGATCCCCGCTGGCTGGGTCTGGTCTCGAACTTCATGACCATCGCTACCCTGCCCTTCGGCCTGCTGAGCAAAGGTGTCTCCGCAGCCGTGTTAGCGGCGGCTAAGACCATGACCAGCAGCCTGGCCTTCTCGGGTGCCATGCAGTCGATACTTCATGTCCTATCGGGCGGCAAGTACGACACGCCCCGCGACCGGATCGACGCGATCCGCCGAGAGACCGTGGCGCTGCTGAAGAACACCCGCTTGGATGCAGACACACGCAAGACCCTGGTCAAGGACCTGGAAATCATCGACGCAGAAAAGGCCAGCATCCACAGCTACAGCGACGTCATGGCCCGCCTGGCCAACTGGGTGGTCCAGGTCGTCATTGGTCGAAAAGAAGAACTCGCGCAGAATAATTTGTCGGAAGACCTCGCTAACAACCGTCTGTACGAACTGGCAGCCCGCCTGAAAGGATGACTCCATGAATTACATCAAGCTCGCCGAACAACTCTCCCAGCTGCCCGAAGGCGTCTCTGCCGAGAATCGCCAGCTGCGCATCACCGCGATCCTCGCCCTGGCAGCGTCCATGGCCGTACCCATGGCCGGTACCGAGCTAACCGCTCAAGCCCAGGAAGGCTACTTCTACGACAACGCCGAACCGCTGCGCAAGCAACTGTTCGCGCTGAACGAGACCATCCCGTTCAACGTCGACCGCGCCGTGGAAGTGGCTGGCAAGATCTGGCGCAAGCGCTACAACCTGGCGTTCAACCCGCTGCCGGGTCAGCTACTGGTCCCGCTGGACCTGGTCGGCGAATTCCTGCCGGAAGTGCAGGACCGTGAAGCGCTGAAGATCGGCGCTGAAGACATCGGCTGCGCGCTGACGGCACTGCGCGAAGGTCTGGCCGGTTAATCCCGGCCACCCCACACTGAAGGACGGATAGACATGACTCAACAATTCAGCCTGGACCAACTCACCCTCGAATCGGCCGCACCCGTGCTGGGTGACGAACCCATCCGCGCCGAAGCGGCATTGGCCAACGAGGAGCCGAACCCCACCCTGAACAAGGAATACGAGGACCTGCTTCACTTCACCGACGTCTATGGCCGCATCGTCAGCCGGGGCAGCGTGTGCCGTGAGGACATCGAGTCCATCGCAGGTTACGTGGAAGACTACCCGGCGCTGAGAAAGCTGCTGGAGCGTTATCCGGTCAACAGCTTCACTGCTGAACCGAGTCGTGTCAATCTGGAGGTCTCCACCGAAAGCTTCATCAAGACGGCTTTCACGGCTGTGGTCAATGCCCTCAAGGACGTGATCCGCTTCATCATCAACGTCTTCAAGAGCATCTGGGACTTCCTCACTCAAAACCGCGCGAGGACCCAGGCCGTGGACGACATCGCTGAGAAACTGACTGCCATCCAGACCTACCTGCAAGAAAGTGCCGTGGTCATGAGCGAGACCTCGCTCGCCGAGGACTACAGCGCCTGGATGCGCCGGACCTACGACACCCAGATCCACAACCTGAACAAGACCTGGGACGAGCTGAAGAACATGTCAGCGCTGGACCAACCGCGAGTGCGGGGCTACCTGGACAAGCTGGCCTCCACGGTCATCGCCAAGCTGCCGCCCTTCGCCGATGGCCTGGAGCAGTTCCTCTCGGACCTGAAGGATGCGCGCAGCCAACAGGAACTGAAGATCGCCATCCTCAAGATGAACCTGGTCGACATGACCAGCAGCGCCTTGACCACCCTGGCCAGTGACCTGGGCTTCAACCCGACCAAGATCAAGAAGGACCCGCGCATCACCAACTTCCAGGCACAAGCGATCTGGGTGCGTAATGCCCTGCGCTCCTGGAACAACGAGCGTTCCGCCACTGTGACCCGGGAGAACATCAGCGACCTGATCTTCCGCACCGATGTGCAACCCTGGGCCCAGGTACTGGACAACGCCATGAACCTGACCAAGAAGCGCGTAGACAGCGCCATGAAGGGCATCATGGCCTTCAATGAACGGGAAGTCGATCCGTCCCTGAAGCAGACGGCGGTGGACGAGCTGACGCCCTTC
>Ga0180219_1001765_pt1 | contig 13423 bp, 9 predicted proteins | sample eDN3rd30CBELigMG_FD_151338 | JGI IMG/M metagenome (GOLD analysis project Ga0180219, IMG submission 151338) | Enriched Miracle-Growth compost microbial communities from Emeryville, California, USA - eDNA 3rd pass 30_C BE-Lig MG (version 2)... ...
CAGGCGGCGGGGCGCGTGGGTCGTGGCGGGCGCGCAATCGGCGCCGCCGAAAATGAAAAAGGCCCGGCGAATTCGCCAGGCCTCGATCAATTTGGTTGCGGGGGCAGGATTTGAACCTACGACCTTCGGGTTATGAGCCCGACGAGCTGCCAGACTGCTCCACCCCGCGTCTGAGAAATGAATAGTAGCCCTATTTTCAACCTAGCGCAAGTTAGCCCTTTTTGAATTTGAATGTCGATGAACGATAGCGAGGCAATAGTCGTGCTCGAAACCGCGCTTTTGTGCGCGGCGCAGCCGATGCAACTGTCCGAAATGCGCAAGCTATTCGGGGACGATGAACAATTCGACAATAGCGCGCTGCGCGCGCTGCTGGAGACGCTTCAGAACAACTGGGCGGATGGCGGCCTGGAGTTGGTGCAGCTGGCGACGGGGTGGCGCTTCCAGAGCCGTCCGCGCATGCAGCGCTATCTCGAAAGGCTCAATCCGGAGAAGCCGCCCAAGTATTCCCGCGCCGTGATGGAGACCCTAGCCATCGTGGCGTGGCGCCAGCCGGTGACGCGGGGCGATATCGAAGACATCCGCGGGGTGACTGTCTCCTCGCAGATCGTGAAGGCCCTGGAGGACCGGGGGTGGATCGAGGTCATCGGCCACCGCGACGCGCCCGGCCGCCCCGCGCTGTTCGGCACGACTCGGCAGTTTCTCGATGACCTGGGCCTGCGCGCCCTGGACGAGCTGCCCGCGCTGGAATCCGCGCAGGCGGCCGCGGCGCTTGCCGGGCTGGACCTGGGCGAAGTGCAGCAGGTGATGGGCGAATCCGCGGCCGATGCCAGTGGCGAGGACGGGGCCGAGGCCGAGGCTGAGGCTGAGGCTGAAGGCGAGGCCGCGGCTGGCGCCGGAGACGATGCCGAAGCCGGCCGCGAGGGTGGCGCTTGCGCCGAGGAAGCCGAGGCGGATGGCGAGCCGGCAGCGGCTATCCCAGTTGCGGAATTGTCTGTTTCGGAACAGGATATACCCATAGACCCGGTCGATAGCGTAGAATTCCGGCTTTCGCGCACAGAAGAAGGCGCGGATCCCGCCGACGAATCCACCGTCCGGGAGCAAGCCGAAGGCTTGTCCGATACGCCAGCCGCGCCCGGTTTTCCCGACGGCGAGGCGGGCAGCGACATTTCCGATATGGCCGCCGATGCCCCTGAGGCCGGTGCTGCAAAGGAAAGCGTCGAGAACGCAAAACACGCGGAACCGACCGACCCGATTGACGAGACCGATAGCGCGGCGCCTGCCGCTGCCGGGCATGAGCCCGCCTCCGGTCTTGCCGATCCTGTTCGGCCTGGCCCGGATGCCGCCTCCCCGGAATCGGACGAGGCAGGCCTTGAGCGGCCCGAGGCCGACCGAGAGTCGGCGTCCCCCGATGATGACGAGCCTGCCCCCGGCAGGCCTACCCAAGTTTGAAATTCGGAGCTGTCCCAGTGACAACGAATACAACAATGCAGGACGACAATCCCCGTTCGGATGATGCCGTTACGAGCGGCCAGCCGGAATCCTCCGCCGCGCGCGAGCCGGCGGCCGAAGGCGAGGCCGGCGCGCGCGGGCGCGGCCGCAAGCTGAGGACGCCGTTTCGCCGCCGCCGCGGCGATGCCGCGGCCGAGCAGGCGCCCGCTGGCGACGCCCAGCCCGCAGCGGCGGAAGCCGCCGCCCCGGTCGAGTCTCCGGATTCCCGCGGCACCGAGCAGGAAGCCGAGCAGGCCTTGTCGTACCTGGATACCGCGGACCGCATGGAGCAGCGGCTGGGCAAGTACCTGAACAGCGAGGCCGTCATGCCCAAGCTGCACAAGGTGCTGGCCGACGCGGGCATCGGGTCGCGCCGTGAAATGGAAGAGCTGATCGTGGCGGGCCGCGTGTCGGTCAATGGCGAGCCGGCGCACATCGGCCAGCGCGTCGCGCCCAACGATCAGGTCCGCGTCAACGGCAAGCCGATCGTGCGGACGAACACCAAGAAGCCTCCGCGCGTGATCCTGTACCACAAGCCTGCCGGCGAGATCGTCAGTCATGACGACCCGGGCGGCCGCGCGAGCGTCTTCGCGCGCCTGCCCAAGCTGCGCACCGGGAAGTGGCTGTCGGTCGGCCGCCTGGACCTGAATACCGAAGGCTTGCTGATCTTCACGACTTCCGGCGACATGGCCAACCGCATCATGCATCCGCGCTACGGCACGGAGCGCGAGTACGCGGTCCGCGTGCTGGGCGAGATGGACGAGGCGCAGCGCCAGTCCCTGGTCGATGGCATCCAGCTGGACGACGGCATGGCCGCGTTCGGGTCCCTGGACTACCTGGGCGGTGACGGCAGCAACCGCTGGTACCGCGTCACCCTGCAGGAAGGCCGCAACCGCGAGGTGCGCCGCATGTTCGAAGCGGTGGGCGTCACCGTCAGCCGCCTGATCCGCACGCGCTTCGGCGATATCGTCCTGCCGCGCACGCTGCGCCGCGGCCGCTGGGACGAGCTGGATCCTTCCCTGGTCAGCGCGCTGATGGTGCAGCTGGGGCTGCTGCGCGAAGATGACGATTCGGGCGGCAACCGCCGCCGTTCCAAGCAGCCGCAATCCCATGACAGCGCCTTGCCGCCCGGCTTCGGCACGATGGACCGCAACGGGATGAACGGCGCCCGCATCGGCCGCCGCGGCAAGCTGCAGGGCGGCCGCCAGGGCAGCCCCGGCCAGGCGCTGGCTTGTCCCTCGGATCCTTTCGGAACCGGCCTGATGTTTGCGGGCGGCTATGCCAACGGCCATCCGTTGTCCGGCGAGGGCGGCAATCGCAAAGGCGGTAAATCCGCGGGCGGACGGGCTCAGTCGGCCGGCGGCAAGTCCGGCGGCAAGGGGCGCGGGCCGCGCGCCGCGTCGGCAAACGGCCCCTCGGGCAACGTGGCGTCCGGCAACGTGGCCGAAGTGCCGGCCGGCGCCGGCCGCAAGGCCTCCGGCGGAAAATCCGGCGGCGGCAAGCCGGGTGCGCGAGGCGGCAATGCCGGTCGCGGCGGCAAGCCGGCGGCAGGCGGCCGCGGTGGAAACAAGGCCGAGGGCGCGCGCTCCGGCGGCAACAAGGGTCCGGGCGCTGGCGGCAAGCCGCGCGCCCCGCGCAGCGCCTCGCCGCGCGGCGACGACTGGCAGCCTCGCGGCGCTTCGGCGCACGAGTCGCGGCTGGGCGTGATGGGCGGGCGCAGCCACCGGGGGCGCTGACCGGGCCGAAGCGGCGCGCTGGCCGCGCCGCCGGGTCCGATGTGTCCCACATAAACGTAAGCCCGTGACGAATCAGGCGTTTTTCCAGTTTATCTGGTAAAATCAATGGTTTTCATGGCTTTCGCGTCTTTGCCTAGCCCGATGGTTGCCTGAGGCTACCCTGCGCGGTTCAGGGGCGGTTCAGGATTTCCGGGGGCGGTCCGCTAGATGGGCCGTTGCGGCGCAGGCCAAAATTTAGGTCGCAATATAGGGCACTGCCCAGCATTGCTCCTTACGTGCAGTAGGGTGGCGGCTGGGCTCTGTGCAATACGGTGGGCTGGGCGTGCAGCCCATTTTTTTTGAGTATATGGCTGATTTATTCGCATTGACCAAAGAGGCTCTGGCCGGCATGGACGTCGAACTCGTGGACGTCGAGCGTGCCGCCCTGGGCCTTTTGCGCGTCACGATCGATCGGGTCGGCGGTGTGCGCATCGAAGACTGCGAGCAGGTGTCCCGCCAGTTGTCGCGGGTGTTTGAAGTCGAGAACATCGACTACAAGCGGTTGGAAGTCGGTTCGCCGGGCGTGGATCGCCCGCTGCGCAACGAGGCCGATTTCCGCCGTTTCGCAGGCGAGCGCATCGAAATCAAGCTGCGCGAGGCATTGGACGGACGCAAGGTCTTTTCCGGCACGTTGACCGTGCCCGAAGAGAGCGCCGCAGCCTCCGACGCGGCTGCTGGAGTGCACAAGACCGTGTTCGGTCTCGAATTTGAGGCAAAAAAGAACGAAGTCCAGGTGTTGAATTTCACGGTCGAGGATATCGAACGTGCAAAACTGGATCCCGTTCTGGATTTCAAGGGCAAAAAGCGATGAGTCGCGAAATTCTTCTGTTGGTCGATGCCTTGGCGCGTGAAAAAAACGTCACGCGCGACGTCGTGTTCGGCGCGCTGGAAAGCGCCCTGGCCTCGGCGATGAAAAAGCGCTTCAAAGATGATGCGGACATCCGTGTCGCCATCGATAGGGATACGGGCGATCACGAAGGCTTCCGCCGCTGGCTGGTCGTGCCCGACGAGGCGGGCCTGCAGGAACCCGACAAGCAGGAAATGCTGTCGGATGCGCAGGAAATCGTCCCCGGCATCAAGGAAGGCGAATACATCGAAGAGCCGCTCGAACCCATCGAGTTCGGCCGCATCGGCGCGCAGGCGGCCAAGCAGGCCATCCTGCAGAAGATCCGCGACGCGGAACGCGAACAGGTGCTGAACGATTTCCTTGAACGTGGCGAAACCATCGTGTCCGGCACGATCAAGCGCATGGACAAGGGCGACGCCATCATCGAAACCGGCAAGATCGAAGCGCGCCTGCCGCGCTCCGAGATGATCCCGAAGGAAAACCTCCGGGTGGCCGACCGCGTCCGCGCCTTTGTGTTGCGTGTCGACCACGCCGCGCGCGGCCAGCAGGTGATCCTGTCGCGCACCTCGCCCGAGTTCATCCGCCAGCTGTTCGAGAACGAAGTCCCCGAGATCGAGCAGGGCCTGCTGGAGATCAAGGCGGCTGCCCGCGACGCCGGCGTGCGTGCGAAGATCGCCGTGGTGGCTTACGATAAGCGTATCGATCCGATCGGCACGTGCGTGGGCATGCGCGGTTCGCGCGTGACCGCGGTGCGCAACGAGCTGGGCGGCGAGCAGGTCGACATCGTGCTGTGGTCGGAAGACCCTGCGCAGTTCGTCATCGGCGCCCTGGCGCCGGCCAACGTCGAATCCATCGTCGTCGACGAAGACAAGCACGCGATGGACGTCGTGGTGGACGAGGAAAACCTGCCCAAGGCCATCGGCGCCAAGGGTCAGAACGTCCGCCTGGCGTCCGAGCTGACCGGCTGGCAGATCAACATCATGACGCCGGAAGAAAGCCTGAACCGCCAGGAAGTCGAGCGTTCGGGCCTGCGCGCCACGTTCATGAGCAAACTGGACGTCGACGAGGAGGTCGCCGACATCCTGATCGACGAGGGGTTCACCGGTATCGAGGAAATCGCCTACGTTCCCATGCAGGAATTGCTGGAAATCGAGGCTTTTGACGAAGACACCATCAATGAGTTGCGTGCCCGTGCCCGCAATGCGCTGCTGACCGAGGCGATTGCCCAGGAAGAGCGCCTTGAGACCGCACAGGATTTGCTTGAACTCGAAGGCATGACGCCGGAACTGGCCGCCAAGCTGGCCGAGCGCCAAGTGCATACGCGTGACGATCTGGCGGAATTGGCAACGGACGAACTGGCGGAAATCGCCGGCTTGACCGAGCAGGACGCCAGCGACCTCATCATGCGTGCCCGCGCCCATTGGTTCGACGAAGAATAACCAAGGACACGGGTCTGCGGCGGATGGATGCGTTCCATCCTTCCGCAAGTTCACGTTGTTTGTAATAGCTGCATATAGGGAAGAGAGAGCCTAATGTCGAGTAACACCGTCGCCCAGTTCGCTACCGAGCTGAAAATGCCTGCCAATGTGCTGCTGGATCAGCTGCGCTCGGCCGGCGTTGACCTCAAATCGGTGGACGATGCCGTCACCGACAGCGACAAGGCGAAATTGCTCGAATCGCTGCGCCGCGCCCACGGCGCGACCGAAGGCAAGAAGATCACCCTGACGCGTCGCCAGACGTCCGAGATCCGGCAGGCGGATGCCACCGGCCGCTCGCGCACGATCCAGGTCGAAGTGCGCAAGAAGCGCGTGTTCGTCAAGCGTGATCCCTCCGAAATCGCCCTGGAACAGGCCGCGTCCGCGCGCGCCGAAGATGAAGCCTCCGTCGAAGAGGCGCAGCAGGTGTCCGCGCCGGCTGCACCCGAGGCTCCCGCCGCGGCCGAACCTCGCGAGGCCGCGCCCGCCGTCCAGGCGGAGGCTACGGCCCCCGCGAAGGCGGAAGAGCCCGCTGCTGTAGAAGCGCCCGCGCCTGTTGAATCCGTCGCGGCCGAAGTGCCCGCCCCCGTCGAGGCGAAACCCGCCGAGGTCCAGGCCCAGCCTGAACCCGAACCGACGCCGGCGCCTGCTCCTGCCGAGCCCGTGGCCCAAGAGGCCAAGCCCGAAGTCAAGACCGAATCCACCGAGCCCAAGGCTGAAGAAGCCAAGCCGGAACCCGTTGTGCTAGCCAATAAGTCCGAAACATCGTCCTCCCAGGCCGCCGCGCCTGCCGCCCAGGCCCAGCAGCCTGCGGCGAAGTCCGAACCCGTCAAGGCCGCCGCGCCTCAGCCGGCCGCACCCGCCGCCAAGGCTGGCAACCGCGCCGACAACCGCCGCGCGGCGCCGCCGCTTGCCGCCTCCGCCACGTCGACGGCCCGCGATGAGGCCCGCCGCGCCGCCGAGGCCGAAGCCGCCGCCCTGCGCGAGATGCTGAATCGTCCGCGCAAGGTGCTGCGCGCGCCCGAGCCGGAGGCGCCCGCCGCCGCGCCGATCTCGGGCACGCTGCACAAGCCGGCCGGCAAGCCCGGCGCGGCGCCGGGCGCCAAGAAGGACGCCAAGCCCGCCGCTCCCGGCAACAAGAAGACCATCAAGACGGCCGAAGTCGCCTCGACCTGGTCCGACGACGCCTCGCGCAAGAAGCCCGCGGACAAGGCTGCCGCGCCGGCCAGCCGCGACGGCTGGCGCGCCGGCGGCAAGGGGGGCAAGGGAGGCGGCCGAGGCGGCCGCAACCAGCAGAACGACCGCCGCAACGAGCCGGCGCCGCAGGAATTCATCGCGCGTGAAGTCCACGTGCCGGAAACCATCAGCGTGGCCGACCTGGCGCACAAGATGTCCGTCAAGGCCGCCGAAGTCATCAAGCAATTGATGAAGCTGGGCCAGATGGTCACCATCAACCAGGTCCTGGACCAGGAAACGGCCATGATCGTGGTCGAAGAACTGGGCCACGTCGCCATCGCCGCCAAGCTGGATGACCCGGAAGCCTTCCTGGACGAATCGGCCGCCGGCACCGAAGCCGAGATGTTGCCGCGCGCCCCGGTCGTTACCGTCATGGGCCACGTCGACCACGGCAAGACCTCGCTGCTGGACTACATCCGCCGCGCCAAGGTCGCCGCGGGCGAAGCCGGCGGTATTACGCAGCACATCGGCGCCTACCACGTCCAGACCGAGCGCGGCATGGTCACGTTCCTGGACACCCCGGGCCACGAGGCGTTCACCGCCATGCGTGCCCGCGGCGCCAAGGCCACCGACATCGTCATCCTGGTCTGCGCGGCCGACGACGGCGTGATGCCGCAGACGCGCGAAGCCATCCACCACGCGAAGGCCGCAGGCGTTCCCATGGTCGTGGCGATGACCAAGATCGACAAGCCCACCGCCAACCCCGACCGCGTCAAGCAGGAGCTGGTCGCCGAGGAAGTGGTGCCGGAAGAATACGGCGGCGACGTTCCCTTCGTGTCCGTGTCGGCCAAGACCGGCGAGGGCATCGACGACCTGCTCGAGAACGTGCTGCTGCAGGCGGAAGTGCTGGAGCTGAAGGCGCCGGTCGACGCGCCCGCCAAGGGCCTGGTGATCGAAGCCCGCCTCGACAAGGGCCGCGGCCCGGTCGCGACCATCCTGGTGCAAAGCGGCACCCTGCATCGCGGCGACGTGGTGCTGGCCGGCGCGAGCTTCGGCCGCGTGCGCGCCATGCTGGACGAGAACGGCAAGCCCATCCAGGAAGCCGGCCCGTCCATCCCCGTCGAGATCCAGGGCCTGACCGAAGTGCCGGCCGCTGGCGACGAACTGATGGTGCTGTCCGACGAGCGCAAGGCGCGCGAGATCGCGCTGTTCCGCCAGGGCAAGTTCCGCGACGTCAAGCTGGCCCGCCAGCAGGCCGCCAAGCTCGAATCCATGTTCGACAACCTGGGCGAAGGCACGCAGACCCTGGCGCTGATCGTGAAGACGGACGTCCAGGGCTCGCAGGAAGCGCTGGTGCAGTCGCTGACCAAGCTGTCGACCGACGAAGTGCGCGTGCAGGTCGTGCACGCCGCGGTGGGCGGCATCTCGGAAAGCGACATCAACCTGGCGATCGCCTCGAACGCCGTGGTGATCGGCTTCAACGTCCGCGCCGAAGCCAGCGCCAAGAAACTGGCCGAGACCAACGGCATCGACGTGCGCTACTACAACATCATCTACGACGCCGTGGACGAGGTGAAGGCGGCCATGTCGGGCATGCTGGCTCCCGAGAAGAAGGAAGAGGTCATCGGCCTGGTCGAGATCCGCGAGGTCTACAGCATTTCGCGCATCGGCAACATCGCCGGCTGCATGGTGCTCGACGGCCTGGTGCGTCGCGACTCGCAGGTCCGCCTGCTGCGCAACAACGTGGTCCACTGGACCGGCCAGCTCGATTCGCTGCGCCGCTTCAAGGACGACGTCAAGGAAGTCAAGTCGGGCTTCGACTGCGGTCTTACGCTGCGCGGCAACAACGACATCCAGGTGGGCGACCAGCTGGAAGTCTTTGAAATCAAGGAAATCGCGCGTACGCTGTAAGGCGTCGCGAGGCATTATTTCTAATGAGCCGTCACAAGTCCAAAGCCATTCCCGGCCGCAATCTGCGGCTGGCCGACCAGATCCAGAAGGATCTGGCCGGGATCATCCAGCGCGAGATCGACACGACCCGCGCTGGATTGATCACGCTCTCTGGTGTGGAACTGTCGACCGACTACGCGCACGCGAAGGTGTATTTCACGGTCTTGGGCGCCGAGCCCGAGGCCGCGACCGCCTTGCTGAACGAGAAGGCCGGCTGGCTGCACTCGCAGCTCTACAAGCTGTTGCACATTCACACTGTCCCCACTTTGCGTTTCATCCACGACGAGCAGATTGCCCGTGGCATCGAAATGTCGATCCTGATCGACCGCGCAAACCGGCCCGGCCCGCACTCGGGCGTGCCCGACGAACCTGAAGACCAGTCCTGATCGGGCTGTCGTCACGCTTTACTACCGGATTCCGACGATGGCTAAACGACGCGGGCTTACGCTCGACGGTGTGCTGTTGCTCGACAAACCCGTGGGTTTGTCGAGCAACCACGCGTTGCAGCGCGCCAAACGTGCCATGGACGCGGCGAAAGCCGGCCATACGGGCACCCTGGATCCCTTCGCCACGGGCCTGCTGGTGTGCTGCATGGGCAAGGCAACTAAAATTTCGGGCGCGATGCTCAACGCCGACAAGGCATATCGCGCTACGCTGCAATTTGGGTCGGAAACCGACTCCGGCGACCTGACCGGCAACGTCGTGTCCACGGCGGAGCCGGGCTTTGCGGTGGACGAGCAGGCGCTGCGCGAAGCGCTGTCACGTTTCTCGGGCACGATCGAGCAGATCCCGCCGATGTACTCGGCGCTCAAGCGCGACGGCAAGCCTTTGTACGAGTACGCGCGCGCCGGCATCGAGCTGGAGCGGCCGCCGCGCCAGGTCACGATTTACCGCATCGAGCTGCTGTCCCTGAGCGGAACGCAGGCAGAGATCGATGTGGCATGCAGTAAAGGCACATACATCCGCACTCTGGCCCAGGACATCGGGCGCGTGCTGGGCTGTTACGCCCACCTGACGGCGCTGCGGCGCACGCACGTCGGGCCCTTCTCTCTGGAACGCGCCGTTGCGCTGGAAGCCTTGCAGGCCATGCCAGACCCCAAGCAGGCATTGCTTGCATTGAACGAATTGCCGGCGGGCTTGCTGCCCGCCACCTGACCTTAAAGGACTAGCTATGACTCGCGCCCTGCGCAACGTCGCCATCATCGCCCACGTCGACCACGGTAAAACCACCCTGGTCGACCAGCTGCTGCGCCAATCCGGCACCTTCCGCGAAAACCAGGCGCTGACCGAACGGGTCATGGACTCGAACGACCTGGAAAAAGAGCGCGGGATCACCATCCTGGCCAAGAACTGTGCCGTTGAATACCAAGGCACGCACATCAACATCATCGACACTCCGGGACACGCGGACTTCGGCGGCGAAGTCGAGCGCGTGCTGTCCATGGTCGACGGCGTGCTGTTGCTGGTGGACGCGGTCGAAGGCCCCATGCCCCAGACGATCTTCGTGACCCGCAAGGCGCTGGCCCTCGGCCTGAAGCCCATCGTCGTGGTCAACAAGGTGGACCGCCCGGGCGCCCGCACCGATTTCGTCATCAATTCGACGTTCGACCTGTTCGACAAGCTGGGCGCCACGGACGAGCAGCTGGACTTCCCGGTGGTGTACGCCTCGGGCCTGTCGGGTTACGCCGGCCTGAATCCCGACGTGCGCGAAGGCGATATGCGTCCCCTGTTCGAAGCCATCCTCGAACACGTGCCGCAGCGCGAGGACGATCCCAACGGTCCCCTCCAGATGCAGATCATCTCGCTGGACTACAACAGCTACGTCGGCAAGATCGGCGTGGGCCGCATCAACCGCGGCCGCATGCGTCCCGGCATGGAAGTGGCCTACAAGTTCGGTCCCGAAGGCCAGGGCGGCCGCGGCCGCATCAACCAGGTGCTGAAGTTCCACGGGCTGGAGCGGGTGGTCGTGGATGAGGCCGAAGCTGGCGACATCGTGCTGATCAACGGCATCGAGGAGCTGGGCATCGGCTGCACGGTGACGGATCCGGTGACGCAGGAAGCACTGCCGATGCTACGCATCGACGAGCCCACCCTGACCATGAACTTCATGGTGAACACCTCGCCGCTGGCCGGCCGCGAAGGCAAGTTCGTGACCAGCCGCCAGCTGCGCGACCGCCTGGACCGCGAACTGAAGTCCAACGTGGCGCTGCGCGTGCGCGACACGGGCGACGACACGGTGTTCGAAGTGTCGGGCCGCGGTGAACTGCACCTGACCATCCTGCTGGAAACGATGCGCCGCGAAGGCTACGAGCTGGCTGTGTCGCGTCCGCGCGTGGTGTTCAAGGAGATCGACGGCGTGAAGTGCGAACCGTTCGAATCCCTGACCATCGACGTCGAAGACGCCCACCAGGGCGGCGTGATGGAAGAACTGGGCCGCCGCAAGGGCGATCTGCAGGACATGCAGCCGGACGGCCGCGGCCGCACCCGCCTGGAATACCTGATTCCGGCGCGCGGCCTGATCGGTTTCCAGAACGAGTTCCTGACGCTGACGCGCGGCACCGGCCTGATGAGCCACATCTTCCACGAATACGCGCCCATCAAGGAAGGTTCGATCGGCGAGCGCCGCAACGGCGTGCTGATCAGCCAGGACCATGGCGACGCCGTGGCTTACGCCCTGTGGAAGCTGCAGGATCGTGGCCGCATGTTCGTCAGCCCCGGCGACGCGCTGTACGAAGGCATGATCATCGGCATCCACAGCCGCGACAACGATCTGGTCGTGAACCCCATCAAGGGCAAGCAGCTGACCAACGTGCGCGCCTCGGGCACCGACGAAGCCGTGCGCCTGGTTCCGCCGATCCAGATGTCGCTCGAATACGCGGTGGAGTTCATCGATGACGACGAACTGGTGGAGATCACGCCCAAGTCGATCCGCCTGCGCAAGCGCTACCTGCTCGAAAACGAGCGCAAGCGCGCGGCTCGCGAAGCCGCCGTTTGATGAAAGGGGCGTTCGCCCCTTTGCCTGCGATGGCAAGGCCGCATCCTGTTGGGGATGCGGTTTTTTTTTGCAGGATAAATGCGCTCCCCTGCGCGGGCTGCAAGCGGGCGAAGCGCGGTGCGAGCACTTTCTGCCTGCGCGGCCCGGTGCGGATGAACCCTAGCGGTTCAGCCATTCCAGGAAATCGCGGCCCGGGCCGCGATCGCGGACGAGCGCCCCGATCGGCTGGAACAAGCCCGGCGAGGCGATGCGCAGGCGCTGGAAATGCCCGCGCTGTATGTACCAGTTGGCCAGGGTCAGCGGCGCCATCGCCAGCGCCTGCTGGGCCTGCATGACGGCGATGAGCAGCGGCATGGGCGGGGCGGCGCTGGCCAGGCGGCACAGGCGCGGAACGACGCCGGCGTGCTCGAAGAATGCCTTGAAGACCGCGTGGATGGCCAACTCGGGGCGCGGTTCGATCCAGAGCTGGCGGGCGATCTCCGCTGGCGTGGGCGCGGCGTCCGTCTTCAGCAGCGGATGGCCCGGCGCGGCCACGATCACGGCCTCGTCCTGCTGCAACGGCACGAATTCCAGGCCCGTGGGGACGGCGTCGGGCTGTCGGCACAGCAGCATGTCGAGGCTGCCGTTGGCCGCCTGCGGCAGCAGTTGTTCGCGGCTGCCTTCCACGATTTCCACTTGCAATTCCGGGTGCGCGGTCATGTAGGCCGGCAGGCGTTCGGCCAGCAGGCCGCCGCTGGCCGCCGGAATGGCGCCCAGCCGCAGGTAGCCGGTGGCGCCCCGGCGCAGGGCAGCGACGGAGTCGGTGGAGGCCCGCAGGGTCGTCAGCATGCCCTGGGCGCACTCCGCCATGAGCTGGCCGCTGCGCGTGGGCCGCATACCGCGCGCATGGCGTTCGAACAGGCGCACGCCCAGCAGTTCCTCGATATCGGCGAGCGCATGCGTGGCCGCGGGCTGGCTCATGCCGATGTGGCCAGCGGCCTGCTGGATGCTGCCGAGTTCGGCGATGCCAGCGAGCAGCTGGAGGTGGCGCAGGCGGCCCTTCGCGAGCAGGCGGGCCAGAAGCGTGGCAGGGGCGACGTCCATGAAGCGGGTGCTAGATATTCAAAACTTGAATATATCTATCCATTAATGTATTTGAAATAAGGATATGCCCTGGCCACAATGCAGCGAATCCTTCCCTAGCTTCTTCCCCAAGGAGTGGTTTGTCCATGAAGTACCGCCTGCTGCATGCCTTCGTTTGCGCCTTAACTGCTGGCGCGTGTTCCCTGGCTGCCGCCCAGGGGGCATATCCGTCCCAACCGGTGCGCCTCATCGTGCCGTTCGCGCCGGGAGGGTCCACGGACGTGCTCGCCCGCGCGGTGGCCGAGGGCCTGCGCAAGGAGCTGGGCCAAAGCGTGGTGGTGGAAAACCGCGCCGGCGCCGGCGGCCTGATCGGCACCGAAGCCGTGGCGCGGGCCGAGGCGGACGGCTATACGCTGGGCATGGCGACGGTCAGCACCATGGCCGTCAATCCGCTGCTGTATGGCACCGGGCGGGTGGATCCCGCAACGCAATTGAAGCCGGTGGCCCCGGTGGCGACGGTACCTGTGGTGTGGATGGTGAACCCGGCGTTCCCGGCGCAGGACTTCGCCCAGTTCCTGGCTGAACTGCGGGCGCATCCCGGCAAGTACTCCTTCGGTTCGCCGGGCGTGGGCTCGCTGGGGCACCTGAACCTGGC
>Ga0180219_1001766_pt1 | contig 13418 bp, 12 predicted proteins | sample eDN3rd30CBELigMG_FD_151338 | JGI IMG/M metagenome (GOLD analysis project Ga0180219, IMG submission 151338) | Enriched Miracle-Growth compost microbial communities from Emeryville, California, USA - eDNA 3rd pass 30_C BE-Lig MG (version 2)... ...
GCGGCTCGGGCGGGCGGGGCGGGGCGGCCGCGGTGGCCTGGCCACCGAGCACCTCGCGGGCGCGGTGGATGCTGGTGGGCAGCACCGTGACCTCGTAGTGATCGGCGATGACCTGGGTCACCGAGGCGAAGTCCCGGCGGCGACGCACGATCGCGTACCCGCCGATGCTGAGCAGCATCCCGAGTGCGACGCCGACGAACAGCACGCCGATGAACACCGACAGGTTCACCGCGCTGTTGCCCAGCACGAAGATCGCGGAGAAGAAGAGGCCGAGCAGGAGGCCGTTGATAGCGCCCTGGCGGGCCGCGGTCGCGTAGCCGAGCTTGCCGGTCACGCGCTCCACGGAGCGCAGCCCGCTGCCGACGATGGCGATGTCGCGCGCCGGCACGTCCGACTCCACGAGTGTCGAGACCGCTTTCTGCGCGCCCTCGTACGTCGGAAAGCTCGCGACGGTCTCGCCGACCTCGCCACGTCCTCTGCCCATCCCCGGCATACTCACCCCTCCATCTTGTCACGACGGGTTGACGCATTCCCGGATCGGGATGCGCCGGACGGCTACGCTGAGAGCGTGAGTACGCAGAGGGTTTTCGTCGCGCGGCTGGCCGGCTGCACGGTCTTCGACCCTGCGGGCGACCGGGTCGGACGTGTCCGAGACGTCGTCGTCATCTATCGAAAAGACGATCCGCCTCGCGTGATCGGCCTGGTCGTCGAGATCCCCGGTCGCCGCAACGTCTTCCTCTCGATCGGGCGGGTGACCTCCATAGCGACCGGGCAGGTCATCACGACCGGGCTCATCAACGTGCGTCGCTTCAAGCAGCGCGGCGGCGAGGTGCGGGTGATGGCCGAGATGCTCGGCCGCAAGGTCTACTTCCGCAACGGATCGGGCCACGCGGTCATCGAAGACGTCGCGATCGAGCAGGACCGCCTGGGCATGTGGAGCGTGGGCCAGCTGTTCCTCCGCAAACCCAAGACGTCGGCGTCGCCGTTCGCGAAGGGACCGACGACGTTCGCCGAGTGGACCGACGTCCGCGAGCAGCAGAATCCGGGCGAGGCGCAGTCAGCCGAACAGCTGGTGGCGACCTACTCCGAGCTCAAGGCGGCCGATCTCGCCAACACATTGCTCGATCTGCCCGATGAGCGGCTGCTCGAGGTCGCGGGAGAACTGCCTGACGACCGCCTCGCCGACGCCCTCGAAGAGATGCCGGAAGACGAGCAGGTGCATATCCTCGAGCAGCTCGGCGACGAGCGCGCGGCCGACATCCTCGACGCCATGGAGCCTGACGACGCGGCCGACGTCCTCGGGCAGCTGCCGGAGACGCGACTGGAGAAGCTCCTCGAGCTCATGGAGCCCGAAGAGGCCGACGACGTCCGCGAACTTCTGAAGTACGGGCCCGACACTGCGGGCGGTCTGATGACCAGTGAGCCGATCGTGCTGCCGGCCGATGCCACCGTGGCTGAGGCGCTCGCCCTGATCCGTCGACACGAACTGCATCCCGCGCTCGCGGCGGCGGTGTTCATCACGCTGCCCCCGTACGAGACACCGACCGGGCGGCTGCTGGGCACGGTGCATTTCCAGCGGATGCTGCGCTATCCCCCGCACGAACGCCTCGGCGCCATCATCGACGACACTGTGGATCCGGTCCCGGTGACCGCCTCGGCCGCGGAGGTCGCGCGGCTCCTGGCCAGCTACAACCTGGTGTCGATGCCGGTCGTCGATCCGGCCCATCGCCTTGTGGGAGCAGTCAGCGTCGACGACGTGCTCGACTACCTGCTGCCTGAGGACTGGCGATCTCAGGACGGTGAAGACACCGTCGAGCAGGTTCCCACCACGACCGCGAGCATCCCGAGGAGGCGCTGATGGCCCGCATGACGAATCGCGTCGGCCTCGACGCTCCGCGCGGTCGGACCGGCATGCGCACGCGTGCGGCTCAGCCGTCCCGTGACCGCTTCGGTCGGTTCACCGAGTGGGTCGCGCGCGCCATGGGCACACCGACCTTCCTCGCACTGCTCACGGTCTTCTGCGCCGCATGGATCGCGTGGAACACCCTCGCGCCCGACGCTCTGCGGTTCGACTCGCAGACGTACGGGTTCACCGTTCTCACCCTCGTGCTCTCGCTGCAGGCGTCGTATGCGGCACCCCTCATCCTGCTCGCGCAGAACCGTCAGGACGACCGCGACCGCGTGCAGATCGAACAGGATCGGCAGCGTGCCGAGCGCAATCTCGCCGACACCGAGTACCTGGCGCGCGAGATCGTCGCGCTGAGGCTCGCGCTGAGCGAACTCACCGATCAGGTCATGACCCGCGACGCGCTGCGGCAGGAGTTGAAGGCCGCCCTCGAACCCGACGATGCGTCGGGTGCCGCGGGCGCGACGTCATGACCACGCTCGCCGACGAGGTGCGCGCGGCGGTCGGGGCGGTGGTCGACCCCGAGTTACGTCGTTCGATCGACGACATGGACATGGTCCGCGAGATCACGGTGGACGATGCCGGCACCGCACATGTATCGATCGTGCTGACGGTGGTCGGCTGCCCGATGGCGCAGAAGATCGAGACGGATGTCGCGGCCGCCGCCGCGTCCGTGAGCGGCGTGAACAGGGTCGAGGTGTCCGTGGGCACGATGGACCCGGCCGAGCGCGCCGCGCTCGTCGAGCGGCTCCGCGGCGCGCGTGGACAGCGTGACGGCCGCTTCGGCAAGAAGTCGCGCACGCGGGTCATTGCGGTGACCAGCGGCAAAGGCGGGGTCGGCAAGTCGACGCTGACCGCGAACCTCGCCGTGGCTCTTGCCGCCCGCGGTCGCAAGGTCGGCCTCGCCGACCTCGACGTGCACGGCTTCTCCATTCCCGGGTTGATGGGGCTCGTGAACGCGGACGGCACGATGCCGAATCCGACGAAGATCGACGACATGATCCTGCCGCCCGTGGCGCACGACGTGAAGACGATCTCGATCGGCATGTTCCTGCGTGGAGGGACCGAAGGCCAGGCGGTCGCGTGGCGCGGACCGCTGCTGCACCGTACGGTGCAGCAGTTCCTAGGCGATGTGCACTTCGACGACATCGATGTGCTGCTGCTGGACATGCCGCCCGGCACGGGGGACATCGCGATCACGGTCGGTCAGCTGCTTCCCCAGGCCGACGTGCTGGTGGTGACGACACCGCAACCGGCGGCGGCCGACGTCGCGGTGCGCAGCGGACTGGTCGCGCGCCAGACCGGGCAACACGTGCTCGGCGTCGTCGAGAACATGGCGGCGATGCCGCTGCCCGACGGCACGATTCTCGACCTGTTCGGCTCCGGCGGCGGCCAGGCCGTCGCAGACGCGCTCAGCACCGAAGACGAGTCGGTGCCCGTGCTCGGCTCGATCCCGTTGAGTCCCGTGCTCCGACAGGACGGGGATGCCGGAACCCCGGCCGTCGTCGCGAATCCTGAGGATGCGGCATCCCGCGCTATGGCGGCGCTTGCGCAGCGCATCGATGAACTGGCGCCGCGGCGCCGCGGCGCGCAGAACATCGGGCACACCGGTGATCCGGTCGGGTCTGCAACGCACGTCTGAGGAGCTCAGACTCTGATGCGTTCCGGTCAGCGGACGACCGCGACGCCACCGCACCACACCCTGCGCGAGCCGCACGATCACACAGACCCGGAGCCGCGGCATCCACCCCCTGCACAGCCCCGGGAAGACATCTCACAGGTAGTCATCGGGGGCGAGCACACGCACTCCGCGGTCATGGAGCAGGAATTGTGCCCGCACGCGCGCCCCCGCGCGAGCGCACGCCGACGCCAGCTCGCGGGCCCATATGCGCTCGGAGTTCCGGACGCGCGGCCCGCCGCGTCTCTCCCAGACGAAGACCGCCTGCGCGAGACCGAACTCGTCCATAATCTGCGACACGCGCACCCCGAGCAGTTCCGCGTTCGCGACCTCGCCGAGATCCTCACTCGGGCTACGCTGGAGCGGGTCCTCCGGCAGATCGTCGCACGGCATCACGATCGGTGTCAGAACATCGCGATCATCGAGGAACATCATCCAGAACTGTCGACGCATCGCATGCTCCAGCATCTGCCCGATGCGCTCGGTCAGCAGTGTGTCATCGGTCAGCGGCGCGTCACGATCGGCCGCGAGTGTTTCGTCTGTCATCACACCAGCATTGCGACACCGCCCGGCCCCAAACGGTCCACCGTGCAATCTGTGGAGAACTTCCCGCCGACCCCGCCCTGGGGAGGAACGCGTCACGTCGGCCCGATCAGGAACCCGTCAGGTGGCCTCGGAGTCGAAGGGCGGAACGGTTCCCGGACGGAAGGTCTCGGGCACCGGCCGCGCCGCAGGTTCCGCAGCAGACGAAGCAGCAGGGGCCGCAGCCGCCACCGGCGCATCGTCGAGCAGCGCTTCACGGATGATACGTCGCGGGTCGTACTGCCGAGGGTCGAGGGTTCGCCAGTCGACGTCGTCGCCGAGCTCGTCCTGCATGCGCTCCTTCGCCGTGCCGAGAAGCACCTTTCCCCGCTTGACCGCCCGCGCGAGCATCTCGGCATACTTCGGCAGGCGCTCGGGTCCGAGCAGCATGGCGGCGATCACACCGATCACCAGCAGCTTCTCGAAGGTGAGCCCGAAGATCATGTCTTCAGATTACCCGCCGTGCCCGACAGCGCCCCGCACAGCGCTCGCGTAGGCTGGGCGCGGAGGTTGCCCACACATGAGCGAGCAGGATGCGAACCAGCGGTTCGTGCAAGAGGCCACTGTCGAGCCGGAGCACATCGCGCGCGCCCGCGCACACGCGCTCGAGCTGGGCGCAGCACCCATCAGCCCCGCCGTCGGCGCGCAGTGCGCCGTGCTCGCGGCCGCCACCGCGGCGCGCAGCATCATCGAGGTCGGCACCGGGGCCGGCGTCTCCGGCCTGTGGCTCATGCACGGTGCGCCGCGGGCGGTGCTGACCACGATCGACAGCGAACCCGAGTACCTGGGAGCCGCTCGTCAATCATTCGCGGCCGCGCGGGTCCCCGCGACCCGTGCCCGGTTCATCACAGGACGCGCCTCCGAGGTCCTGCCGCGGATGAACGAGGGCGCGTACGACATCGTGCTGGTGGATGCCGATCCCGAGGGTGTCATCGAGTATGTCGAGCACGGGCTCCGACTCGTCCGCCCCGGGGGGACGGTCCTCGTGCCCCGTGTGCTCGCCGGTGGTGCCGTCGCCGACCCCGTACGACGCGATCCGATGACCAGCGCCTTCCGTTCGCTGATCCAGGAGACCCAGTCCTCTCCGGCCGTGATCGGCGCACTCTCTTTGAGCGGTGAAGGTCTCCTTCAGCTCACCACCGTACACGCCGAAGACGCCGGGAACGCATCAGCGGCCGGTCTGCTGACCGGCCGCTGACATACAAGAAGTGGTGAACTACACGTTCACGACACCGCCGAGCACGTCGTAGAGCTCCTTCGCTTCCGCATCATTCACGGACACGACAAGGCGCCCGCCCCCCTCGAGCGGCACGCGGACGATGATCAGACGCCCCTCCTTCACAGCCTCCATCGGGCCGTCTCCGGTTCTCGGCTTCATGGCTGCCATCGTGGCTCCCTTTCGTCGCTGGTCTGTGACGTTAGTTTATCGTGCCGCTCCCAGAGGCTGGCAATCTCGCGTCACGAAGCGGTTCGAACGATCCGCGCTCAGGGGATCTGCCAGTACGTGTTCCCCAGCGCATACATGTTGTAGATCCACCACCACTGCCCCAGCAGACATGCCGCGACCACGCCCGCGCGCCACCCACGAGAGCGCGGGACGGCCGCCGCGCCCCACAGCGGCGACAGCGGGAGCAGCAGCCGGAACACACTCGACTGCGGGAAGAACACGGCGAACAGGTACAGCAGATACGACGCCGACCATAGCCGCAGGTCAGAGCCCAGCCTGCGCACGCGTGGCCCGAACAGCAGCAGCGCCGCGATCGTGACGACCAACCCGACGAGTGCTATGTGCCCCAGCACCTCTCCCAGACCCCACTGCTGGAACCAGAAGCCCGCGGCGTCCCAGAAGGCGCGGAACGGCACGAACGACCCGTCATCGTCCGGGAGCCATCCACGCCGCCAGCTCGACTCCGTCGCGAAGTAGGCATCGGCCTGGCCGGTGACCGCACCGGCGATCACCGGCCATGACAGCCCCGCTGCAGCCCCGAGCAGACCGTTCAGCACGATGTGGACGGTCTCGCCCGCGCCCAGCGGCTCACGGTCACGACGCACCCACCGCACGACGGCATGCGCACCGAGGAACAGCGCGAACGCGAGCACCCCAGGCCGAGTGAACGCCATGAGCAGCACGAGGGGGTACAGCCAGGCGTAATGGCGCCGGTCCACCGCCCACAGCGCCGCGAACAGCAGCAGGAGGAACAGCGACTCGGCGTACGCGACCTGGAACATCGCGGCCAGCGGCGCATTCGCGAAGAAGAGCACCGCCCACATCGCCGCGGTACGGCCGATCCGGCGCCGCAGCAGCGCATGGAGCACCAGGCAGGCGAGGTATCCGGCGACCAGCGAGATCGCGATGGCCGCGACCTGCCAGCCGGTCCCGGTGCCACCGAGCAGCCGCGCCAGGTACGGGAAGACCGGCATGAAGGCCCATTGGTTCTGCGTGACCTGCCCGGCCTCGTCGACCGGCAGCGTCGTGGGATAGCCGTGGACGGCGATGTACCAGTACCACTGTGCATCCCAGCCCATCAGCAGCGTGCCGACGCCGGGATGCTCGCCGTATCGCGACGTCGCGGTCGAAAGCTCCGATGCGAGGACGAAGAACAGCGTCGTGACGGCGCGCGCGAGCAGATAGATGAGCGCGACGCGCAGAGCGACGGGAAGTCGGCGCCACCCGTGCGCGGTGCTCTCACTCAGCTCGGCGACAGCCACGCCCGCAAGCCCTGCTCCACGGCCTCGATCTGCGCGATCGGCACCCGCTCCTCATCGTGGTGCGCGAGCAAGGGGTCACCGGGGCCGTAGTTGACCGCAGGGATCCCCAGTGCCGAGAAGCGCGCCACGTCCGTCCACCCGTACTTCGGCTGCGCCTGCGCCTTCACCGCCGCCAGGAACTCCTGTGCCAGGGGGGCATCGAGTCCGGGGCGAGCACCGGCGGCGGCATCCGTGATCTCGATCTCGAACCCTTCGAAGACCATCCGCAGGTGCTCGGCCGCCTGCTCGACAGTGCGGTTCGGTGCGAAGCGGTAGTTGACCTCGACCTCGCACAGGTCGGGGATGACGTTGCCTGCGACGCCACCCGTGATGCGCACCGCGTTGAGCCCCTCGCGGTAGACGAGCCCCTCGACCTCGACCTCGCGGGGCCGGTACTCCTCCAGCCGTAGCAGCACCGGCGCCGCCGCGTGGATAGCGTTCTCGCCCACCCACGCCCGCGCACTGTGGGCTCGCACGCCGTGCGTGCGCACGACCGCGCGCATCGTGCCGTTGCAACCGCCCTCGACGGCGCCGTTCGAGGGCTCCCCGAGGATCGCGAAGTCACCGGCGAAGAGGTCGGGGCGCGACTGCGCGAGCCGGTTCAGGCCGTTGCGCGCAGCATCCACCTCCTCATGGTCGTACCACATCCAGGTGATGTCGACGCGGGGGTCGGCCAGCTCGGCCGCGAGCTTCAGCTGCACCGCGAGTCCCGACTTCATGTCGACGGTGCCACGGCCCCAGATGTACGGCTCGCCGTCGATCTCGATGTCGCGCGTGGGGACATTGCCGTTGATGGGCACGGTGTCGATGTGTCCAGCGATCACGACGCGCTGCGCCTTGCCCCCGTTCGTGCGAGCGACGATGACATCGCCGTCGCGAAGAACCTCGAGGTGCTCACACGCGCGCACCGCCGCCTCGATGACGTCGGCCAGCGCCTTCTCGTCGTCGGACACGCTCGGGATGTCGCACACGGCCCGGGTGAGATCGGCGGACGTGGCGGCGAGGTCGAACTGCGGCATCCCTCGAGTCTATCCGCGTCATCGAAGACGCCCGCGGGCGATGCTGCGGCTAGCGTGGAGGCATGAGCGATGAGCGGTGGATCTATGGTGCCGGCCTGACGACGATCGCGTCGGACGGCACGGTGCTCGATGCCTGGTACCCCTACCCGCGCACGGGTCGCGCCGACGGCACGACGCAGGCGACGCGGGCGGCCGAGCTGCAGTCGGCCGTGGGCCACGACGCCCGCCGCGACGTCGATGTCCGGATCGTCGAGCTGGAGATCGATCTGGATGCCGCGCCCGCCTCGACCGCGGACGTCTACCTGCGCCTGCACGCCCTGTCGCACCGGCTGGTGGCTCCGAACGAGCTCAATCTCGACGGCATCTTCGCGTTCCTGCCCACGGTCGCGTTCACGAATGCCGGGCCGGTCCGCCCGGACGACCTCGAGCGCCTGCGCCCCGGCCTGCGCGCCGCGGGCATCCAGGTGCAGGGGCTCGACAAGTTCCCGCGACTGACCGACTACGTCACCCCGCCCGGGGTGCGCATCGGCGATGCATCGCGTGTGCGCCTCGGCGCGCACCTCGCCCCCGGCACGACCGTCATGCACGAGGGCTTCGTCAACTACAACGCGGGAACCCTCGGAACCTCGATGGTCGAGGGGCGCATCTCACAGGGTGTCGTCGTGGGCGACGGCAGCGACATCGGCGGCGGGGCGTCGATCATGGGCACGCTCTCCGGCGGCGGCACACACCGGGTGTCGATCGGCGCCCGCTGCCTGCTCGGCGCGAACGCCGGCATCGGCATCTCGCTCGGCGACGACTGCGTCGTCGAGGCGGGCCTCTACATCACGGGCGGCACCAAGGCCGTGCTCGCCGACGAGCCCGCTCGCGCCGACGGCACACGGCCGATCGTGAAGGCCGCCGACCTGTCGGGGCGGCCGGGTCTGCTGTTCCGCCGCAACTCGCTCTCCGGTGCCGTCGAGGTGCTGCGTCGTGCCGGCGCGGGCGTCACGCTGAACGACGCGCTGCACGCCTGAATTGCGTCGAACGCATCGTCGCGCGACGCCACGAGGCGCTGACGGGTGCACAATGGTTCGGTGGCCGAACCATCTGATGACGCACGCGCGGCGGCTCTCGCGCTCTCGCGCACCGCACGCATGCTCGAACGCGCCCTCGCCCGTGACACCGCACCGACACTGACCCTGTCGGACTACCGCGTGCTCACCGCCGTCGCCGGCGGCGAAGGGCGCGCGTCGCGCCTGGCCCGGCGTCTCGCGGTCGGCAAACCCAGCGTCAGCGCCTCGGTCGATTCGCTCGTGCGACGCGGCCTGCTCGCACGTCGCGTCGGAGCCGGCGACCAGCGGGCGATCGACTTGACGGTGACACCGACCGGCCACGACGTGCTCGGCGACGCCGATCGCGCGATCGCCGGACTCGTGACCGACATCGCCTCGCGCACTCCAGACCCGGAGGGCACGCTCGCGGCCCTCGCCGCCTTCGGCACCGCGCTCGAGCAACGGCAGGGCGAGATCGCCGCCCACCGCACGGAGCCGCGCGCATGAGCGCAGCCGGCGAGGAAATTCCCACCGCCCGCACACCCGGGTGGATGCGACGCCTGGCCCGGTATCTGCTGCGCCACCGCCGCAACCTCGCGATCGCGCTGTCGGCAGCCGTGCTCGGCGCCGCCTGTCAAGTCGCCACTCCCCTGGTGGCGCGCGCGATCGTCGACGACGTCATCGTCGGCGGCACCGCGCCGCTGCTCCCCTGGCTCGCCCTGCTCATCGTCCTCGCCGTGCTCGCGTTCGGGTTCGCGTACCTGCGTCGCTATCGCGGCGGCCGGATCGGCCTCGATGTGCAGAACGACCTGCGCAACGACATGCACGACAAGCTGCAGGGGCTGGATGCCGCGACCCTGAGCACCATGCCGACCGGGCAACTGGTGGCCCGGGCGAACTCCGACACGGCCCTCGTCCAGGGGCTGCTGAACTTCGTCCCCATGCTCAGCGGGAACGTACTGATGATGGCGCTCTCGCTGATCGTCATGTTCGCGCTCTCGCCGCTGCTGGCGCTCATCAGCCTGGCGATCGTGCCCGCCCTCATCGGCATCAGCTACCGGATGCGCAGCCGCGTGTTCCCCGCGAGCTGGGACGGACAGCAGCGCGAGGGCGAACTGGCGGGGATCGTCGACGAAGACATCGCGGGTGTGCGCGTCGTCAAGGCGTTCGGTCAGGAGCGACGCGAACTGCGTCGGCTGACGGATGCCGCGACCAGGCTCTACGGTTCGCAGATGCGCGCGGTGCGCATCCAATCCCGTTTCCAGCCCCTGCTCGAGACCGTGCCCGTTCTCGGACAGGTCGGAATCCTCGCGCTCGGCGGCTGGCTCGCGCTGAACGGCTCGATCACCCTCGGCACGTTCCTGGCCTTCTCCACGTACATCGCCAAACTCATGCCCCCGTCGCGACAGCTCGCCGGCATGCTCACGATCGCGCAGCAGGCCCGAGCGGGCGTCGAGCGCATCTTCCAGCTGCTCGATCTGCGTCCCACCGTCGCCGATGCGCCGGATGCGGTCGACCTCGTCCCCGAGCCGGGCCCGGTCGTCTTCGACGACGTCACGTTCGCCTATCCCGGCGGCGCGCCCGTGCTCGATGGCTTCTCGCTGACGATCCGCCCCGGCGAACGCGTCGCCCTCGTCGGCGCGAGCGGCAGCGGCAAGTCCACGGTCGGCCGGCTGCTCGTGCGCACCTACGACCCCGACGATGGGTCCGTCACGATCGGCGACCACGATGTGCGGAGCGTCCGTCTCGCCTCGCTCCGGTCGAGCGTGGGCATGGCCTTCGAGGACGCCTTCCTGTTCTCGGAGTCGGTGCGCGACAACATTGCCTATGGCGCCCCCGAGGCGACCGATGAGCAGATCGAGCGTGCCGCGCGCGCGGCACAGGCGCACGAGTTCATCACGTCCTTCCCGCTCGGCTACGACACCGTGGTGGGCGAACGAGGGCTCAGTCTTTCGGGCGGACAGCGGCAGCGCATCGCCCTGGCCCGGGCGATCCTGCGCGACCCCGCCGTCCTCGTGCTCGATGACGCCACCAGCGCCGTCGACGCGCGCACCGAGCAGACGATCCATGATGCGCTGACATCGGTGTCCGCGCAGCGCACGGTGCTGCTGGTCGCGCACCGGCACTCCACACTCCACCTTGCCGACCGCATCGTCGTGCTGGAGGACGGTCGTGTGGCCGCGGAAGGCACCCACGACGAGCTCATCGACGCCAGCGCCACCTATCGCGCCCTGTTCGGGGACGGCGAAGTGCCCGACGAGGGCGTCGCCGAGGATGATCGGGATGCCGCGGTCGCTTCGGCTTCGCGGCCGCCGGCCTTCTCGCTCGACGGCGGCAGCACGGCGAAGGCCCGAGTGCGTCCACAATCCGTCGGCGCTCCCAGCCTCGGCATGGGGCTGGGAGGCTCGGGCGGAGGCGGCGGACTCCGCGGCAGCCTCGCGCCCACGCCCGAACTGCTCGCGCAGGTCGCGAAGCTCCCGCCCGTCGTCGACCATCCCGACGTCGACATCGACCGCGAGGGACGCCGGCAGAGTGACTTCAGCCTCGGCTCCCTCCTGCGCGAGTTCCGCCGACCCCTGCTGTTCGCTCTGGTCTTCGTCGTCATCGACGCGCTCGCGGGCCTCCTCGGTCCCGCCGTCGTCAAGACCGGCATCGACGAGGGCGTCGCCGCGGGCGCCGCGAACGTGCTGTTCGCGGCATCCATCGTCTACTTCGCCATCGCGATCGTCGACATGTTCACCGGCATGGCCGAGTCGCTCGTGAGCGGCCGCGCCGCCCAGCGCATCATGCTCTCGCTGCGCGTGCGCGTCTTCGCACAGCTGCAGCGTCTCTCGCTCGACTACTACGAGCGCGAGATGGCCGGACGCATCATGACCCGCATGACCACCGACATCGATCAATTCGAGTCGCTGCTGCAGAACGGTCTGCTGGGTGCGCTCGTGGCGGGCGTCACCTTCATCGGCGTCGCCGTGGCCCTGGTGGTGGTGGATGCCCCGCTCGGCCTCGCCGTGCTGACCATCATCATCCCCCTGGCTCTGGCCACGGTCTGGTTCCGGCGTCGCGCCGCGCGGCTGTACGACATCGCCCGCGAGCGGATCGCCATCGTCAACGCCGCGTTCCAGGAGAGCCTGGCCGGCGTGCGCGAGTCGCAGGCGTTCACGCACGAGCAGGAGACGATGCGCACGTTCCACGGCCATGGCGCCGCCTACCTGCGCTCGCGGGTCGCGGCCCAGCGCCTGGTCGCGGTGTACTTCCCGTTCGTGCAGTTCCTCTCCGCGATCGCCGACGTGATAGTGCTCGGACTCGGCGCGGCCCTGATCGCCCACGGCCAGCTGACGGCTGGCGCCCTCATCGCGTTCCTGCTGTACATCGACATGTTCTTCTCGCCCATTCAGCAGCTCTCCCAGGTGTTCGACGCCTGGCAGCAGACCCGGGTGTCGGTGAAGCGGATCGCCGAGCTCATGCGTCTGGAGACGCTGACACCCGACGCCGACGACCCCCTGCCGGTCGACGGGTTGAAGGGCGACGTCATGCTCGACGATGTGCACTTCGCGTATCCCACGGGGCCGGTCTCGTCGCGCCTGCGCGGACCTCGCGACGCCAAGGGGCTCGTCGAGGCGGTCGCCTCTCCCCCGGCAGAGGCCCTGAGCGGCATCGTCCTGGAGGTGCCACCCGCGCGCACGGTGGCGCTCGTGGGCGAGACCGGAGCCGGCAAGTCGACCGTGATGAAGCTCATCGCCCGCTTCTACGACCCCGATGCGGGCGCGGTGCGCGCCGACGGCGCCGATCTGCGCACGCTCGACCTCAGCGGCTACCGGTCACGCCTGGGCTACGTGCCGCAGGAGTCGTTCCTGTTCACGGGGACGATCGGCGAGAACATCGCGTACGGACGCCCGGATGCCACCGCGGACGACATCGCGCGCGCGGCCCACGCCGTGGGCGCGCACCGCATGATCGCCGCACTGCCGGCCGGCTATGACACGGAGATCTCCGAGCGGGGCGCCTCGCTGTCGGCGGGTCAGCGCCAGCTGGTCGCACTCGCGCGCGCCGAGCTCGTCGACCCGGCGATCCTCCTGCTCGACGAGGCCACATCGAATCTCGACCTGGCGACCGAGGCGCGCGTCACCGACGCCATGCACCGCCTCACGCGCAATCGCACGACGGTCCTCATCGCGCACCGCCTGCAGACGGCCATGCATGCGGACCGGATCGTCATGCTCTCCCACGGGCGGATCGCCGAAGCGGGCACGCATGAGGAGCTCCTGCGCGCCGCCGGCGCCTACGCCGCGATGTGGCGCGCGTTCGAGCTCTCCGGCACGCGGGCGGGGTGAGTCGCGGTGCGCGCCGGGTCAGTCGCGCACGCGCACCGAGAGGCAGGTGACGCAGCCCTCGAGCTTCTCGAACTCGGTGACCGGCGTCTCCATGACCTCCCACCCGCGCTCGCGCAGGAG
>Ga0180219_1001767_pt1 | contig 13416 bp, 12 predicted proteins | sample eDN3rd30CBELigMG_FD_151338 | JGI IMG/M metagenome (GOLD analysis project Ga0180219, IMG submission 151338) | Enriched Miracle-Growth compost microbial communities from Emeryville, California, USA - eDNA 3rd pass 30_C BE-Lig MG (version 2)... ...
GGGTCGCGTGTTCGGCTCGGTCTCCGAGGCGATCCTCGCGAAGGACGAGGGCACGCTCGACCTGCAGGCGAAGGTGCGGATCCGCATCCCCGGCCTGTCGTTCCTCGAGGGACAAGCGCCGGAGGGATACGAGCGTCATGGCCTCGTGGACACCTCGCTCGGCCAGGCGATCTTCAACGACACGCTCCCGAAGGGCTACCCCTTCGTGCGCGAGCAGGCCGACAAGGGCAAGCTGTCGCAGATCGTCAACAAGCTGGCGGAGGAGTACCCGAAGGTGGAGGTCGCGGCCTCCCTCGACCGGATCAAGGACGCGGGCTTCTACTGGGCCACGCGCTCCGGCGTGACGGTCGCGCTCTCCGACATCCTGACCCCGCCGGACAAGGCGGAGATCGTCGCGGGCTACGAGAAGCAGGCTGCGAAGGTCCAGTCGCAGTACGAGCGCGGTCTCACGACCGACGCGGAGCGCCGCCAGGAGCTCATCAAGATCTGGACCGAGGCCACGGACGAGGTCCAGAAGGCGATGCGCGCCCACTTCCCGGCGGACAACACGATCAACCGGATGGTGTCGTCGGGCGCCCGAGGCAACTGGCTGCAGATCCGGAACATCGCGGGCATGCGCGGTCTCGTGAACAACCCGAAGGGCGAGATCATCCCGCGCCCGATCATCTCCTCGTACCGCGAGGGACTGTCGGTCGCGGAGTACTTCATCGCCACGCACGGCGCCCGCAAGGGCCTCGCCGACACGGCCCTCCGCACGGCCGACTCGGGCTACCTGACGCGTCGCCTCGTCGACGTCTCGCAGGACGTCATCATCCGCGAGGAGGACTGCGGCACGTCGAAGGGCCTCGAGCTGCCGATCGCGGCGTACGGCGCGGACGGCGTGATCGTCAAGGACGCCAACGTCGAGAACTCGGTGTTCGCGCGGACGCTCGCGTCGGAGGTGGTCGGCGAGGACGGCACGGTGCTCGCCGAGGCCGGCGCCGACGTCGGCGACGTGCTCATCAACCAGCTCGTGGCGGCGGGCGTCACGTCGATCAAGGTGCGCTCCGTGCTCACCTGCGACTCGGCGGTCGGCGTCTGCGCGAAGTGCTACGGCCGCTCGCTCGCGACGGGCAAGATCGTCGACATCGGCGAGGCGGTCGGCATCATCGCCGCCCAGTCGATCGGCGAGCCCGGCACGCAGCTGACGATGCGCACGTTCCACACCGGCGGCTCGGCGTCGGCGGAGGACATCACGCAGGGTCTCCCGCGCGTCCAGGAGCTGTTCGAGGCGCGCACCCCCAAGGGCGCGTCCCCGATCGCCGAGGCGGACGGCCGCATCACGATCGAGGAGACGGAGCGCTCGCGCAAGGTCATCCTGACCCCCGACAACGGCGACGAGCCGCACGTCTACCCCGTCCTGAAGCGCGCCACGCTCCTCGTCGAGGACGGGCAGCACGTCTCGGTCGGCCAGCCCCTCCAGGTCGGCACGCTCGACCCGAAGGAGATCATGCGCGTGCAGGGCGCCCGCGAGGTGCAGAAGTACCTCGTCGGCGGCGTGCAGGGCGTCTACCGCTCGCAGGGCGTGCCGATCCACGACAAGCACATCGAGGTCATCGTGCGCCAGATGCTGCGGAAGGTCACGGTCGTCGACCACGGCGACACGGGGCTCCTCCCCGGCGAGCTCGTCGACTCCCGCCGGTTCATCGACCTCAACCGCCAGGCGGTCGGCGAGGGCAAGCGCCCCGCGTCGGGTCGTCCGGAGCTGATGGGCATCACGAAGGCGTCGCTCGCCACCGAGTCGTGGCTGTCGGCCGCGTCGTTCCAGGAGACCACGCGCGTCCTGACGCAGGCCGCGATGGAGGGCAAGAGCGACCCGCTCGTGGGCCTCAAGGAGAACGTCATCATCGGGAAGCTCATCCCCGCCGGCACGGGCCTCGCGAAGTACCGCAACGTCACGGTCGAGGCCACGGAGGAGGCCAAGAGCGAGCGGTACCCCAACCGCATCTTCGCCTCCGACGGGGCCTACAGCGACGCCGACCTGAGCTACGTCGACTTCGACAGCTTCTCGACGGACGACTTCACGCCCGGCACCTACAACTGACGCCGCCTCCCCTCCGCGAGACTGCATCCACACGCCGAGACAGCGGGCAGACCCCGCCGTCTCGGCGACCGGATGCAGTCTCGCGGCGTTCGGGGCGCGTCGCCGGGGGTCCGCGGGAGGACCGGCCTACCGTAGGTGCGGAGGTCCGGGATGGCGAAGGTCGGGGGGCGCAGCACCGTGCTCGCGGTGCCGGCCACGATCCTGTGCCTCGGCGTCGTCGCGGTCCTCGTGTGGCTCGCCCTCCCCGCCGTCCCGTTCGGCGTGCAGTGGGTCGGCGACGCCCTCCGCGGCCCGACGTCGGCCCCCGCGGCCGAGTCGGGCGGGGGCGCGCCGGTCGCCACGGCATCCGCCTCGGCGGCGGAGTGCCGTGCGCTGTACACCGACGGCCTCTGGCAGGAGCTCTCGCAGCGCGCCGGCGGCGACCCCGTGCAGGACGCCTCCCCGCCCGCGACCTCCGCGACGAGCCTCGTCGCCGCGCTCACCCCGGCCGTGCGCGTCACGTGCTCCTGGACCGGGACGCAGGTCGGGCACATCGTGACCACGGTGTCCGACGTCGCGCCGTCGTCCACGGGCATCGCCCGGGCCGCGCTGGAGAGCCAGGGCTTCGACTGCTCCGGCTACGGCGACGGCGTCCGCTGCCTGAGGACCGCCGGCGACGTGGTCGACGACCAGGTCATCCGCGGCGGCGTCTGGCTCTCGAGCGTGCTGACGTCCTGGCAGCCCGCCCAGTACACCGAGCGCACCGCCCAGCAGCTCTGGCCCCGCTGACCGCCGACCTTCGCCTCCCGCTGGACGGGGCGGGCCGGATCGGGTGGGCCGGCTCAGGCGAAGACGTGGCGGACGAGGTCGGCGGTGTAGCCGGAGACCGCGACGTTGATGTAGCTCGTGTCGATCAGGACGTCCTCGCGCCAGAAGACCGTGCGGCCGCTCGCGACGTTGTACGTCGCGTCCTGCCAGGTCTTCTCGCACCGCGTCCCGCCGTCGGGCGTGTAGCAGGTGAAGCCCTGCGTCATCAGCTCGTTCAGCAGATCCAGCGCGGGTCCGCGGTTCATCCGCTCGATGCTCGTCGTCAGGCGGCCGGTGTCGGTGTCCGGGCGGCCCCACACGCAGACCAGGCCGCCGTCGGCCTGGACGCCGGCGTCCGCGCCGAACGCGGGATCGTTGAGCGGCAGGTCGCCGAACTGCGCGACGACCTCCGGCGACAGGATGGCGCGGCAGTCGGTCGGCAGAGCGACGACGCGGGTGGGCGTGGGGGAGGTCGTGGGGGTCGGCGTGGCGGAGACGGACGCCGTCGGCGCCGGCGTGCCGGACGCCGAGGGCGGAGCGGAGGTCGCGGGCGGCGCGTCGGAGCCGGGCGCGCACGCCGTGAGCAGCGCCGCGGCGACCGCGAGCACGGACGCGGCCAGCGCGCGGGAGGGGGACATGCCAGCACGATAGCCGCGGCCGGTCGACGGATGGGGGAGACACGCACCGGGGATGCCCCGGCCGCCGGGCACCCCGGGTTAGCCTCTGATCGCGGGCACGTGCCCGCGTGAGGAGCAGCATCCGATGAGTGACTCGAAGTCGTCATACGGCGAACCGGTGGAGGAGCCGACGCCCGCCGAGGGCGACGTCGTCGACCGCGCCAACGAGGGTCTCGCGGATGCGGAGGCCGCCGGCCGCGAGGCCGTCCCCGAGCCCGAGCCCGCCCCCGAGGAGCCGCCGGTCGTCCCGTCCGAGGCCGCCGAGGCCGCGGCGTCCGAGCCCGCGCCCTGGTACGACCGCCCGCTCGAGGAGACGCCCGGCGCCGCCGAGCCCGAGCCGGTCGTCACCCCCAGCGAGCCCGTGGAGCCGGTGCCCGAGACCGTCGTGGTCGCGGAGGCGCCGCCCGCCGCGGAGCCGGTCGTCGCGCCCGCTCTCCAGCCCATCTTCGTGCAGGCGCCCGAGCCGCCGCGCCCGCGGAGCAATCGCGGCGCCGCCGGCGCGATCGGCCTGCTGGCCGCGCTCTCCTTCGCCGTCGTCCTCCTCGGCCTCGCGCTCGCGCTCGGCGCCCTGTACGGCGACGTCACGGCCTCGAACGTCGGCGAGCAGACGCTCGGGATCCTCGAGACGTGGGCGTTCTGGGTCCCCGTCGTCGTCTTCTTCATCGCGTTCTGGCTCCTCGGGGCGATCATCAACCGCGGGCGCTGGGGCCACTGGGTCGTCTGGGGCCTGCTCGTCGGCGTCGCGTCGTACGGCGGCTACCTGCTCGGGCAGCTCTTCCAGGCGCCGTTCTGGGAGCTGACGGCCCGCGAGGGCGGGCAGCTCCTCCAGGACCAGGTGCTCGCCCCGCTCGCGATCGTCTCGTTCGTGCTGGGCCGCGAGCTGACGATCTGGTTCGGCGCCTGGGCGGCGGCGCGCGCGAAGCGCGTCAGCGAGCTCAACGACGAGGCGCAGCGCGAGTACGAGCGCACGCTCGAGGCCGGTCCGCAGCTCTACCAGCAGTGAGCGGGCTCGTGGCCGGCTCGCGGGACGATCGGCGCGGGCCCGTCGCGCCGCGCACGGCCCTCGTCTTCGCGTCGATCGGCTTCGGGGCCCTGCTCATCTTCGGCCTCGGCATCACGAGCCTGCTGACCTCGTCGGACGTCATCGCGGTCCCCGGGCTCGGCGAGCTCCCCGGCGTCCTGAGCGTCGCCGGGGCCGTCGCGGCCTTCGCCGGCACGCTCTGGGCCGGCATCCGCCGCGACCGCCCCTCGTACTGGACGGCGCTGTGGACGGCCGCGGCGACCTTCCTCGCCTACCTGCTGTGCGCCGGGATCGGCGCGCTCTTCGCGGGGCACGGCATCACGACGGGGCTCGCGGTCGTGGGCCAGCTCGCGACGCGGTGGTTCGGCCTCGTCGTCGTGGGGACGGCGCTGGTCGCCGCGTGGGGCGGGATCGCGCTCGTCCGGACGCGCTCGCGGCGCCCGCGCTGGCCCTGGGAGGGCGAGGACGAGGAGTAGCCGCGCGCCCCGCGGGACAGGCGGCGCGATCGCGCGTACCGTGGAATGGTGGAGCGGTCGCTCGAGACCCAGGTCAGCCAGGCGGTGGACGCCTGGCTGAGATGGCTGCCCCGGTGGGAGCCGGCGACGCACCGCGGCCGCGTCGCCCCCTGCCGCCGCTGCTTCGGATCGCCCGTCCTCTCCGCCGCGGGCCTCGGCTCGGACGTCCCGCACGGTGTGCAGCACGGCCTGTCGACGCGCATGAAGACGATCGTCGACCACGCGGTCGGCGAGTACACGGCGCGGAACCTGCCCATGCTGCAGGGGGAGCTCGACCAGCAGGCGGCCCGCAACCGGGCGCGCAGCTACCGTCCCGCGGAGGGGCTCGACCCGGAGTTCGAGGGGCTGCCGCTCGACCCCGATCCCGCGCCGGGCGCCCCGTTCCTCTTCACCATCGCGGGCCTCGCCGAGCAGTCCGACGCCGACGTCCCCGCGCTCCCGCCCCTCAGCGAGGACGCCAAGGCGGCGCTGCGCCAGGAGGTCGGCCTCGCCGACGACTACGCCAACATGATCGGCCGCGAGGTGTGCTCGATCCTCCTGCACCACCGCCTGCGCATCCAGGCGGCCGTGGCGACCTACGTCGAGCCGCAGATCACGGCGATGCTGGAGGATCTCACCCGTTCGCTCGACGATCCGTTCGGCATGCCGCCGGATCCCAGCGACCACGGCACGGCGCCGTTCTGAGCCGCTCGCGCGATCCGCGGCGGCGCCCGGGTGAGGAACCCCTTATCGTGGGAACGCCATGAATGATTCCGTCGTGATCGGGCTCGCCGCGACCGCCGTCGCCGTGATCCTCTACGTCTGGGTCGCCCTCGCGCTCGCCGCGGTCTTCCGCAAGGCGGGCGAGGAGGGCTGGAAGGCGTGGGTGCCCTTCCTCAACGGAGCGGTGGTCCTGCAGCTCGGCGGCTTCTCCGGATGGCTCGTCCTCATCGTGCTCGTGCCGCTGTTCGGCGCGCTGCTGCTGTACGTCTCGACGATCGTCGCGGCGCACCACATCAACAGGTCGTTCGGCCTCGGCGGCGGGATGACGGTGCTGGCCGCCCTCCTCTTCCCCGTGTGGGCGAGCGTCGTCGGCTTCGGCTCGGCGCGGTGGCTGGCCGAGGAGGAGGGCTGGGGCCCCGTCCGCCAGCCCACGGTCGCCCTCGGCTTCGGGCTCGACGAGTCCGGCCGGCCGCGCGGGTCCTCGAGCATCCTCGACGGTCCGCGCCCCTACGACGGCCCGATCGCGCCGCTGCCGCCGCAGCCCGAGCTCGCCGCCGACCTCGGCTACGCCCCCGCGCCGGAGGGTCCGGAGGAGCCGGCCGGGGAGCAGGATCCCTGGCGCATCTTCGGCATCCCCGCGGACTCCGAGCGTCCCGGGATCGAGGGCGCCGAGCTCGAGCGGCCCGAGCCCGCCGCGTCCGAGCCCGCACGGCCGGCAGACGAGCCCGTGTGGCGACCGCCCGCGACCGGCGGCGTCCCGCCGCTCGGCGTCGCGCCCGAGCCGCCGGCGCCGCTCACGCGGCCCGCGGCGGCCGCGTCGTACGGTCCGAGCGAGGACGACGCGTTCCCCGAGGCGTCCGGCGCCGTGTCCGCCGTCGTCGGCGCGCCGCGCGCGGGGGCGCCGCGGTCCGCCCTGTCCTCCGTCGCCGCGCAGCACGCCTACTCGGAGGAGCAGGGCGTGCCCGGCGACGCGGACATCCCGGCGGACGAGACCGTCGTCACGCGCCGCCGGCAGCCGGCATGGTCGATCGTCCCGGCCGACGGCGCGCCCATCCCGCTCTCCTCTGAGCGCGTCATCGTCGGGCGCCGGCCCGCATCCGACCCTCTGCACCCGGACGCCCAGCTCGTCTCGATCCCCGACCCGACGCGCACGGTCTCGAAGACGCACGCGCTGCTGCGCCGTCGCGGCGAGACGTGGTTCGTGACCGACCTCGGCTCGACCAACGGCGTCCTCTTCGTGACGATCATGGGCGCCGAGGTGGAGGCCGAGCCGGGCGTCGAGGTCGAGGCCGGCGAGCGCTTCCTGCTGGGCGATCTCGAGGTGCGGATCGCACGCGACGCCTGAGGCGCCGCCTGTTGTATCATTGATCGGGTGTGCGCTCATGCGCGCCTTGTGTCGTGCGCGAGCACGGGGCGAGCGGGCGAGACGCACCATCCCAGGGATGAGCCTGCGAACAGGCCGCCCCCACGGCATATCCATCGACACGGCCCGCGTCCGCGCGTGCCCGACGGATCACGTGAGACCACGAACGCTGTCACCGTGCAGCACCCACAAGGAGAAGAACGTGCCAACCATCCAGCAGCTGGTTCGCAAGGGCCGCTCGCCGAAGGTCGCGAAGACCAAGGCGCCGGCCCTGAAGTCGAACCCCCAGCAGGCGGGCGTCTGCACCCGCGTGTACACGACCACGCCCAAGAAGCCGAACTCGGCGATGCGCAAGGTCGCCCGTGTCAAGCTCCGCAACGGCACCGAGGTCACGGCCTACATCCCCGGCGAGGGCCACAACCTCCAGGAGCACTCGCTCGTGCTCGTCCGCGGCGGCCGCGTGAAGGACCTCCCCGGCGTCCGCTACAAGATCGTCCGCGGCGCCCTCGACACGCAGGCCGTCAAGAACCGCAAGCAGGCTCGCAGCCGCTACGGCGCGAAGAAGGGCTGAGAACCATGCCTCGTAAGGGTCCGGCCCCCAAGCGCCCCGTCATCAACGACCCGGTCTACGGCGCCCCCGTCGTCAGCCAGCTCGTCAACAAGATCCTCGTCGACGGCAAGAAGTCGCTCGCCGAGTCGATCGTCTACGGCGCCCTCCGCGGCGTCGAGTCCAAGAACGGCCAGGACGCCGTCACCACCCTCAAGAAGGCGCTCGACAACGTCCGCCCGACCCTCGAGGTCAAGAGCCGCCGCGTCGGCGGCTCGACCTACCAGGTGCCGGTCGAGGTCAAGCCCCACCGTGCGAACACGCTCGCGCTGCGCTGGCTCGTCAGCTACGCGAAGGGCCGCCGCGAGAAGACGATGACCGAGCGTCTCCAGAACGAGATCCTCGACGCGTCGAACGGTCTCGGCGCCGCCGTCAAGCGCCGCGAGGACACGCACAAGATGGCCGAGTCGAACCGCGCCTTCGCGCACTACCGCTGGTAGCCGATCCGCCGCTCCCCGGCCCCGGGGAGCGGCGGAGAACCCCCCAACCCGCTCTCACAGCAAGGACACCCCGTGGCACAAGACGTGCTGACCGACCTCACGAAGGTCCGCAACATCGGCATCATGGCTCACATCGACGCCGGCAAGACGACGACGACCGAGCGCATCCTCTTCTACACGGGTGTCAACCACAAGATCGGCGAGACGCACGACGGCGCCGCCACCACCGACTGGATGGAGCAGGAGCAGGAGCGCGGCATCACGATCACGTCCGCGGCCGTGACCTGCTTCTGGGACGGCACGCAGATCAACATCATCGACACGCCCGGCCACGTCGACTTCACGGTCGAGGTCGAGCGCTCGCTGCGCGTCCTCGACGGCGCCGTCGCGGTGTTCGACGGCAAGGAGGGCGTGGAGCCCCAGTCCGAGACGGTGTGGCGTCAGGCCGACAAGTACGACGTGCCGCGCATCTGCTTCGTCAACAAGATGGACAAGCTCGGCGCCGACTTCTACTTCACGGTCGACACGATCGTGAACCGCCTCAAGGCGAAGCCGCTCGTGATCCAGCTGCCGATCGGCGTCGAGAACGACTTCGTCGGCGTCGTCGACCTCGTCGAGATGCGCGCGCTGGTCTGGCCCGGCGACGCCAAGGGCGACGTGACGATGGGCGCGAAGTACGAGATCCAGGAGATCCCGGCCGACCTCGCCGATCGTGCCGCCGAGTACCGCGAGAAGCTGCTCGAGACGGTCGCCGAGAGCGACGAGGCACTGCTGGAGAAGTACTTCGGCGGCGAGGAGCTCACGGTCGCCGAGATCAAGGGCGCGATCCGCAGGCTCACGATCGCGGGCGAGCTGTACCCGGTCCTCTGCGGCTCCGCGTTCAAGAACCGCGGCGTGCAGCCCATGCTCGACGCGGTCGTCGACTACCTCCCGTCCCCGCTGGACGTGCCCTCGATCGAGGCGCACGACCCGAAGGACGAGGAGAAGGTCATCGAGCGCCACGCCGACCGCGACGAGCCGTTCGCGGCGCTCGCGTTCAAGATCGTGTCGCACCCGTTCTTCGGCCGCCTCACGTACATCCGCGTGTACTCGGGCCACCTCGACTCCGGCTCCGCCGTCGTCAACTCGACGAAGGGCAAGAAGGAGCGCATCGGGAAGATCTTCCAGATGCACGCCAACAAGGAGAACCCGGTCGACTCGGTCACCGCGGGCCACATCTACGCGGTGATCGGCCTCAAGGACACGACGACGGGCAACACGCTGTCGGATGCCGACAGCCAGGTCGTCCTCGAGTCGATGACGTTCCCGGAGCCGGTCATCGAGGTCGCGATCGAGCCGAAGACGAAGGCCGACCAGGAGAAGCTCGGCGTCGGCATCCAGAAGCTCGCCGACGAGGACCCGACGTTCCGCGTCGAGCAGAACGTCGAGACCGGCCAGACCGTCATCAAGGGCATGGGCGAGCTGCACCTCGACATCATCGTCGACCGCCTCCGGCGGGAGCACAAGGTCGAGGCCAACGTGGGCAAGCCGCAGGTCGCGTACCGCGAGACGATCAAGAAGGCCGTCGACCGTCACGACTACACGCACAAGAAGCAGACGGGCGGCTCGGGCCAGTTCGCGAAGATCCAGTTCGCGCTCGAGCCCCTCGAGGTCACGGCCGACAAGACGTACGAGTTCGAGAACAAGGTCACCGGCGGCCGCATCCCGCGCGAGTACATCGAGCCGACCAACCAGGGCTTCCAGGACGCCATGAACGTCGGCGTGCTCGCCGGCTACCCCATGGTGGGCGTCAAGGCGACCCTGCTCGACGGCGCCTCGCACGACGTCGACTCGTCCGAGATGGCGTTCAAGATCGCCGGGTCCATGGGCTTCAAGGAGGCCGTCCGCAAGGCGAACCCGGTCATCCTCGAGCCGATCATGGCCGTCGAGGTCCGCACGCCCGAGGAGTACATGGGCGACGTCATCGGCGACCTGAACTCGCGCCGCGGCCAGATCCAGTCGATGGAGGACGCGGTCGGCGTGAAGGTCGTCCGCGCGAACGTGCCGCTGTCGGAGATGTTCGGCTACATCGGCGATCTGCGCTCGAAGACCTCGGGCCGCGCTGTCTACTCGATGGAGTTCGACAGCTACGCCGAGGTCCCGAAGAACGTCGCGGACGAGATCATCCAGAAGACCAAGGGCGAATAAGCCCTGAGAACCGCACAAAAGACCCTCTCTACTAAACTGACAACAATCCCGTAGAGACCCGGTCGCAATCCAGCGCCCGGAGCCCCTACACGACCGTCCTGAGGAGGACCCAGTGGCCAAGGCCAAGTTCGAGCGGACCAAGCCGCACGTGAACATCGGAACGATCGGTCACGTCGACCACGGCAAGACGACGCTCACCGCGGCGATCTCGAAGGTGCTCGCCGACAAGTATCCGTCGGACGTCAACGTCGTCCGCGACTTCGCGTCGATCGACTCCGCTCCTGAGGAGCGCCAGCGCGGCATCACGATCAACATCTCGCACGTCGAGTACGAGACGCCGAAGCGCCACTACGCGCACGTCGACGCCCCGGGTCACGCCGACTACATCAAGAACATGATCACGGGCGCCGCCCAGATGGACGGTGCGATCCTCGTCGTGGCCGCCACCGACGGTCCCATGGCGCAGACGCGCGAGCACGTCCTGCTGGCCAAGCAGGTCGGCGTGCCGTACCTCCTGGTCGCGCTGAACAAGAGCGACATGGTGGACGACGAGGAGATCCTGGAGCTCGTCGAGCTCGAGGTCCGCGAGCTCCTCTCCAGCCAGGACTTCGACGGCGACAACGCGCCGGTCGTGCGCGTCTCGGGCCTCAAGGCGCTCGAGGGCGACGAGAAGTGGGTCAACAGCGTGCTCGAGCTGATGGAGGCGGTCGACGCGTCCATCCCCGACCCGGTGCGCGACAAGGACAAGCCGTTCCTCATGCCGATCGAGGACGTCTTCACGATCACGGGCCGTGGCACGGTCGTGACGGGTCGCGCCGAGCGCGGCACGCTCGCGATCAACTCGGAGGTCGAGATCGTCGGCCTGCGCCCGACGCAGAAGACGATCGTCACGGGCATCGAGATGTTCCACAAGCAGCTCGACGAGGCGTGGGCCGGCGAGAACTGCGGTCTTCTCCTCCGCGGCACCAAGCGCGACGACGTCGAGCGCGGTCAGGTCGTGGTGAAGCCGGGCTCGGTCACGCCGCACACCAACTTCGAGGGCACCGCCTACATCCTCTCCAAGGAGGAGGGCGGCCGTCACAACCCCTTCTACACGAACTACCGTCCGCAGTTCTATTTCCGCACGACGGACGTGACCGGCGTCATCACGCTGCCCGAGGGCACCGAGATGGTCATGCCGGGCGACACGACGGACATGACGGTCGACCTCATCCAGCCGATCGCCATGGAGGAGGGCCTCGGCTTCGCGATCCGCGAGGGCGGCCGCACGGTCGGCGCCGGCACGGTCACGAAGATCCTCAAGTAAGCCTCTTCGGATCTCGAAAGGGCCGGGAGCGAGCTCACAGCTCGCTCCCGGCCCTTTTCCTGCTCATTAGCAGCTCGTTGCGAGGAAGTGAAGAGGAAGAGGGTGAGTTGTCGGGTGAAGTGGTTACCGATAAAGTGGCCGTGGCAGGCGGAGCCAGCGCACCGGGTCCGTCCTTCAGCGCCCCCCGACACAGAGCATCGGAGAATCCCATGAAGAACGTTCGCACCGCCCTCGCGGCGGCGGCGCTGGCTGTCGTCGCACTCGTCGCGACGCCCGTGGCCGCGTCTGCCGCAGGCTATCCCCCGGCCCCGACCGTCACGGTCAGCGACACGACGCCCGCGCCGGGCGGCACCGTGACGCTCTCCGCGAGCGGTTACGCGGAGGGCACCCCCGTCACCTTCACGATCACCGGTGAGAGCGCCGACGCGATCACGACGGCGATGGTCAAGTTCGCCGTGACCACGGCGTCGTTCGGCCCCGTCGCCGCGAACTCCGCGGGCGTCGCCACCATCACGCTCCGGCTGCCCGCGTCGGCCGCGGGCACGTACACGGTCGTCGTGACGGCGCCCGGCTACGACCCCCAGACGATCACGTTCACGGTCGCGGCGGCTGCGGGCGGCACGCTCCCCGTCACGGGTGTGGACGCCGCGTCGATGGCCGGCATCTGGATCGGCGGCGGCGTGCTGCTCCTCGGCGGCCTCGTCATCACGGTGATGGCGGCCCGTCGCAAGCGCGTGACGAACGAGAGCTGATCCGACTCGCGAATCGACGACGAGGCCCCCGCGGAAGCGGGGGCCTCGTCGTCTCCGCGCGTCGATCCGCGCGACACGCCCGGGTTTGCGCTACGCCACCGGGCGTGGCAGACTTAACCGGTTCCACATTCCGGTGGCCGCGCTGATGTGCGCCCCGGATCACTGCCAGGGCAGTGCATAGGACGACCGAAGCGTCGCGATCCTAGGCCGCGGGCAGGGGACACCACATCGACTCCCGAATCGACGCGCGTCCGCGCGCGCCGGAGGGCTGTCGGGCCGGGCGAGCCCCGGTTGACATGAGAACAGCGGTGCAGCATCCCGCGCGAGCGGAGAAGTGCCACGGCGCGCGAGCGCCACCAGGCGTCCGATGCTCTGCGCCCCGAGCGGGTGCAGCGGTATGACGCGAGACAGAGAGTGAGCAGACAATGGCGGGACAGAAGATCCGCATTCGCCTGAAGTCGTACGATCACGCGGGCCTCGACTCGTCGGCCCGGAAGATCGTCGACACCGTGACCCGAGCGGGCGCGACCGTCGTGGGCCCCGTGCCCCTTCCGACCGAGAAGAACGTCGTCGTCGTCATCCGGTCGCCCCACAAGTACAAGGACAGCCGCGAGCACTTCGAGATGCGCACCCACAAGCGTCTCATCGACATCATCGACCCGACGCCCAAGGCCGTCGACTCGCTGATGCGCCTCGACCTGCCTGCCGACGTCAACATCGAGATCAAGCTCTGAGGCGATCGACATGGCACACATCGACTCCAAGATCTCCAAGGGCCTGCTGGGCACCAAGCTCGGCATGACCCAGGTCTGGGACGAGCAGGGCAAGCTCGTCCCCGTCACCGTCATCGAGGTGGCCCCGAACGTGGTCACCCAGGTCCGCACCCCCGAGAAGGACGGCTACAGCGCCGTCCAGATCGCGGCCGGCCAGATCGACCCCCGCAAGGTGACGAAGCCCCTCGAAGGCCACTTCGAGGC
>Ga0180219_1001768_pt1 | contig 13415 bp, 9 predicted proteins | sample eDN3rd30CBELigMG_FD_151338 | JGI IMG/M metagenome (GOLD analysis project Ga0180219, IMG submission 151338) | Enriched Miracle-Growth compost microbial communities from Emeryville, California, USA - eDNA 3rd pass 30_C BE-Lig MG (version 2)... ...
CGGATCTGATTAATGCCGGTAAAGAAACCGTGACGATTATACCGGGAGGGGCATTTTTTGACAGTGCAGAAAGCTTCGGTATGATCAGGGCGGGAAAGATTGATCTTACCGTACTGGGTGCAATGGAAGTCAGCGAAAGAGGCGATATCGCCAACTGGAAAATACCCGGCAAAATGGTAAAAGGGATGGGGGGCGCCATGGACCTGGTGGCCGGCTGCGATAATATTATCGTGGCAATGCAACATACCAACCGGGCAGGGGAGAGCAAACTCTTGCCTGACTGCACGCTACCCCTGACGGGCATTCAATGTGTCAGAAGGATCGTATCGGACCTGGCCGTAATAGATATCACGGATGACGGATTTTTGCTCCGGGAAAGGGCGCCTGGCGTTACTGTAGCGGAAATTCAATCCAAAACTGCGGGAAAACTACAACTCGCAAGCGAAGATATACCAGAAATGCAATTTTAAATTATTCGGTAAGCCGCAACCACAAGTGTAATAACGTTTACAACTAACAATGGAGACCTTCTTTTTCCGGAAGGCCTCCGTTTTTTCAAAGATTTTTCGGGCGCTTGGATTTTTGAAATCATCATCCCGCTTTACCAATCCTCGCTGTTTGCAGGCGGCGCGCCATTTTTCTTTTGTAATTTTTTTCTCGTTTCTTTTTCCTGGTTTCGCAGCGCCTGCAATAATTTATCGGCCTGCTGCTTTGTCATTTTCTGCTGCTGATTTTGGGGTTGTTCTTTTTTCTGTTGCTTTTGCTGATCCTGTTTTTTTTGCTGGTCTTCCTTATTTTTCTGATCCTGTTTTTTATTTTGGTCTTTCGGCTGTTTCTTTTGCTGTTGCTTTTTTAATTCATTAAGCGCCTTTTGAAGGTTTTCCCGGGCATTGCTATCATCAGGAGTCGTAAGCAGGGTCTTTTTAAAAGCATCGACTGCCTCCTGATATTTTTTATTCTTGGCCAAGGTCACTCCTTTATCATAATTCAGGCGGGCCTCCATGGCAGCATTATTTTTATTGGCTTTTAATGCCTGGTCAAAATTCTTAACGGAAGCATCCGCTGCTTTGAGTTTACTTTGCGCAATGGCCAGGTTGATTCGGGCGATATTATTGGCAGGATTAAGTTTTAGGGCTTCCTCGTACTTTGAAACGGCCGTTTTAAGATCGCCGGCTTTATAAGCCTTATTACCAAAATATACATCTCTGTCTCCCTTCTTTTGTGCAAAAGCAGTCATACAGGTAAACAGGGTTGCTATCAGGAGTATCTTTTTCAAATTCTACTGGGTTTTCTTTGGCTAATAAATAAATCAAGGATAAGCAGCAGCAGGGCGGCAGCAATAAACAGCGGAAAATATTGGTAAAAATTACGATCCCCTACCTTGCCTTCAACAATGATTTTCTTTTCCATTTTATCGATCTGGGTGGTTATCTGTCCGATGGCGGCCTGATCATTATTTAGCAATACATAACTTCCGCCCGTTTTTGAGGCGATTTCTTTTAATTCCTTTTCGTTTAATTTGGAAATGACAATATTTCCGTCCTTATCTTTTTTATCTTGCCCGGTCGCCGGATCAAAAATAGGTGCGCCTTTGGGGGTTCCGATCCCTACTGTAAATACAGTAATACCGCTCTGATATAATTTATTAATGGCGGCATCAGTGCCCTGATCATGTGTTTCCCCATCCGTCATGAGGATAACCGCCTTATGCTTTTTATCAGGTGAATGCAGTGCCGCCTGGGCAGTCAATAAAGCCTGTGCCACTGCCGTTCCCTGAATAGGCACCATATCTGTATTAATATTTGGCAAAAACATATTAACCGCTCCTATATCACTGGTGAGCGGCATCTGTAAGATCGCCTGTCCGGCAAAAACTTCCAGGCCGACGCGGTTATTGCCCAGATTAGCGGTCAATGACCGGATGAGTTGTTTGGCCCGGTCGAGCCTGGTAGGTTTGATATCCTGGCTCAACATACTTTTACTGACGTCCAGCGCAATGATAATATCAATTCCGGCTGACTTTTCATTGCCCTTATCCGAAGGGAAACGCAGGCCGGCGGCCGCCAGCACGGTAAGGCCTAAAGCGACAAATACCAAGTAGAACTTCAGTTTAAACTTTCGGGCGTCGTAGTACCGGAGCAGACGGGCAACAAGTTTTTTATCGCCCAAGGATTTTGCCACCGTTTTTTTCCATTTAAGTAATGTATAAAACAGAAAAATCAGGGGCACAAGCCCGACGAGCCACCACAGGTAAGAAGGATGTGCAAATGATAACATAGTTTTTTGCCTTGCTGCCTGCAATCTATTTTAAAAAAACTACAGAAAAAAAAGGGTTAATGGATTTTAACTTTTGCTTCGGCTATTTTTTGCCTTCAAAAAAACCATAATGTTTTAAAACGGCCTTGGCTGTCTGTAGCAGTGAGCCCTCCTTGGGTGTGCCACTGATCGGATTTGCATGAACGACGAAAAAATAAACATGTTTATTTTCTTCGATCCAGCCACTGATCCAGCCCGTATATTGCCCGTCAGGAAGCTGATCCCAGGAATTTTTATAAGCCAGTGTATACAAAGTATTTTCTTCCCGGGTCATTAACTTGCGCACAATCTGCTGAACCCGCTTTTGAAAGGGCAGCTTTACAAAATACAATTTGGCGATAAAGCCCAATTGCTCATCCGGAGTAATTTTCAGGGAATCATTTTTCCAGACAGGCTCTGTGCTAGCCTGCAATCTGGCCGTGCCATAATGCAGGGAGTCGAGCCAGTATTGCAGTGTATCCTTGCCGATGCTGGCAGCGACCGCTGCCATGGCGCTGTCATTGCTGTTCAAAAAAGCTTTACCCAGGCTTATGGAGTCTCCGCCGTATCGCACAGGGCTCATTTCATCCAGATAACGGCCGGTTTCTATACCTAATAGCGTGCTCAGCACTTGGAAGCTTCCGCCGGGCGCATACGCAGAATCTCTATAGGCCTTCAGATTATAAACGGTGAACTGTTCATGGACATTATCTAATAATGCAAAAGTGCCCTGCAGGTTGTTTTGCTTAAAATAAGTCTCGGGCGCATTGTCCTGGGTAACATTATTTAAAGTACAGCCTGAGAAAATACCCCCGGCCAGTAGCGTTACAATCATTAAGGAACCAAAAAACTTCATATTTAAATTTTCGCAAAAGTAACCAACTTTCAGCTAAAAACAGGTTTTTAAAGGCTAAATCAGCCTCAAAAGCCTGCCCAGCCCGGTTGCTGAACCGAAACTTTACCTTACCACATAATATCTGCCTGAGATGGCTTTAAAGGTGAAAATATCATCTTTCAGTCCCTTATCCTTTTGAACCGGCTGTCCGTTCTGATCATACACCATTTTGCCAGCCGGTAATAATACCCGGCAAATACCTGTATGGCTGGGCATTATTCTGGCCTCACTTAAGGCATGGTCCCGCCAAAGAATGTCAATGGTAAATCCACCTCGGGCAACCAAACCTGATATATGGCCGGACGACCAGTCGTCACTGGAAGGGAGGGCCGGTAAAAACCGGATGACCTCTTCTTTGCCATGACTTTGCAAAAGCATTTCTGCTACGCCTGCCACTGCCCCGAAATTACCATCAATCTGGAATGGCGGATGGGCATCGAATAAATTTGGATAAGTGCCGGCGCCGCCTTTCATTTTAAGGTCCAGATCCGTCACCGGCGTAAGTAACCCCTTTAAAAGCTTTAAAGCATGATCACCGTCACCCAACCTGGCCCAGAAACTGATTTTCCAGGCTCTGGACCAGCCGGTACCGCCATCTCCTCGGAGTTCGAGCGTCTTTTTCGCCGCTCTGGCCAGCTCCGGCGTATCCCATGGCGTGATTTCATCATAAGGATAGAGTCCGAATAATTGCGACGTATGCCGGTGATGGGGGTCCGTAGAAGGCCAGTCATCCAGCCATTCCTGTACTCCGCCGTCCGTGGGACTGATCTGGTCGGGCGCCAGTCTGGACATTATCTCGTGAAGGCTGTCTGCAAAAAGATTGTCTGTTTTGAGGATCTTTGAAGACTGGATGGTAGCAGAAAATATATCACGGCATATCTGCATGTCCATTGTAGGCCCCATACAGGTTTGCCCGACAAAACCATTTGGCATCCTGTAAGCATTCTCCGGTGAATTGGAAGGAGCGGTGACCAGCCATCCATGTTTGGGCTCCTTTATCAATATTCCAGTCAGAAACCGGGCGGATCCTTTTAAAACGCTGTAATACTTCCTTAAAAAAGCGGTATCCCTGGTAAATCGGTAATGCTCCCAGATATGGTCACAAAGCCATGCCCCTCCTGTAAGGGTTGAACCCCAGTCTGCCCCTTCTCCGGGCGAAGTAAAAAACCAGGGATTTGTGGCTACGTGTGCGACCCAGCCCTGCGCATGGTAATAGTTCCAGGCGGTTTTCTGCCCGCTTGGCACCAAATGACTGGTAAACCGGAATAAGGGATCTGCCAGCGCCGGTAGATTTGTCGTTTCTGCCAGCCAGTAATTCATTTGTAAATTTATGTTCAAATGGTAATCAGCATTCCAGGGCGCCTGATATTCAACAGCCCAAAGCCCCTGGAGGTTGGCAGGCAAAAGCCCAGGCCTGGAAGAGCTGATGAGCAGATACCGGCCAAAATTAAAATAGAGCACCGGTAAAGTGGGATCATTGCCGCCTTTATAAAAACGGAGCAACCTTCTTTCTGTCGTCATTTTTGCAAGGCTATCGGCTTCATTGCCCGCGGGAAGATAGAACCTGCATCGATCAAAATGCTTTTGAAAATCTTTTGTGCTGGCCGTTTTAGCTGCTTCAAAATCCGGATTGCGGGACTGGCTTTTGGGGGCGGAGGAATTAAGTGCCGCCATGGTCAGTCCTTCCAGGTTATTTTCGGGCCTGCAGGTTCCAGTGGCGGGATCATAATCAGTTCGGGTATCCACCCGGATAATACAGGTCCGGGCCCCTTTTACATGGAGACTGCTATCCGTTTGCCTGAGCGTACCGATGCCCCTTTCAAGCCGGACATCAGCAGTATTTACGAAACGCATGCCTGGCTTATTGCCATTCGGCAACCTGCCTTTCATTACAATCTGATTTTGGGACACATTTAAGGATTGAACATGTTCTTTTCTTTGGAGCTTAATGGTAAGGTCCAGCCCTTTTGGATTCGTCGTACGGAGCTTAATCCAGGTCAAATCATTGATCCTGTCAGTAAAAACGGTTTCCTCTACCAAAAATCCATTCTTTTGATAACTGACCGTAGCAGTGGCCTGACTGACATCAAGGCTTCTTTTATAATCTAAAATGTCTTTTGTTTTCGCATTGCCGTTAAAGGCAATCAACAGGTCACCGGCTGTCTGATACGAGCCATAAGGATCATTGGCGCCATTGCCAAAGCCCGTCCCTTTACCTGCGGCCGTAAAATGCTTTTGCAACAGTTCCTGCGCCTCTTTATTTTCTCCCTTTAATAAATAATCCTGAATGGGTTTAAGATACAGGTGGGCATCTTTGCGGTCCCCATCCTGAGGGCCGCCTGACCAGAGCGTAATTTCATTTAAAGCAATGCGTTCCGTATCGGTTCTGCCAAACACCAATGCCCCCAGACGGCCATTACCTAAGGGCAGTGCCTGCGTAAAGGCCGTTGCAGGCCGGTCAAATACAACATGGACAGCTGTTTCACTCTTTTTATTTGCATTTACCTCGTTTTTAAAGGCATTTAAGGAAGCGGCCCGTTTATTTTGTGCACAGAGTACATTTGACTGGAAAACAAAGGCCATTAACTGTATTGACCCAATTAAGCAAAGGCTTCTCCATTGCCTGGAAAAAAGTTGAATGAACATTAGATATTTTTTTTAGCTTTAAGCCGCGTATTAATGCGTAAATGTACAATTTGAGCCAGGATTATTTCACCAATATCCTGTCAATAACTAATACTATTTTAATTTTCAAATTATGTTACCTCGTAGAAGATTTTTGCAGTTAAGCACCCTGGGCCTAGGCGGAATCATTTCATCGGCTGGTTTTTCCAGAACCGCTTCCTTGAAAACAGTGAATAAACCCATAGTGATTTCAACATGGGATGCAGGCATTGCAGCCAATGTGGACGCCTGGAAAGTATTATCAAAAGGCGGCCGGGCACTGGACGCTGTTGAAAAGGGCGTCATGGTCACTGAATCCAGCATTAACTGCTGCGTGGGGCTTGGCGCGAACCCCGACAGGGATGGTATTGTAACCCTGGACGCCTCCATTATGGATGAACATGGCAATGCCGGTGCGGTTGCCGCCATTGAACGGATAAAGCATCCGATCAGTGTAGCCAGAAAGGTCATGGAGAACACGCCCCATGTATTGCTCGCTGGAACGGGTGCGCAGGAGTTCGCACTGTCTCAGGGCTTTACACTGGAACCTCAGGTTTTATCTCCTTCCGCCAAAAAAGCCTACAATGAATGGCTTAAAAAATCAGAATATAAACCCCAAATAAATATTGAACAGGCAGAAGGCGGTAATAAAAGTGCTTTCGCCCCCCTTAAACTGGATAATGGAGATTGGAACCATGATACAATCGGTATGCTGGCCCTGGACCAAATGGGCAATTTGAGCGGAAGCTGCACCACCAGCGGCATGGCCTTTAAAGTCAGGGGCAGGGTAGGGGACTCTCCCTTAATTGGCGCAGGTTTATACGTAGATAACGCTTATGGAGCAGCGGTCTCTACAGGATTAGGAGAAGAAGTGATCAAATCTGCCGGTACCCACCTGGTCGTGGAATTTATACGCCAGGGCTTAAGCCCGGATAAAGCCTGTAAATTGGCAGTCGAACGCATTGTAAGCAGGACCGGCCATACTAAGGCCAAAACTTTCCAGGTGGCCTTTATTGCACTTAACAAACAAGGAGAGGTCGGTGCCTATGCCATTCAAAAAGGATTTAGTTATGCAAGGCAGGACGCAAAAATAAATAATGAACTTATTGCTTCACAAAGTATGTTTTAATTGAAAGTAATTTAAAATTATATTCTGTTCGTTCACCTTTTCATAAGAAAGGTGAACGACAATTCATGGCATATACCTGTCAACGAAAACTTACCGGTGGCATCAAATAACCAAACATCCTGCATCAACAGATTAAAATTTTAACGCAAATCCTGCAACAGGTGGTAATTACCAATAGTCTGGGCACCGGAAAATCAGCGTCTGACATCGCGAGATGTAAAAACAGGCTTTAATTGACCTAAACGCAACCATTACATTCACGGCAATATTTCCATTAACCATTTGAGTAAATCTGATTTAAAAGCCGTTTTGATTCATTAGCAACCTCACTGCCAAAAGTCCTTCTTTTTATGTCCGGCCCCATGACTGCTTTTTTTATTTGGCCTTCAGATAAGTTTACAATTTTTAATAGACGCGATTTGGTCCTCCCATCATTGTACAATAAAATCGCAATTTAACTCGATTAAAAATTTATTTTTACCATATTAATTTTCTCTCTGCCACTTTTATCCTAATATGCAGAATAATTATAATAATCTATGGTAAAATCCGAAATATAGTTTAAATCTATATTGATCAGGCGAACTATAAGAAATAAACCTTGCTATTGCATTCAATCGAATTTCATTGCAGGACATTTCAATTATGCCAATTGCTTAGACGAACCTCCAAAATACCGTTCGGAGTCCCATTGGGCTTAAAACGCATCATTCATTCAAAGGCCCGAACCAACCCCTCCCTTGCCAAATTACCACTTTGCCTTTTCGTTTAAAACGACCAATGGCCGCTTAAATTGAAAACCTACCGTTTAGCCCAAAAGCCCTGTTTATAATGGTTTCAGAAGGCCGCTCTGACCTTTTTTTTAATGATTTAACCTTAAAAACCGTCAGCCATTAAAATGCAACCGCCCATAAAAGAAAATTACCACTGACCTAAAATCACTTTTTTTATCAATTCAAATATTGAAGCTTTGCGGAATAAATATTTTTAATAGCACGCAACCTATTTATAAAAACCATCGTCTTGACTATAGTCAGGCAATATAATAAATCGGAAAAATCATTATAATCAATTACAGGCAGTAGCATTATCATTTATAATTATCATGAAATATTTCATCCTAATTCTTGTCAGCACCTTTATCACATTAACCGGCTTCTGTCAATCCGTCTTAAAAGGCAAAGTGATCAATCAGGACCAACAACCGTTGGCCTATGCCGCCATTTCGATCAGTAAAAATGATTCAAGTGAACGATATGTCACTTCTAAAATAAGCGACAGTCTGGGATTATTTACCATTGAAATCGCGGAGCCAGGTAACTATCTGGTAAGGGCCACAGCCGTAGGATACAACGACAAGGTAATGGAAATATCAACAGCAAAGTCTGCGACGATCATACTGACAAGATCGGAACACCAACTTAGTGATGTCTCTGTTCGTGCGCAAAAACCGCTGATACAAAGAAAGGCGGACCGAATGGTCATGAACATAGAAAACAACCCGCTGGCAACCGGAAAATCTTCCATGGAAGCCATCGGACTCGCCCCCGGAGTATTGGTGCGTGACGGTCAGATCATGATAAACGGCATGACCGGAACAAGGGTTATGGTCAACGGTAAACTTCTTAAATTAAGCGGGGATGACCTGACCAATTACCTGACTTCCCTGCGTTCTGACGAAATTGAGTCCATTCAGATCATTGCCCATCCACCTGCTGAATATGACGCTGAAGGTTCTGGTGGCCTCATCAATATTATTTTGAAAAAGCAAACCGAGTTAGGGCTCTATGGCACCGTTTATGGAAATTACGCGCAAGGTAAATACCCGGAAACTTCCGAAGGAACCCAACTCAATTTTAAAAAAGGTAAGCTCGGCCTTTTCGCCAATTACAGTTATAATTGGGAGAAAGGATTTAATAAACTTAACCAATCCAGGACATTTCCGGAAGAAGGCATTTATACCGCACAAAACAGGGGTGTCACCAAGTCAAAAAATCAAAGAGTTCATACTGGTGCCACCTTTGACATCACCAATAAACAGTATATAGCCCTGGATTATACCGGTTCCTTTTCCAGGGACCAGGACGTTTTTAAAGCAACTACTTTTATCAATTATGCGGGTCAGCCGGAGAAGAACTCTATTTCCAGGGGATTATTTCCCAACACGTACAATAGTGATTATAATGACGTGGGCTTAAATTACCATATTACCACTGATACCCTGGGCTCCAGTTTTGATTTCCTGTCTAATTATACCCTTAATCACGGCAGTTCAACCAATGAAGCAAACAGTAGCTTCTATAATGCGGACAATCAGTTTGTCAGTGATACTTCATTCAAAAACCTGACTCCTTCAAAGGCGAAAATTTTCACGGCTGATGCTAAATACAAGAAAATCTTCAAAAACGGAAGCACTTTCGGATTTGGTTCTAAAATCAGCCGGACCACGATTCACAATGCCGCATTCTTCTCTTATATGTATCAGGATAATTGGGCTTCCAGCGATCAACAGAATTTTATTTATAATTATAAAGAAAATATAGTCGCCGGTTACCTGAACTATAGCGGCCATATCCTGGATATGGATGTTCAATTGGGATTAAGGGGCGAAAATACAGAGCTTACAGGAACGCTTTATGACAGCGCGGGCATACAGAAAAACCCTAAAAGTTATTTTTCCCTTTTCCCGAGTGCCTATTTGGTTAAAAAACTCAATAAAGAAGGAACCAATAGCCTGAGCGCATCCTACAACAGAAGACTTAACCGACCAGGGTTTTCCTCACTGAATCCGCACATCAATTATATAGATAATTACACATCCGGCAGGGGCAACCCTTATCTGACACCTGAATTTACCAATTCCTATGAACTCAGTTATACCCTTCAAAACAAGTATATTTTTACTGCGGCATATACGGATAGTAAAGACGTGATCAACAATGCTATTTTACCCGAAAAAAATGATCCGGAAAAGATGATGCAACAGCCCATTAATTCAGGATCAACCAAAATCTGGATGTTTACCGCGTTTGCCCCCTTTCAGCTGACCAAATGGTGGATGACGCAAAATACCTTGCAAATCAGTAATCAACATGCGATTGCTGAAACCTTTGACTTGCAGGAAAATATCGCCATGTTGCAGTCCTCGCAGATCTTTAAATTAGGCAAGGGTTATACTGTCAGCGCATCGGCCTATTACCTGAACAAAGTTATTTTTGCCAATGCTGTTCTGCATCATTTGTTTAATACGGATCTGGCCATTCAAAAAAAGTTCTTTAACAACAAATTGTCCGTAAAACTCGCAGGGAATGATATCTTTGGTACTTCGAAAGTAAAAGGTCGGTTCTACTATAATGATTTCCGATTGAATTTTAACCAATTACAACAAAAACAAAAATTAACGCTCGGCCTTACATACAATTTTAATCTCGGAAAAGCGTTTAAAGCCAAAGCAATCCAAAGCAGTAATGCAGAAGAAAAGAACAGGTTATGATAAACCAGGTTCAAAAAGCAGCAATATTTCCGTATCGAAATTTCATCACCTGAAAACCAGTGATCTTTAAAAATAAAGTAACAAGCAACTCTTTGTCTCATGTTCTTTTTTTTAAGGTATTATAATATACAATTTAAAAAGGAACCCCGCTGAATGTCTATTCAGCGGGAATTTTTTTTCTCCGCTGGTAGGCTCCGCAGGATTCCTTTACTTACAATCGATTCACTACTTTTTAAGCGGTGGACCTATTTATTCAACATTTCCATAGAACGCTGGCTATACCGATCGCCCAAAATAGGATAATTGTTGACCAAAGTGTCAATTTTTTGCAGGACTGAAGGGCTAAGTTCCAGATCTGTCGCAGCAGCATTCTGTTCCAGATATTTAATCTTTTTGGTTCCTGGAATCGGGATAATATCCTCACCCTGGCTCAACACCCACGCAATGGCCAGTTGCGCTGGCGTTACATTGAGAGAATGCGCAATCTCAGCGAACCCGGCGATGAGTTTTTGGTTATTTTCCCAGTTCTCTTTACTAAATCTGGGAAGGTTTTTTCGAAAATCGCCGTCTACTAAGGCATCGGGTTCAGCAATGGTCGCAGTGATCAGTCCTCGGGAAAGCGGGCTATAAGGGATCAGCGATATTTTTAACTCCCGGCAAGTATCCAAAATATCTCCCTCAATGTCTCTTGAAAGCAATGAATATTCACTTTGCAGAGCAGCAATCGGGTGAACGGCGGACGCCCTTCTTATGGATGCACTGGAAGCTTCCGACAGCCCCAGATAACGGACCTTTCCTTCACGGACCAGATCTGCCATCGCCCCTACAGTTTCTTCTATGGGGATATTCGGGTCAACGCGGTGTGCGTAATAAAGATCAATGGTCTCTATTTTTAGTCTTTTCAGTGAGTTTTCAACGGCCTGTCTGACATATGCCGGGGAGCCATCGATATAAGTATTGGGGTCGCTGCTGGGACCGCTGCCGCCGCCTTTATGCCGGAAACCGAATTTGGTCGCAATGAATATTTTATCTCTGTTGGGCACCAGAACATTGGAGATCAAAGATTCATTGGCACCGTTTGCGTACATATCGGCTGTATCCCAGAAATTAATGCCCAGATCAATAGAGCGTTCCAGCAAAAGTTTACTTTGTTGCTGATCTACGTGATCGCCATAGGCAAAATTTAGCCCCATACATCCCAGCCCGATGGCAGAGAGCTGTTCCTTTGTGTTAGAAAGTGTCCTGAATTTCATGCTTAGATTTTTATTTTGTCTTGTAAAAAATTAATCAGAACACAAAATTACCAGGCAGTCCGCGCGCGGCGTATCAACAATCACATCAATTCTTATAAAAATCAAATAATTTCCCGTCTGCCTTTATTTCTTTTTAAGTAAGGCCGGTGACTTTTTGCGGTTTTCCGGCCGCGAACCCCTTTAAAATCTGAAAAGAATAAAATGATCAGACACTCAAACAGAGACACGGAAGGAAGCCGGCGTTCTGCCCGTTAATTTACGGAAAAACTGATTAAAATGCGAAGGATATTCAAACCCGAGGACATATCCAATCTCACTAATATTCAGGTCTGTTTCCAGAAGCAATTGCTGGGCCTGCTGTATCAAACGAGCCGATAGCCATGCCGAAGTAGTTTTACCGGTCACCTCCTTCAGGGCTTTGTTCAAATGATTGACATGGATGGAAAGATGCTCAGCATAGTCGGCAGCTTTTCTAAGTTGCAGTCCTTCTCTTATATCCACTGGAAATTGCCTGTTCAGCATTTCCATAAAAAGTGCCGTGATCCTGGCAGCTGCATTGCCTGTTGGGCTGAACTCCCGCAGCTGCTCTACAGGCTTTCTTTTGCTGGCTTCATGGATCAAAATCTGTATATAACTAAAAATCAAAGCTTCTTTTTGACTATAATCTGAAATTGATTCACTGTCCATTTGCCGAAAGATCCAGCTGACATGTTCGGCCCCTTGCTCATCCAGCTGAAACACCGGGCGGTGTTGTTTTTGCGTAAACAGTGAGGGTACGACACCACCCGGGCTATTGCGTGTCAGGAATTCAGTCGTAAACACACAGTAATAGCCTAACTGCTCGACGGGGTCCGCTTCCCAGCAATAAGGTATCAGTGGATTTGAAAATAATAGGACGGGCGGCCTGACTTCAATAACGCTGTCTGCATAATGTAGCAGACCCTTATTTGCAATCAGTGTAATCTTAAAAAAATCCCTTCTCTTGTAGGGCGTCTTAAATTGGCACAATCTACGGTCAAAAACCTTAAAATTGCCCTTATGACGAGTGAAATCTCCGTCAACTCCCAATGGTAGTAGATTACGGTAGTGCTGACCGGCACATTCTAAGGGTTCTTCAAAGTTAATATTTACGGATGTTTCCCGGTTTTCCATTTTCAAATTTATACTATTTTAGCGGATTTCGGATCACTTTTACCTGCCCCTTCACAGTCACCACTATTGCCCGGCCATTATGAAAATCCATTGCGGTTTCAAAGTCAGGAGGTATTACCAAGCTGCCTTTTTTATCCATGTAACCCCAGCTCTGACCAATCCTGACGGCCATAAGCCCTTCATGAAACGCCAGGCCGCTGTCATATAAGCAGCCTACGGCAGTACAAAAGGGAATTTTAGCCACTTGCTGGCCATTGATTCCGATCAATATCATATATCCATCCTTACCGCCAGCCGCATGCCCCGGCACTTGCACAATACAGACGCCGTCGCAGAAATCGGTTGGCTCATTATCAAAGCGGGCCGGTATGACGATCTTTCCCTTGGCGTTCATAAAACCCCATTTGTTTTGAGCGTCCTGAAAGGGTAGTAGCCCTTGATGAAATCCACGACTGACATTGGGGCTCAGACTGGAATCGATAGGACAGATAACAAGGCCGGTGCGGTCAATCAATGCCCATTTATAAGAAGGCG
>Ga0180219_1001769_pt1 | contig 13413 bp, 10 predicted proteins | sample eDN3rd30CBELigMG_FD_151338 | JGI IMG/M metagenome (GOLD analysis project Ga0180219, IMG submission 151338) | Enriched Miracle-Growth compost microbial communities from Emeryville, California, USA - eDNA 3rd pass 30_C BE-Lig MG (version 2)... ...
CGCCATTGGGGCCGATCAGCACCGTCAGGGTGCCACGTTGCAGCTCCGGCAGGTCGAGCCGGCGGATGATCGGCTGGCGGCCGTAGGTCAGCGAAAGGTTGCGCGCCCGCAGGCTCATGGACGACCTCCCGCACGGCAGACCAGCGCCACGAACACCGGTACCCCGACCAGTGCAGTGACGATACCGACCGGCACGATCAGGCCGGGCATCAACAGCTTGCTGGCGATCGACGACAACGACAGCAGCAGGGCGCCGGTCAGCGCACTGGCCGGCAGGAAGAAACGCTGGTCCTCGCCGATCAGCAGCCGGGCGATGTGCGGCCCCACCAGACCGACGAAGCCGATGGTGCCGACGAAGGCTACTGCACAGGCCGACAGCAGGCATATACGCAATAAGGCGAAGCGGCGTAGCCGGCGCACGTCCACACCGAGGCTGCGGGCGCGGTCCTCGCCCATGCGCAACACTGTCAGGCGCGAGGCGGCGCGCAGCGAGAAGGGAAGGCACAGCGCGAGTACCAGCGCCAGGGCGGCGGCCTTGTTCCAGTCGCTGCGGGCCAGGCTGCCGAGGGTCCAGAACACCAGTTGTTGCAGTACGTCTTCGCTGGCGAGCAGTTGCAGCAGGGCGACCACCGCGTTGCAGCTGAACACCAGGGCGATGCCGAACAGCACCAGGCTTTCCACGCCGCCGCCACGCAGTCGCGCGAGCAGTTGCAACAGGGCCACCGACAGGCAGGCACAGACGAACGCGGCCAGGGACACCCAGGCATTGGCGGAAAGCCAGGCGCCGCCCAGATGGAAGAAGATGGCCAGGGAGGCGCCCAGCGCTGCCGCGGAGGACACGCCGAGGGTGAAGGGGCTGGCCAACGGGTTGTCGAGGATGCCCTGCATCTCGGCGCCGGCCAGGGCCAGGGCGGCGCCCACCAGCAGTGCCATCACGGCATAGGGCAGGCGTACGTTCCAGATGATGACGCGCTGGCTCAGCTCCAGTTGCTGCGGGTGCAGCAGTCCTTGCAGCAAGGTGGCCGGGCGCAGTCCCGAGGGGCCACTGAGCAGATCCCAGGCCAGGGAGGCCAGTAGCAGGAGTAGCAGGCCGAGCAACAGGCCGCCCCGGAGCAGCAACTGGCGCCGATAGGCGGCGCGCGTGGCCATTAGGTCGATGGCTGACACCTGAGTGTTCATCGTGGCTGGCCGGCGTCGACCCAGTAGCTGCCATCCAGGCCGATGCGCAGGAAGTCGCGGTTGATCTGTGCCTGGGTTGCGGTGGGGTCGAGGCTGGCGAAGCGCTCCGGGTGTACCCAACGGGCCATCGCCTCGATAGCCAGGATGTTGAACGGCGAGTTGTAGAAGTCATGCCAGAGGCCATGGGCGTTGCCACTGCGGATGGCTCGCAGGCTGGTGAATTCTGGGCGCACTAGAACGCGCTGCAGGCTGGCGCGCGCCTCGTCGGCGCCGACCCCGGCGCCCAGTACCAGCCCGGGCTGGCGGTTGCCGGTGGCGACGTAAATGTCCGGGTCGGCCTGTAGCGCGTACTCCACGCTGATGTCGCCCAGCGCCCCGGGCACCACGCCGGCGGCAATGTTGCGCCCGCCCACGGCGTCGATCACGCTGCCCAGGCCGCTCTTGCCGGTGGTATGGCCGGGCGCCTGCCAGACTCCGGCGAGCAGTTCGAGGAACACTGTCGGCCGCTGTGCCGCGTCCAGGCCGGTGACGCCGTCGCGGATGCGCTTGAGGTGTGCATCGTAGAAGTCCAGGTACTCCCTGGCCTGGGCCTCGCGCCCCAGCGCCTGGCCGAGGGCCAGGAGGCTGGCGTGTACACCCTGGATCGGGTGAACGCGGAAGTCGACGAACAGCACTGGCACCCCGGCCGCCGCCAGCACGTCCGCCACCGGGCTGTGCTGGGTGGGCCCCTCGCCGGCGATGCTGAATACCGCAAGGTCGGGCTTGAGCGCGAGGATCTGCTCGGCGCTGACGCTTTGCTCCGACGCCTGCCCGATCAACGGGATGTTTTTCACCTTGGGGAAGCGGGCGGCATAGGCGTCGAAGGTGTGCGGATCGAGCAGGCGCACATCGTTCTGCCAGCCCACCACCCGCAGGAAGGGGTCGTCGCGGTCGAGCAGGGCCAGAGCGAAGAACAGCCGGCCCTCGCCGAGAACGATGCGTTGGGCGTTACCGCTGACCTCGACCTTGCGCCCGAGCACATCGGTGACTTCCACGGCCTGGGCCGGCAGGGTCAGGCCGAGCCAGGTGAGCAGCGACAGGACGACGACGGTGAACAGGCGGGCGGAAGCGCGGTGATACGACGGGGAGGGCATGCAGGCGGACCTTGGCTTGAATTACAATGAATCGCATTTACATCCCACTCTACCGGCCACGCCGGCGGCGGGACGTGCGGCTTTGTAATGGACCGGCAGGAACGGGCCCGCCACAACAATCCATTACATTTCCGCCGTGCACCGTTCGCCGCGAGCCTCTATCGATAGCGCCCCTGTCACGAGTCCTCGCATGTCCAGGCCAGACCACATCCTCGTCGTCGACGACGATCCCGAGATCCGCCAGTTACTGGTCGACTACCTCAAGGGCATGGGCTACCAGATGTCCGCGGCCGCCGACGGCCGCGAGATGCGCCGCCTGCTGGAAGTGCAGCCGGTGGACCTGGTGGTGCTCGACCTGATGCTGCCCGGCGAGGACGGCCTGACCCTGTGCCGCGACCTGCGCGCGCGCAGCGAGGTGCCGGTGATCATGCTCACCGCGCGCGGCACCCTGATCGACCGCATCGTTGGTCTGGAAATGGGCGCCGACGACTACCTGCCCAAGCCTTTCGACCCGCGCGAGCTGCTGGCGCGGATCAAGGTGGTGCTACGCCGGGTGCAGAGCTTCCCGCAGCGCGCCCAGGTCGACGAGATGGCGAACATCCGTTTCGCCGGCTGGGTGCTCGACACCCGCGCCCGCCACCTGCGTTCCGCCGCCGGCGTGGCAGTGGCCCTGGCGGCGTCGGACTTCCGCCTGCTGCGCCTGCTGTTGCAGCACCCCAACCGCCCGCTGAGCCGAGATTTCCTGCTGCGCCAGGTGTTCGACAAGGAACGCCTGCCGTTCGACCGTGCCATCGATGTCTGTGTCAGCCGCCTGCGCCAGCACCTGGAGGACGACCCGCGCGCGCCACGGCTGATCCGCACCGTGCGCAACCAGGGCTACATGCTTACCGCCGACGACGTGGTCGCCAACTGATGCGTCTGTGGCCGCGCACGCTGTTCGGCCGGCTGGTGGTGATCCTGGTCGGTGGCATGCTCGCCGGCCAGGTGCTGACCGGCAGTATCTGGTACGACGTGCGCCACACCCAGGCGCTGGAAATCCCGCTGCGCCTCGCGGCGGCACGCATTGCCGACCTGCAGCGCATGCACCAGGCTCGGTCGCAGGCCTTCGCCGAGAACCTGCGGGCGCTGGCCAAGCCGGGCTTCCAGCCGAGCCTGGAAGATACCCCGACGGCGCTGCCGGCAAGCACCGAAGGCATGGCCGAACGCTTGCTGCGCCGCGCACTCGCCGAGCAGGGCGGCGATCCCGAGGGGCTACGCCTGCTGCAGGTCGAACTGCACGAGACCGTGGGCGAACGGCATGGTCTCGGCACCCTGTTCGCCGATCATGACGCCCGCGCCGAACTGCTGCTGGAACTACCCCTGGGCGACGGTCGCTGGCTGCGCCTGGCGATGACCGAGGGCCAGGGCTGGAGCAGCCAGTCGACACTCGACGTGGCCCTGGACTACCTGTTGCGCCTGTACCTGTTGCGCATCCTCGTGGTGGTGCTGCTGGCGCTGCTCGCGGTGCGCCTGGCCATCGGCCCGCTGGACAAGCTGGCACGCGCCGCCGAGGCCCTGGGCGACGACATTCAGCGCCCGCCACTGGCTGTCGAGGGGCCGCTGGAGGTACGCCGGGCGGCTCGGGCCTTCAATGCCATGCAGCAGCGCCTGATCGCCAACCTGGGGGAGCGTATGCGCTTCCTCGCCGCGGTGTCCCATGACCTGCGCTCGCCGATCACCCGGCTGCGCCTGCGCACCGAGATGCTCGACGATGCGCAGGCACGCCAGCGCATGCGCAAGGACCTCGACGACATGGAGGGCATGGTCACCGCGACCCTCGACTTCATCAGCGGCAGCGACCTCGAGGAGCCGCGGCAGAACCTCGACGTCAATGCTCTGCTGCAGAGCTTGCAGGCTGACCTTGAGGAGCAGGGCGTGCGCATCGCCGTGCAGGGCCGTGCGCAGCAACCGCTGCCTGGATACCCATTGAGCCTGAGGCGGGCTCTGGACAACCTGGTAGAGAACGCCCTGCGCTATGCCGGTGATGCCGAGATCCGTGTGAAGGACGGCCCGCATCGACTCAGCCTGCGGGTGCTCGATCGCGGGCCGGGGATTCCGCCCGACCAGTTGGAACGGGTGAGCGAACCCTTCTATCGCGTGGAGGCGTCGCGCAACAACGCCACGGGCGGCTACGGCCTGGGCCTGAGCATCTCCCAGACCATCGCCGCGGCTCATCATGGCCACCTTGTTTTGCGCAACCGCGAGGGCGGCGGGCTGGAGGCGGAACTCCTGTTCGAGCGGCGAGGATAGGGTATGGGCCAGCCCCTGCTACCTGGGGAGGGCATCAGCAAGGGGCAGGCCCGTGAGCGGCTCTTCGTAGGAGCGAGCTCCTACAGGGGGGCGGCGGGGCTCAGAAGGCGTAGTCCGCGCTCAGCACCGCACCCCGTCCGGCGCCGGGCACGCCATAGCCGCGGCCGTTGTATTGCGACCAGTAGTGTTTGTCGAATAGGTTGTCGACGTTCAGGCGCACCTGTACCTCGCGGCTGGCCTGCCAGCTGAGCATGGCGTCGTGCACCACGTAGCCGGGCACCGTGGTCTGGCCGGCGCGGGTCTGGGTGGAACCCTGGCCAGGGTAGATCTTCACGTCGTCGACGTAACGTACGCCATAGCTCAACGCCAGATCCTCCGGCAGGCGCCAAGTGCTCCACAGGCTCAGGGCGTTCTGCGGCGTGTTGGGCAGCTGCACGCCCTGGTCGGAGCCGTTGTAGGCCTTGATCAGCTTGCTGTTCTGGTGCACGTAGGCGGCATACAGTGACCAGTTGCGGGTGATCTCGCCGGCGGCCGACAGCTCCACGCCGCGCACGCGCTCCTCGCCGCCGGTGAAGGCCTGCAATTCTTCGTCGTCGATGAAGGTCAGCTGGCGCTTGGTCTCGAAGAGGTCGCCGTTGAGCGACAGGCGCCCCTCCAGCAGTTCCCACTTGCTGCCCAGCTCGTAGGTCTTGCCTCGGTCACCCTTGGTCGAGGCGATGCTGCCGGTCTGCGCCACGGCGAGCACGCCGGAGGGTTGCCGGGCGTTGGCATAGCTGAGGTAGATGCTGCCGTTCTTCACCGGCTTGTAGGTGAGGGCGGTGTGCACGCTGGTCAGCTTGTCGCTCTGCGACGAACGGCCGGCATCGGTGAAGGCCGCGGTCTGGCTGGTGCGGCTTTCGTTGCTCAGCACCCGGGTGTCGAAGTGATCCTGGCGCGCTGCCAGGTGCAGTTGCCAGTGCTCGTCGAACTTCAGGGTGTCCAGGGCGTAGAAGGCCTTGTCGGTCTGCTCCACCGACTGCTTGGCGGAGATGTAGGTGTCGGCGGAGAAGGGGTACTTCGACCAGTCGTTGCTCGCCGTCGGCAGGTTGCCCATGGCCGTGCGCGAGGCGGCGGTGAGGGCGCCGGTCTTGGAGTCCAGCGCCTGCTTGCTCAGGTCGAAGCCGCCGACCAGGGTATGGCCGATGCCGAAGGTGTCGAAGCGCCAGGTCAGGTTGGTCTGGTTGCTGTAGGTGTCGTTGGTCTGGCTGCGCAGCGGTGTGTTGATGTTACGCCGGTAGATGCCCTTGCCGGCCTGGATGCCCGGCGCGCCGGCGTTGGGATCGCCGCCCGGGGTGGTGACGAAGTAGTCGTGGTCGAGGTGGAACCAGGTGAACTGGGTATCGACGCTCAGCGCGTCGCTGAAGTCATGGGCGAACTTCAGGTTCAGGCGGTGCGACTCGTTGTTCTCGTAGTCCAGGTTGCGCCAGCCCCAGTAGCTGTCCCAGCCCGCGCCGCCAGCCCGGTGTGGCGAACTGCCGTCGCGGCCGTTGACCGTGGGGATGCCGTAGTCCGGCGTGGCGTTGTCGTGCAGGTACTCGTAGGCGAGGATGAAGCGTGTGTCGGTGCCCAGGCCCAGGGCCAGGGAAGGGGCGAAGCCGTAGCGCTCGTCGCCCACCCAGTCGCGGCCGTCGACGCCGGTGTTGGCGCCCATCACGTTGACGCGGAAGGCCGCGCCGTCGCCGAGGCCGTCCAGGGTGTGGTTGACGTCCAGGGTGCCGCGCTTGTAGTTGGCGGTGCCGACGCCGCCGCTGAGGAGGTTGAAGTCGTCCAGTTGTGGTGTCTTGGTCACCAGGTTGACCGCGCCGCCGATGGCGCCCACGCCCCAGCCGGCGTTGCTGGAACCCTTGAGCACTTCCACCGATTCGGTGTTGAAGAAGTCGTCGCGGGAGTACTTGGCCGGGTCGCGTACGCCGTCGCGGTAGATGTTGCCGTCGGCGTTGAAGCCACGGATGGTCAGGCTGTCGCCGACGCCACCGCCACCCTCGCCGGAATTGAAGGTAATGCCGGGCACGTTGCGCAGGGCTTCCTTCAGGCTCTGGGCGTTCTGCTCCTTGAGCAGCGACTCGGAGATCACCGTGACGCTCTGCGGCGTGTCGAGCAGCGGCTCGGTCATCTTCGCCGAGCTGGCCTTGTCGACTTTGTAGGGGGCGTCCTGGGCACCCTGCACGGTGCTGTCGGGCAGCGGCAGGGTGTCCTGCTCCGCGGCGGGTGCGGTTTCCTTGGCGGCCCAGGCCGACAGAGGGATGGCCATAAAGGTGGCGAGCCCGACCATGGGGGCGAGGCCGCGGAAGGTGGCGGGAGCCGCGGGAGCGGCCAGATCGAGTGGGCTACGTGAGGACATGGGTGTTTGCTTCTCCAGCAAATACGACTAATTTGCATTGGAGAAAATCTATCAACGCAGCGGCCTGGGCCGGGCCGCACATTTGTATCGACGCTGAGGGAATCGGCGATGCAAAACAATCCATTACATTTTCGTCGGCGTCGGCCTCCCGGCCCTGCTCGAGGGCTGGCCGAATCGCTCCTGGAGGATGTTCAGGAAGGCCCGGACCTTGGGGCAGCACATTCCGCCGTGAACGCGGGTATCCTCGTGCGAACCGACTACGATCCACGGCAAGGAAGCAAATGAGGCCGGCCTTGCTGCGCTCGTTCATCGCCGCCCTCAACGTGGGTACTGCGCTTCGACCGCCACCGTCACCGCGTCGGGCCGCCAGAACTCCTGGTCGAGTTCCACCAGCAGGTCGTTCTCCGCGTAGTTCAGGCGTTCCAGCACCAGGTTGCTGGCACCGGCGCCCAGTTGCAGCAGCTCGGCCTGTTCCTCGTTCACCGTGCCCAGGCGCAGGCTCAGGCTGCAACGCGTCTGCACCTTGCCGAAGCGCTCACGCAGCAGGGTGGTCAGCGAGCAGTCCAGGTGTGCGTCGAGCAGATCTGGGCACCAGCGGGCGAGCAGGGTATTGATCTCCACCAGCACCGGGCGGCCGTCGATGAGCCGCCGGCGGTGCAGCTGGAATACCGGCTCGTCGGCCGAGGTCAGGTTCATCCGCGCCGCCAGCCAGGAGCCGGCGCGCCGGCGTTCGGCGCTGAGGCACTCGGTGAGCGGCTCGCGGCCTTGCAGGCGCACGTAGTCCATGAAGCTGACCAGGCGCGTCGGGTCGTAGTGGATGCGCGGTGAGCAGAGGAACCAGCCGATGCGGTTCTCGCGGTAGATCAGGCCCTCGGTCTCCAACTGCTGCAGGGCCTGGCGCAGCGTCACCCGGGTGCAGCCGAAGCGTGCGGCGAGGTCGCGTTCCGGCGGCAGCTTCTCGCCGGCGAGGAAGCGGCCGCAGGCGATGTCCGCGGCCAACTGGTCGCGGATGCGCGCGTAGTGTGGAGCGATGGCTTGGTAGAGCACTCTGGCGCCGACGTTCATGGCTGGCCGGCGACCAGCGCCGGGGCGCCGTCCTCGGTGCGCAGCTCGCGTTGCCACGCCAGCAGGCCGTAGATCGCCAGGACCACGAAGCCGGCATAGAGCCCGGCGGTGAGGTACAGGGCCTTGTACAGGAACACCCCGGTGTAGATCACGTCGAGGACGATCCACAGCCACCAGCTGCCGACATACTTGCGCGCAGCCCAGAAGCTCGCCACCAGGCTGAAGGCGGTCAGCGCCGAGTCCAGCCAGGGCACGCTGGCATCGGTGTAGCTGTGCATCGCCCAGCCCAGGGCCAGGGCGCCGACGGCACCGGCCAGGCTACTGCGCGCGGCCACGGCGAAGGGCAGGCGTTCCACCCGCACCTTGCCCTGGGGCGTGGCGCCGCGGCTCCACTGCCACCAACCGTAGCCCTGCAACAGTACGAAGACCAGTTGCAGCAGCATGTCCGAATACAGCTTCACGCTGTAGAAGATCCAGGCGTACAGCAGGACTGCCACCACGTTCACCGGCCAGCACCAGCGGATGCGCCGGGCGGTCAGCCAGACGCCGAGGACGTTGACGATCACTGCGAAGATTTCCAGGGGTGACATGCTCGCTTTCCTTAGAAGTTGACGGTGGCCGACAGCCGCGCGGTGCGCGGGGCGCCCTGGAACAGGTAGCCGTCGCCGAAATATTCGCCGACGTCGCGCCAGTAGCGCTTGTCGAACAGGTTGTCCACGACCAGCCGCAGCACCGCGGGGTAGTCGCCGACCCGTGTGCTGTAGCGCGCGCCGAGGTCATACACGGTGTAGCCGCCGACTTCTACCGCGCCGTCGCGATCGGCGTACTTGGCGCCGCTGTAGCGCGCGCCGCCGAGCAGGGCCAGGCCGGGCGCGCCGGGTACCGAGTAGTCGGCACTGAGGCTGGCGCGCAGGCGTGGCACGTTGATCGCCTGGTGGCCTTCGTAGTCGGCGGTACCGGTGTTCTCGACGCGCGAACTGATGGCCGCGGCACTGGCGCTCAACTGCAGGTCGGGGCTCACCCGGCCGCTGGCCGAGAGCTCCAGCCCGGTGTTCTTCTGCTGACCCTGCTGCACGTAGGTGAAGGTGCCGTCGCCGTTGGGCCGGGCGAACTGGTAGGCCTGGTGGATCTGGAACAGGGCGGCGTTCCAGTTGATGCGCCCGAGGTCCTGCTTGATGCCCAACTCCCACTGGCGCGAGGTGGTCGGCGCCAGCGTCTCGTCGGCGTTGCTGGCGAACCAGGGTGCCGTGCCGCCCAGGGACAGGCCTTTGCTGTAGCTGCCGTACAGTGACAGGTCGGCGCGCGGTTTGAATACCAACGCAGCGTTGGGCAGGAACAGCGAGCGGCGGGTATGCCGGGCGGTGTCGCCGTCGGCGTCGAAGCTGCGTTCGTCCAGGCGCACCTGGCGGCCGCCGAGGATCAGTTGCCAGCGCTCGTCGAAGCTGATGCGGTCGCTGGCGAACAGGCCGTACTGGCGGCTGTCCAGGTGTCGGTAGGTGTGTCCCGCCTCGCCGTCGAATGGCGCCACCGCGTCGATGCCGGTGTAGATGTTGCCGATGCCGACCCACTCGTTGAGTTCCGGGCGGCTGTCGAGGGTGCGGCGGAACGCCGAGGTGCCAATGGTCAGTTGGTGGCGCAGCGGGCCGCTGGCAAGCTCGCCGTGCAGGGCAGCCTCGGCCTCGTCGTTGCGGCGGGTGTCGTCGGGGCTGCGGAAGTCGTAGAGATCGTAGTCGCCCTCGGGGCTGAAGTAGTTGGGCACCGCCGAGTCGGCGCAGCTGGCTGCGCCGTAGCAACCCCAGGGGAAGGCGCTGTAGTCGTCGATCACCACGCGGCTGCGCGAAGCGCTCAGGCTGGCGTTCCAGTTGTCGTCGAAACGGTACTCGAAGCGGGTCTGCAGGTTCAGCGACTCGATACCCACGTCCTTCGCCCAGCGCTGGTAGCCGATGCGGTCATGCGGGTCGATGCCATGGGGCAGCTCCGTGCCGCCCAGCAACTGGTAGCCGGGCGCCGAAGGCTGCTGGCGGTTCTGGTACTCGACGTCGAACTGCCACAGTGCCTGCGGCGAGAGGTTCCAGTCCAGCGCCAGGGAGGCGAAATCGCGTTTGCCGTCGGTATGGTCGATGTACGAGCGGATGTCCTCGTGGGCCAGGTTCACCCGCACGCCGACGGTCTGCTCGGCGTCGAGCCAGGCACCGAGGTCGGTGGCCAGGTAGCGCTCGCCCTGTTCGTTGGTTTCCAACGTCACCGAGCGTACGTCCGTGGGGCGCTTGGTCACGTAGTTGACCAGCCCGCCGGGTTCGGAAACGCCGCTCTGCAGACCGGAAAGGCCCTTGAGCACTTCCACCTGCTGCTTGTTCTCCAACGCCACGTTCTGCTCGCCGGCGATGGTGCGGCCGTTGATCTTGTAACTGCTGGCGGCGTTCAACGAATAGCCGCGGATCTGGAAGTTCTCGTAGTAGCCGACCGGGGCGTAGGCCTCGCCGCTGGAAGCGTCATTCTTCAGCACGTCGCTGAGCAGGCGCGCCTGCTGATCCTTGAGCAGGGCTTCGTTGTACACCGAAATATTCGCCGGGGTGTCGAGCAGTGACGCGTCGCCGAAACCGCCGACCGAGGCGCGGTCGCTGGCATAGCTGTCCTGGTCCTGGCCGAGCACGGTCACCGCCTCCAGGGTGGTGGTTTCCTCGGCTCGGCCGGGCTCGCTGCTCAGCAGCAAGGCCAGGGCCAGCAGGCTGAGGGGGAATCGCGGGTGCGCGCTGGGCGTTGTGCGCGTGGGGTACTGCATTGGAGCGCTCCTGAGAGTCGCCATGGCGTGCGGCGGAAATGCGTGGGGCGTGCCCCTTCCGCGGAAACGGATGGCCATGGATGAATGGACGTGATCGCCCGGGGGGCTTCAGGCCGGAGCTGCTCCGGTGGTCATTGGCAGACGCGCTTCGGCGGCCCATTCCTGTAGCGAGCCGTCATAGATCGCTACCCGCTCGCGGCCCAGCAAGGTCAGGGCGAGGGCGTTGGCGGCGGCGGAAATGCCGCCGCCGCAATAGAGGACGATCGGTTCCGGCGCCGTGTCGAGCACGCTGCAGGCCGCGGCCAGGGCCGCGCCTTGGCGGTAACGGCCGTCGTCCTCGAACAAAGTGCGCGCCGGCAGGTTGCGGCTACCAGGGATGTGTCCGCGACGGGCGTAGCGGGTCACCGCGCTGCCGTCGAACAAGCCGGCTGACAGGGCACAGACCAGGGTGCCAGGGGCGCGCCCTGCAACCACGGCCTCGACGCCGTCGCGTTCGATCCAGAAACCGGGGCGGTACTGCACCTGCACGCTCAGTTGCCCAGCCGGGTAATCCGTTTCCTCGCCACTGGCCAGCGGCAGGCCTGCTGCTCGCCAGGCGCGCAGGCCGCCGTCGAGCACCGCGGCGCTAATGCCGAGGCTGCGCAGGGTCCACCACAGGCGTGCGGCCCAGAAGCCGTCGCTGCGGTCGTAGATCACGATCAGCGAGTCGTCGCCCAGGCCCAGCGTCTGCAAACCTTGCAGCAGGACCGGTACTGGCGGCAGGGCGAAGCTGAAGCCCGCCGTGGTGTCGGCCAGCTTATGCAGCAGATCGGCATGGCGGGCGCCGGGCAGGTGTTCGGCGAGCCAGCCCGCGCGGCCACTGGCCACCCGATAGTCGCCGTCGAATCCGGGGGCGGGCAACTCGACACTGGCGTCCAGCAGGCGCAGACGGGGTTCGGCCAGGCGCTGGGCCAGCCAGGCGGCGTCCACCAACGGGCCGGGGAGAGCGTGGCTCATTTCAGACCCTCCGGGCGGCAAGGCCGCGCAAGTGGTCGAGCAGGCGCTGGCCTTCGTGGTCGAGGAACCAGCGGGTGTGACCGAACAGGTAGTTGTCGTAGGCCAGCGAAGCGCTGGGAGCCGAGCCGAGCACTCCATGGAAGTAGATCACCTCGGACAGGGCGAAGTCGGCATGCACCAGCGGCAACAGCTCGACCAGCGCGAGCAGGTCGTCGCGGCTCAGCGGGCGCACGCTGGCGTAGCCATTGAGCAGCGCATCGAGGGCGCCGAGGTCGGCCACCGCGGCGCGGCCCTGGTCCAGCTCCAGCCAGGGCACCAGGTTGCGCTCGACGGCGGTGGCCAGGTCGAACAGCGCGAAGGTACGGTCGCTCAGGCCGAAGTCCAGCACCGAGACGACCTGGGCGTCGGCGCCGGCGTCGCTCCACAGCAGGTTGGAGGCGTGCCAGTCGTTGTGGGTCCACAGCGGCGCCTGGCGTTGCAGGTACGGCAGCAGCCTACGTTGCAGCGGCAAGTGCAGCTCGCCGATGGTCTCGCGCCAGTGGCGTGGCTCCAGGTATTCGGCCAAGGTCGGCTGTGCGCGGCAGGCGGCCTCGATGGCCCGCAGCGGCTCGGCCGCACCAAACAGCCGGAAGTTGCTCACCAGCACCTCGGCGCCGCGGTTCGGCGCCGCGTAGCCCTCAGCGGCCCGGTGCAGGCGCGCCAGGGCCTGGCCGGCGGCACGGGCGTGGTCAAGGTGCTGGAAGGGCGTCCATGACAGCGCGTCGCGGTATAGGTCCAGGCCCTGGGCCTGACGGTGCACTTCGTAGGTCCAGTCGCCCGCGGCGATGGCGCTGCGGCCCTCGCTGTCGCGCAGGACCTGGGCCACTGGCGCGCCACGTGCGGCCAGGTGGTCGATGAAGGCGTGTTCCTCGGCCAGCCAGGGCGCGGTACGCACCTGGCGGTGGTGGCGCTTGACGAACAGTGGGCCGCCAGTGGTTTCCACCAGGGCGGCGGCGGAGAACGGTCGTGGGCTGTGCCAGCTCAATCCGCACAGGTCACCCGCCTGTGGGAATCCAGCGAGCAAGCGCGAGACTTCCTCGGCGTTCAGCGCCGGCCAGTCGGCCGCCACCGGGTCCAGGCCCATGCCGTGGGCCTGGTGCGTGGACTGCTGGCTCATGCGCGGGCCTCCGACAGCCAGGTGTTGCGGGTGGCGCCGCGCCATACCTCGGGATCGTGCAGCACACCGTATTCATGCAACCACCGTGCATAGGGTTGCAGCAGCGCCTCGCGTTGCTCGCCCCACTGGCCCTGGTGCAACCAGCTGGGGGCGATGCGCCGCAGCGACTCGGCGAGCATTTCGCGGGGGAAATAGGGAATGGTGCGCTCGTAGACGGGCAGCGCAGCCGCAGGCTCTTCGGCGACGGCGAGGAAACCGCGCGCACTGACCGCGAGAAAAGTTCGAGCGACTTCTGAATGGTCCTCCAGCCAGTCCTCGCGCGCGCCCAGCAGGTAGCTGTGGTAGGGCGGGGCGCCTATCTCGTCAACCGGCAGCACCACTCGCCGTTCGCTGGCGATGCTGCTCGGCAGCAACGCTTCCCAGGCCCAGTAGC
>Ga0180219_1001771_pt1 | contig 13397 bp, 10 predicted proteins | sample eDN3rd30CBELigMG_FD_151338 | JGI IMG/M metagenome (GOLD analysis project Ga0180219, IMG submission 151338) | Enriched Miracle-Growth compost microbial communities from Emeryville, California, USA - eDNA 3rd pass 30_C BE-Lig MG (version 2)... ...
GAATGTCTTTCACAAATTTTTCCGTACTTTTTTTCTTTGGTGTTTCCATAATTAAATCTAATTCTTTTTTTGAAAACACTCCTTAAGTTTTTATAATATTGTGTCCACTTTTTGCTGACGATTTACATTATATGTGATAGCCATTTTAGCTAAATTAAGATTCTCATATGGAACTTCTTTAAAAGTATTTTCTAACAAGTAAGATTTATCTAAATCCTCGCTGATAATTAATTTATATCCATTAATTTCATACACTTTAGAATATTTAAAATCCATTAATAATGCTGGATTTACAAAACATAAATCAATCCAATAATTTCCATTTTTAGCATCATCACTTTGAGCCCCGATAATAATAATATTCGTTTTTGGACTTACTACTTTTTGTTGATTTCTAAATTCTATATAGCTAGTAACAATGTTTCTTGCTGTATTATTCTCCTTATTGAAAGCCGTTGTACTACAACTAAGTATTAAAACAAAGAAAATCAGTAGACAATATATATTCTTTTTCATTTTTAATTCTTTTTACCACCAATAAATGTTGCATTTTTTGAGTCGTATTTAAAATACCCTTTGCCAGGAGTTGGCCATTTCCAAGTACCATATTGATACGTATTTGTAATTTGAGGGTTATTACTTCTAAATTTAGCATCTCCTTGCTTTAAACCATAAGTCATTACTGGAACATTATTTATAAATCTATCATTCCAACCTGATGGTCCCACATTTGCACCAGGAGGATGGGAGTGTACATTTTCAAAATGGGTTCCATCTTGTATGGTATGTCCTCCAAAACTATATGCTCCCAACATAGCACCTGCATTCACACTTTGATTAACAGAATGATTGGTACTTATAATACTGGTACTATATCCATCGCTAAAATTAAATGTATCTTGAGAAAACTCTACTTTTGTATTTTCTGCTGCAAATTCAAAGAATTGAGTTGCTGCATCATAATTCTGTATTTGCAGATAACTGTATGTTGAGCTTGCACTTCCTTCCAATCCATCACTTTCAGGCAATTCAAAAGGCAATGATTTCATTTCCCCAATCTGCGAATCCCCTGTTGGATTATCTTTTGTAACATTCGTCCGTGCAATTTGGATAGACTTAGACTCATCTTCATTTGTAATAGTATCATAGGCATTATCGTCTTTTGTTCTTTCTATAGTACCATTATTGAAAATCTTAATCTTATCCTCATTCTGCATTCCATCAGGGTCAACGAAACGCATTGGATTGTTGTAAGCGTATGTATAAGGCGACCAACGGCGTGAAGTTTCCGCCAACGGGTCAACAACGCCCCATCTACCAATATCCGGCATATAGAACCTTGCCCCATAATCATACATCCCAGTCTCTTGGAGTTCCTTACCATTATACTTGTAATTTTTATACGTTGTTGTTGGATTAAACAAAGAGCCTCCTCCAAATACATTGCTGATAAAGTTCAGCCCAAAAGGATAATAATCGTTTTTATCTTCCTACTTTATTGTGCCTGTTACAGGATCTTTAGAATAGCTTAATCTTACATTTCCTAAATGATCTTTGTACTGGTAAATATACTTTAATTTTTCGTAATCGTAAAAACCTTCTGCAGTTGGGAAGAAAGAAAGGTTTACAATATACTGCGTAGGATTTCCCGGATCTACTGCTCTTTCTTCCATTCCGATGGCTTCTTCCTGTCCCGCAGATGCAGCTTCCCTTGTTGCATCATCATCTTCAGTTAATGCTTCCTGTATGATCATACTGTAAGGCGTGGTGTATACAAAACCATCTAAATATTCTGTTTCGTTTTTCAATTTTTATAATTTAGTGTTTATTGATTATCAGTCATTTACATTTTCAAAATAACTCCATCACTAAATTTGGGACATTACCCTAAATTTGAAGCATTACCCACTAAATTTGGAACATTACCTAATACATAGCAAGAACTCTTTTAAAACACTCTTCAACAACATTCTTATTGTCTACAAATGTATATGATGTATATGATTTATTTGATGGGTCATAAAGTGTTATTTCAGAAGACTCAACTCTAAATAAGTACATTGGCTTTTTAGCAATTAGTTTCTGTTTTAGAAATAGAGACATCAATTGTGTGTTCTTATCAATATATAATGAATCTATTTCCGAACCTTCATTTTCCAAATATTCATTTTGTATTTCATAATTATACAGGATCAAATAATGACCTATCTGATTAGGATTATTAGATTTGTTTCTTTCAAACCAAGGTAAAAACATATTAAGGTCACTCTGTCCAATAATATAGGTCATTTGTATGGTACCATTTTTTATTGACGTCAAACCTAAAACTGTATAAGGAGTAATAGTAACTTCTTCTTTAAGCTTTCCTTTTGTATCAAAACGCTGAATTTTAGGTGCTCCTTCATCAGTAGTATATCTAACACGTACTACATCTGTTTTGCCTGCACTTATTTGATAAGAAAAACCAGTGCCTTCCAATTTATCAAAATTGGAATTTCCACATGCTATAAGTGATAGCAATAATGGTAAAAGCAGATAGATACTTTTTATTTTGTATTTCCCCATATTATTTTGTTTTTTTTGACGAATCCTTGAAGTGTTGTTACATTTTCATAACCTAAACGTTGGAATAAATTTGAGTTAAAATCTTCCCCATAAGTAGGAAAACCTCGCTCCTGAGCTTTGCTTTTCCAGTAAGAATTTCTAAAGACAAGCCCCGATTTACTATTGCCAGATAAATTAAAGCCTCCTGCATTCAACATAAAATCCATTTTGGATTGTCCCGTCAATGAAGCTACTCTGCCTGCAGCAAAATTTCCAACATCTCTGGCTGAAACGTATACCCCCTCTGAAATTTGTGAACCAGCATATATACCCCCTCCATTTTGACTTTTATAATCATATTTATCGCCATTTCCACCATTAAGAGCATAATTTTGTCTCGTAGCGAATCCTATTCCAAAATTGTTTTCAAGGTCTGTAGAAATTTTGTCACTAAAGTTTTTCAGCCAATCTCTTGCTTGATAAGAACCAAAATTTATTTTACCTGCTGGTAGACCACTTCCATCAAATTCTGTAAAGGAATTCCAAGCAAGTGTATATCCCATTTTATCTCCTCCTCCCGAAGTGTTATTTTTTGAATACTTTTGATTAAGCTCCTGTTTAGTCTCTTTAGAATCACCTTCATGTCGATAAACTCCTAAGTCACCATCATTATAAACTGCTACTACATTTCCAAACTTATCTGTATGAGTACTCGTTCCTTCCATCCCATCAGGATCAATAAATTTAATCGGATTATTCCAAACATAACTATATACATCCATTGTTTTCTCCGCCAGGGGGTCAATCACGCCCCATCTACCTATATCCGGCATATAGAATCTTGCCCCATAATCATACATTCCTGTCTCCTGCAATTCCTTTCCGTTGTACTTGTAGTTTTTATAGGTAGTCGAAGGATTATACAACCCAATAGTAGTCCCAATAAAATTCAGACCAAACGGGTAATAATCGTTCTTATCTTCCTTAACTATTGCTCCTGTAGTTGGATGTTTGGAATAGCTTAATCTCACGTTTCCTAAATGGTCTTTGTACTGGTAAATATACTTCAAATTTTCGTAATCGTAAAAGCCTTCTGCTGTCGGGAAAAATGAAAGCGCAGGAATAACAGCAGGCTCCGGAGTTGGACCTCCGATTGCTTTCTCTGCAAATCCGATGGCTTCTTCCTGTCCCGCAGATACAGCTTCCCTTGTTGCATCATCATCTTCGGTTAATGCTTCCTGTATGATCATACTGTAAGGCGTGGTGTATACAAAACCGTCTAAATATTCGGTTTCCACATCCTGGCTGTTAATACGAAACAGTTTCTTTACTTTTACACCGTCTGCACGGTAAGTATAGGTAGTGGTATTGCCGTTTTGTACGATCTGCTGCGGCAGGTTCAGGTGGTTGTATACAATATTCTGCGTAATTCCCTTGTCTGCAAAGGTGAGCATATTTCCGTTGGTATCGTATGTAATCGGCAGTCCTGTTCCTTTGTAGCCGGAGGTATTGCTGGTTGCATCGGCAATGGCAGTTGCCATATTTCCGGTGTAGGTATAATCCAGATTGTCCACCAAAGTTCCGGCAGTGAGGGAGGCGGAAGTTTTACCGTATCTTTTCAGATTGGTGATGTTCCCGTTTATATCATATGTAAGCTCTTCGTTGTAGAATTTGCTGTCCGATGTTCCGGTTCCGTTTACGGATTTGAAGTCGGCTTTCTTCAGCCGGTTTAATTTATCGTAGGTATAATCGTAGCGGTTGGATGTCGTGGTTCCATACGTCCAGTCGATTTCGCCGATGTTGCCGTTGTATCTTTTCAGGCTGCTGTTCTGGGTATCGGTATAACGGATTTTGTAGGAGAACAGCCTGGCAAGATCAAAATTTTTATTGGTATCGAGATTGATTCCTGTAAGCCAGCCTCTGATATTGTAGGCATAATCTATCTGTTGAATATTATTTCCTACCTTTTTCCAATCCAACTGCCCAATTTCGTTATAATGATTTTCCGCCAGAAGCTCTTTCGGGGTTTTGCCGATGACTTCGTGGTAATGCTTAATGAGGCGCTTCTGGTCATCATAAACAAAGTTTTCCTCAATAACCAGCGGTGTATTTGAGCCCAGCCTTTTATGATAGGTTTTGGTTTTGGTAACCAGTCCTGTAAAATCCAGCTTTGTATGTACAATGGTGCTTCCGCCCAGATGGTTGGTGCTGTGCGTGCCGACGGCTCTTCCCTTTGTATCGTAAAAGGTGTAATTCTTCGTCCATCCATCCGTACTGATGTTCTTTACAAATGAGGCAACCGGAAGGGATTTTACTGAACGTCCGTTTACATAGGCATCGGTAAGGACCGGCTCATTGAATATCTTGTTCTGGTTCGGAAAAGGCGTGCCTGAAGGATAGGTGTCGTAATAATTAACGGAAAGCATGGTGGTGTCGCTGCTGATAAAATAATTGTTGGTATAATAAACCGTGAGTCCGTTTTTGGTAAACCCGGTGGTGTCCCGGGATTCTATGATCTCCAGATCTTTACACTGGTTCTGCATACCGGTTCGTGTTCCGCCTGCAATTAATGCAGTATACAGCATCCTTCCGAATTTGTCGTATTTGGTGATCATCCATTTTCCCTGAGCTCTCAGACCGGCATCCTGCGAAAGGATCAGCCTGTCCATCCTGTCGTAGACCATATATTCCCAGTCTTTCCCGGGAAGCCTTTTCTCCACCAGTCTTCCTTTTCCGTCATATTTATATTGGTAGCAGAGATTTTCAATAGTGGAGTGGGATGTATCCGCAGCCTGTACTGCAAGCGGAGGGATTACATAAGCAAGCTGGTTATAATTATTGTACACATAATAGGTGTCTATATAAATAGAAGTATCGGGAGCCATTCCGGGATACTGCTCATCCGAAGGGGAGGAAACCAGTATTTTCCTTACCAGCAGGGTTTGTCCCTGTCCGTTTTTGTATTCAATGCTCGTATTTCCGTCCTCATCCTTTGCCACGTTTTTGTAAAGGGTATTGGCAGGATATGGATTCGAATCGAGGGTAAGCGTGGATTCAAAAGTGGTATAATTAAATGTAGCGGTATATTTTTTTACTTCCCCGGCTGCATTGGCCTGATAGGAAAATTCCGCTTTTTTGGAACTGGTACGCCAGTCGCTTCCTGCTCCGTACTGCTGCAAAATCCTGTCCAGTGGTGAGCTTTCCAATATCTTTTCCGAATAGGCATTTGTACCCAGTCCCTGCCCGGAATAATAATTATTCGCAGCAGCTTCGTTCAATACGGAACCGTTGTAGCCGCGGTTGGTAGTCTGAACCGGAACGGGTAATATATCCAGAACCTGCCTGCCGAAGCCGTCATAGGTAATCGGAGTAACAAGGTCTTTGCCGCTTCCCGCTCCGTATACGGCGATATTCTGCTTAGGTCTGCCCAATCCGTCAAAGTAGGTTACCGTGCGCAGCGTATCCTTCTGAAGGCTGTCCGAACTTTTGGTAACAACGGTTTTGGTATAGACATAATTTTCCGTTTGAGTAAGCTGTGCCTGAAGCATGCAGGTTTCCGACACAATGAAAAAAGCAATGAGCGGAAGTAAATATTTTAGTTTCATAATAGTGAGCTTTACGGTTAGTGCTTGTAGTTGTACTTAAATTCTTTCAGGAGGCTGCCGTTGATGTCTCTGATCTCTTTCAGCCTGCCCGCAGTATCATAATTGTAAAATTCCGTGATTCCGGATGGCGGAGTAATGCTTCGGACACCGATTAACGGATCATAAGTATAAGTCGTTACCTGATAGTTCGGAAAACTTGTCCTGAAAGTATTCAGCGCATTCAGAAGCGAGGTTTCATCATTACCCGGAGCTGCTGCCGCATCCGTATTGGCAGCGTTGACAATTGCTGTTGCCGGTGATGATACCTGTGCATAAGTAGCTCCCTCGATCTTCGCAATAGGCCGGGTCTGGTTGTAACCCCAGATGATAGTTGTTGGAGTATTGCTTTCGTTTAGAGTATACTGAACGAGGTTGCCTTTGTCGTCGTATTTGTTGTAGGTGATTTTCTTCTGCATTTCCGAACTTCCCAAAATCCTGCTGAAAACATCAAATGGAACAGGAATATCTTTATTGCCGAGATTCCTGCTTTTTGCATCGGCTTCAGATACCGGGTAAACGGTTTCTATTTTGGAAATGGTTTCCCCGTTCTTTTTTACTTCGGTTGTTAATGGAATGCCGATGATGTTTTTATCTTTCAGATATGTTTGGTTCAGGTCATGTGCATACTGGTAGGATTGAGTGGTTGTCTCATTGCTCCCGGTTACCGTTGTGGTCTGACCGATTGGGAAAGTATGGCGGTTGGCAGCCGTAGAATAATCGGTAGTTTGCTCGGTAACCAGTGTTTTTCCGTTAGCCAGGTAATCCGTGATGGTAGATTTAATATCTTTTACCCAATAATTATTGATATTGAAAAGTTCATAATCAAAATAATAAAAATAATGATTAGGAGGAATACGCTCAATCTTGCTGTTATAGATCTCTAATCCCCATAAAAGGAGGTTGCCGTCCGGAGAAGCAGTAGACAAATAATTAAAATATGGATCTAAATTTGGCTCCTCATTGACAACCGACCTAACCAGTTCGTTGTTTGAGCTAAAGGTTTTTTCATTTAATAAAAATCCCCTTTTAAAATTTTTTTGAGGATAGGGACGCTTAATAAAAGAATAGGGTTCCAGATTATTGATATGATTGTCCTCGTTGTAAAAAGTATATTCTTTCCTGAATGATTCATTAGTCGAAGTATTTTTATACTCTTCCTGGACGTAAGTATATCCGATTGCCTTTCCTGCTACGGTGGATAAATTCCATCCCGGGTTATTGGTCAGCCACGTTCTTTCTATGTAACCACCATTGGTATTTCTCGGAAACTTGGAGCTTGCAATACTGGTAAAATACTGATCCCCGGTATTAATTCCGCTTGATCCGGAATAGCTGCCGGATCCGTTTGGTATTCCATAGTTATATTCTCTTGTGATCTTTACATTGTTATTATCCGTTTTTTCAATTTTTTTTATCCTGATAGTTCCCGCTTTCCTGATCTCGGGGTTGCCCACTAATGTCTGCTCATACCATTGGGCATAAGCGGTACAATGAAATTTTTCAAACGAATTTTGGTCAAACCCGGAAGTAATGTATAGTTTGTATGTACCCGGTGTCAAAGTATTGAATAACTCATGACTCTGATTTGCCGGATAATAGGAAGGCATAGATAAGATAGGATTTGTTATATTGGGATATTTGTACAGATAAAGCTTGCAATCACCAATCTCAGCAATTGGAGGAAATTCTGTTTGGGGTTTGTCTTCGCTGTAAAATTTTAAGTTAAACTCATAAGGATCTTTCTCAATTGTGAAATCAATATAATTATTATCCATATTTCCCCAGGTGAGAACATCATTAGAAAATACCTGTTCATAAGAATAGATCGGACCGACAAAAGGTTCCTTCACGAAATCATCAGCCTCATAGGTGATTTTTGTGCTTCCACCGGTAGGATATATAATCTCCTGCAGATTGCCAATTTTCCCAAAATTAAAATCAGGCTGCTTATCTGCTCCTACAAATAATCTTTTAATAGGTGAAACATCATACCGGCTTTTTTTATAAATAGTAGTTGCAATTGAAGTTTGATTGTTTTTGCCATTATAAACACCCCAGTAATCATATGAATTGGACATCCTGTTTGGAAGCGTCTTATTCTCCGAATCTCCGTAATATTTCATCTCATATTTTGATTGAGTCATATTATCTACTACTGAAAGGAGCTTTAGCCTCTTGTTTGTTCCGTCTGCAATGCCGGAAATAGGAGTTGTAGGAATACCTCCCGGCGAAGTAAAATATCCGTAGTTGAATGTAAAATCCTTTATAATATGGTTGTTTTTATCCCTCAATATGATTTGCTTAACATAAAAATCGCCTGGTAAATCTTGCCTTGGTTCCGTTGTATTGTTATTATATATAAGATCAACCTGACCGTCAGGTAATGTAATTTTATCTACTAAGCGTTCAGTATGGGAATTGTAGTTATAACATATTTGTGCAGGCGGGAGAATTGTAAAATCAAGGGAATCATTACTTCCCAGTTTTAAGTCTTCAATTTTCTCATTTTGAACCAATGATGTAAAATATTTGCTGTTAACATTCAGCGATGAAGAATAATTATAAGTTATTTTCTTTCCTGCCGGAGATTCAATTTCCGTAGGTTGAAAGTTATAGCTGGTTCTTAATTTTAAGTCAGGCGGGGAACAATTAGTATTGGATTTAATGGTTCCTTCATCAATAAATTTATATTTAAAGCCTTGCTCATCAACAATACTTACTCCTCCATTTATAACGGAAGATATTTTATTTAAATTGAAAGGTCTTGGAATTCCAAAATTTCCACCTGAATCCACAATGAATTCTCCCTGATTTGAAAATGTTGAATAGGAAAAAATATCAGGCTGGGTATCCCATTGATAATCGTCACCAATACCAAGGATATCCAATGTCATATTATAATCCGGACTGCCCACAATAGGATCAAAGTTATTGGAGATCACAAATCTGCTGGCAGCATCCTTAGAGCCCATAATCTGACCTGATAGTGATACTCCGCCAAGATTTAATGTCCATCCTAAGCCCACTCTGCTTGCGATTTCAGCTACCTTTATTCCAGAAGCATGATAAGAAATATTAAACGGTACTTTAACCCCATCAAAATCTATATCAAATAATGGAATTGTAAAAGATGCGGTTCCCGTATAATTTCCGGCTGGAATATCAATAAATTTTCCAATAGAAGCAGCATCAGGCGGCTTAGGAAAATATTCCTCAGCATTTCGCTGGGAATAAAGATTTATTGCAGATGAAATACAGATTAGCAATAGAAATAAACGGAAACAAAATCTTTTTATTTTAACATTGAAGCTTAATCTCATCATTTCTTCACAATTTTAGCTGTTAGCATTTTATTATTGGTTTTAGCCGTTACCACATATACGCCCTGCGGCAATACTGCGGTGTTAATTTTTGTAATCTGGCTTCTGGTTTTGATTCTTTGGATCTGCCTTCCGCTCATATCAGTCAGGAAGATTTCCGCTTCCTGCAAATCTTGCGGACTTCCCGTCTTCCAGACTTCCGGACTCAGCTCAACATAGCAGTAATCCTCAACAGGATTCGGATAAATACGGATATCATGCTTTTCGATTAAATCTTCTAAATCCTTGTCTCCCAATCTTACGATCTTCCAGTTTTCTTCTCCTAACTGTTCTGCGCTTGTTCCTGCCAACAGATACGTTCCGTCATCCAACAGCTTTGCTGATACCAATCGCTCCTCGTTCTTCTTGGATTTGCCTTTCACATATTTTCGCCATTCTTCCTTTCCATTCTTATCAATGTACAGCATCCAGAAAGTCTCATCATCCGATTGCTTCTTTTCTTCTGATTGGGTATAGCCCCCCAAAAGAAAACCTTTGGTTTCGTTTCCGGTTTTATCCCTGATCACATCCGTGCTCATCAGGATATCACGGTTGCCGAAGCTGTATGCATATTGTCCTTTTTCATTTCCGTTTTCGTCAAGTTCGATCAGCCACAGGTCAGTGCCTTCTTTTTGCGAGGTCGTTTTATTTCCTGATGAGTTGCTTCTGCTTTCTCCTCCAATCAGGTAGCCATCTTCCGTAAGGGATAATGTCCGGATATGGTCGTCTTCTGTTCCGCCGAAATTCTTTTCCCACTCCACATTGCCGCTTTTATCCAGCTTCACGATCCAATAATCGCCAATACCGGAATTATCCGTTTTCTTTCCATAAAAGCTGATGTTATATTTTTCAGAATCTTTCTGATTTTGGTTTTGATTTGAATCTGAATTTTTAGAGTAAGAGTTCTGTAATAATTCCGAAGTAATTTCTTTTTTCTCTTCACCATTATAAGTTCCGCTTTGGGAATAGATGCCGATCAAGCAGCCACCGTCTCTGGTAGGAATAATTCTTTCAACTTCGTCGCTGCCTTTTCCTCCCAGAATGGTTTGGTTCAGGATTTTACCTTTTTCATCCAATCTTGTAATCAACACATCGTTTGCTCCGAATCCGTAAGAGGAAAGGCTGGAATTTCCTGCTACAAAATAGCCTAAATCCAAAGCCTGAACCGAAGCCCGGGCTTCTTCACCGTATTTGGTTCCTATTACCTGCTGCCATTCTTCGTCTCCGTTTTCATCAACCTTAATGATCCAAATATCTGATGAACCTAATGATTTGAATTTCTTATCCATGGATTGTGTAGAATATGAAGTTCCTGTCAGCAGAAATCCGCCCTCTTGTGTGGAAATCGTGGAATTGAGATAATCCTGCCGGTTTCCGGAAAAATATTTTTCCCAAACCTGATTTCCCTTATCATTCAGTTTTACAATATGGTAGTCATAACCGGAATTCTTCGAGTTTCCGGTTTCTATTTTTTGACTTTTAATGCTGCTTCCCGAAAGAAGAATTTGCCGGTCAAGAGTTACCGACATTCCGGAAAGAAAATCCTGGGTAGAGGAAGAAAGATCTTTTTGCCATAAGGTTTTTGTTTCCTGTGCGGAAACTTCAAAAATCCCAAGCAGCAAAAGCACAGTTGAAATGAGAGAAGAGAGGTGCTTCATAAGAGTATATTTTAACAAAAATTTAACACCCGCAAAAAAATAATAAATAGTAATACTGGAAAAGGGTGAAATCACCCTTTTTATACCGTGAAATCACCTTTTTATTTACAATGAACTGGTAATAAGAAAGTTATGAAATCTCAAATAAGCTGATTAAAATCAGTTTTTACGAAATCCGTGTTATTTTTTATAAAATCCGTGTTCCAAGGAAGAAATTTTGATCTCAAAACTTAACAGAATGTATTGTTGATTCTACCCAAAAAAGAGTAATTTTCTATACCGTACTCAACTTCAAAAGATCCAGAAAAAGCAGAAACTTTATATAATATACTCTTCCTCCTATTTTTATGTACCGGAAATAACGTTGCTTACGATACGTGAGAATCGTTCTCGGGGTTACGTTCAGCAGCTTGCATACCTCCGCTTCTTCCAGAAGATGTTCTTTATCCAAAGGAATATGATATTGTATATCCCGGAGATCGGCTTCTATTTCCCTGATCCATTTTTCGGTCTGTTGTACGCTGAATAATAAAGGATGATCCATAGTATTTAGAATTTTCAATAGATGGTTATTAGATAAAATGGACTTTCAAAGTTAGAAGTTTCCTACTGCATATAAAACCGTTTTTTCACGGTATTTTCATAGTGTTTTCACCCATCCTCACTTCGCACCTGTTGTCTTTCATCCTCCATACTCCATACTCCATCATCCCTCCTCCATACTTTACCTCGCACCTCGCATTCCGCACTCCAAACCCTATACAAACCCTATACAAACACACTCCAAGCCTATACAAAAGGTATAGAAAAGATATACAATAGGAGAACAAAACAATATGTTCTGTACCCGGAATGGAAAATTTCGGAAAATTTCGGAAACACCAGCCGTCACTTTACTGCTTCATTATACCTTTGTTTCACTAACCAATAAAACTTTATAACTATGGGAAAACTAAATGATTCCTTATTGTCAGGCTCTTCTGGGCGCACCGGAAGACTAGTGGTAGCCAATGTTGCAGGCACTGAAATACTCAGGGTTCGCCCGAGAAGAAGAAATACCCCTCCCACTCCAAAGCAGCTGCTCATACAGGAGCGGATGAAGAAATGTTATGATTTCTTATCGTCTTACAAAGCCTATGCTTCCAAATTCTTCGGAGTGAAGATAGGGATGAGGTCGTGTTATAATCTGGCGATGTCAAACCTTCTTGATGCGTTCAAGATCGATTTCAATACTATGCAGATTACACCTCAGTATCCTGAAATTGCATTTTCAAAAGGTCCGCTTCTCCAGCCCATAATCACAGGATTAGCGTCTCCTGCTGCAAACAGTGTTCAGATACAATGGTACAACAATGCAGCTGGTGATCCGGATCGTGAAGCAGATCAGGCTCAGATACTGTATGTTGCAGAAGGGAATGTGCATTCTGTCTTTCTTGAAAACGCCGCATCCAGATTGGATACAGAATTGGATATTTCGCTTTCACCTGATTGGCAGGGCAAAACCATCCATATGTGGCTCGCATTCCGTACCGATGATCTATTGATGGTTTCAGGTTCTGTTTATGCAGGAAGTGTAGTCGTTTCCTGATACTCTTTTACAACGGCAGTCTGAAAAAGGCTGCCGTTTGTTTTAAAATGTATCCCAATTTCTATTGTAATCCAAAAAAAATGCATCCGAAAAACCGGATGCATTTTCATTAACAAACTAACTTTATTTACTAAACGTGTTTTGTTGTGAAGCCGTCTTCACTCAGTTCTTTGTGTTCGTAATCGGCTTTCATTTCTGCTTCATAATCTATTTTCTTTCCTTTTTTTACTCTCTTTAAAACAGAATCAAATAGAGAATACACCACCGGAACGATAATCAGCGTAAGGAATAACGAGGATGTTAAACCTCCGATAATTACCCAAGCCAAACCTTGGTTCATTTCCGCACCGGAACCACTTGCAATTGCAATAGGAATCATCCCGAAAATCATCGCAATGGTAGTCATCAAAATCGGACGAAGACGGGCGTGGTTTGCCTGAACCAGAGCATCGTGTGTATTGGCTCCTGCTGCTTTTCGCATATTGGTGAAATCGACAATAAGAATTGCGTTCTTCGCTACAAGACCAATGAGCATAATCATTCCCAGCATTGTGAATATATTCAGGGAATTTCCTGTAAGTGCCAAAATAACCATTACCCCGAT
>Ga0180219_1001773_pt1 | contig 13386 bp, 25 predicted proteins | sample eDN3rd30CBELigMG_FD_151338 | JGI IMG/M metagenome (GOLD analysis project Ga0180219, IMG submission 151338) | Enriched Miracle-Growth compost microbial communities from Emeryville, California, USA - eDNA 3rd pass 30_C BE-Lig MG (version 2)... ...
CACCCGACTGGTATTTCCTCGAAATGGTCGTTGAGCGAAGACAAGTACTTCGCTGACAAGATCCATGAAAATGGTTGTCAGTGTCCGGACTACCCTGAAAACAAGCACTACCTCTTTACCTGCTGATTGGCAGAAAAAACAGCGGCTGAGTATAGTTTGTAGCCGAGACTACGCGATGCCAATTGCTGCATCACTTCATCATTCAAAAATCAAAAACTCATAAAAGGAAACGCCATGGGCGTGCAACAAGAAATCTCGATTACCCGTGCCTTGACGGAACTGAAGGTGACCAAAGAACGTTTGGCCAACTTCTTTAACGAACCGCGCCTGTTCATCACGGCGCTGCAAGGTGTGAACGAACACGTGGTCGATCACGGTGTGGACAAAACCACGGTCGAGCGCCGGATGCAGTCGGACTACGACAGCTTCCAGAGCCTGATCACCAAGCAAGAGCGTCTGAAGGCCGCGATCGTCGCCTCTAACGCCACCACGATCGTTAAGATCGCAGGCAAGGAAATCACGGTCGCCGCTGCCATCGAATTGCGTGCTACGCTGGCACCGAAAGAAGCCCTGCTCAAGGCGTTCAAGGCTCAGTACACCAACATCTCGAACAAGGTCGCCAAGGTCAACGCTGAAATCGAGGCGAATGTCAAAAAGCATCAGGAAGATCTTGCCAAGCAAGAAAACAACGACAACGAAGCCACGCGCGCGTTGCTGGAAAACTACCGGGCGCTGAATGACAATCGCCTGAAGCTGAAGGTGCACGACTACCTGAAGCTCGAAGACAAGATCAAGGCTCTGGAAGCCGAGATCCTGGAAATCAAGACGGAACTGGATTACGTGCTGAGCGAATCCAACACCCGTACCCTGATCACTGTGGAAGTCTAAGACAACCACATCTCGCTTAACCCCCCTGTGGATTGGTCTCCGTAAAAAGGCAAATTTCCATCACCCTCGGCCAGTGACACCGAGGTTAAACAAGATCACTGACCATACATTCATTAGGAATATGAATGGTGAATTAGCTCAACTGGATAGAGCACTGGTATAATAAACCAGCGGTCATCGGTTCGATCCCGATATTCGCCCCCAAAATCTTAAAAGCTCAAGTTCAGAGTTCTAAAGATCAAAGGTCAACGTTCAAAATGGTCAGAGATTAAGTTCAGAGCTACAAAGATCGTTTAGTCTAGATACGTGTTCACGCAAGTGATGCGGTTTGGTGGGAGCCAAGCCTTACACCTAGCAACGGTTAACGAGCCACAGGGTTAGAATTACTCTTCTCAGAAGCTACGGTGACTAAGAAGAGCCTTTAAGAGCCTACTTGAAAAGGAATGCTAGTCGCCTATTAGGCATACTCCGTACTGCGGCCCTCGATGGCGCGTGCTGACTAGCTTATCGAACTATTGTGAGTTAATAGCTTCGGGATGAGTATGTGCGGACGAACCACCGTCTGGGTGCTGCCCAAATAGCGGCTAGGTAGATGGTCTACCGAACCTTTGAGAGCTTTACCCCGGGGCACCATCCCCGGGCTTTTATGCTTACGGCAAGAATAATGATATCGATGAAGTGCCCGAGAGGCCTAAGGGTAACACTGCGAGGGTTGACCTCGCTCTGATGCTAGTGCGTGAGGTGGGTAGCTCAGACCCGATACCGAGCAAACCGCAGGTTCAAATCCTGTCTTCATCGATTGATTTTACAAAGCACCACCGAAAAAACCCACTGTAGTCTAATTCATTAGGCGTAAAGTGGAGGAAGAGGTAAAGGACGAGAAAACTGACTTGAAACCGGTCGCCAGCTCAAGCTAGGAGAACACCACTTCTAGATGACCTTCGTTACTGCCTGTTCATCGAAAGACGGTAAAATATCACTAGGAAACGGACTCGGTTGAACTAACCGAGGCAACGTTAAGGATATCCACAAGGCCCTACTAGTGATAGGTGAATCTTCTCAAAGTCGGCAAACGCTACCATTGTGTCCTAACTGCGCAGGTCACTGCGCGAGAGCGCTCGTCCATCAGCCTATCGGCCACGAGAGTTAGGAAGGCAATCATGCTTATGCCGAGCCAATTCCAGTAGTGCGTTTTCTAATTCCTAATAACGCAACCGCAACCTCTCCCGGCTGCGGCCATGTGAACGGATATGAATGACTATAGACTCAAAGCATCGACGTAACGGCGTGGATGAGGCTCCAACACGTTGGAGTTTGTGAAAACCTTTGGGGCTGGACAGGTGTACGAGAGCAAATGGGAAGAACCTAACGCTGGTTTTAAACCGAGCAGTGTGGCTGGTAGCCCGGCACTTGACTCGCGCCCCGTCGGGGTGTCCGAACCACTATGGTTAAATTGCTCCATCCTCTACTATGCACGCACGCGGGTAGAGTGTAGACGACTTCGCGTCAGTATCATGGATAGAAATATCCTAGGGTGCATGAATTGTGTTTTTATACAGCATATAGACCAGGGCATTGCCCTGGTCTATATGGCTCTTATTTTTTTACCCTCAAGGAGCACGTCATGCTCTTTCGTGACGCATTTGAAAAGGCCCAGGTAGGTCAATACATTAAAACCCGGGGCGATTCATTCCATGGCCCGGTTGGCTACTACCGAAAAACCAGCCCTCGTTCAGTCGAGTGGTCTATGGGCTCGGCAGGCGGGCCTTTGTCGCCAAAGGAATTCGATCGGCTAATGACAAGCACGATTAGCTATTACGAAGTCTACAGCAAACTAAGCGACCACGCGATTGTCGAATAGCCGTTACTCATAAATAGATTAGACAGCGGTAGGAAAGCTTAAATTAAGAATTACCTTAAACCAGAGGAATTTCAAGATGCCGTATAAAATCCGCCGCCATGTTCCCGGGTATGTCGAGATCGATCCCGATAACCCTATGGAGATAACCGTTGATCACGCCGATGAGATTTTAACCCAACAGTTTCTTCGTCTTTGGACCTCACTGCCTAACTTTCTTTACTGGGAACTTATAGACTATACTGAAGAAAAGGATAATGCAGGAAACGTTTCGGGTAAGGTCTTTTTGCTTCGAGCAATCATTGGAAGTAAGGGTTGGGTTACTGCCTATATCACAACACACAGTGATATAGAAGAGCAGCAATTGCGAGCCATCTTTCCCGATCACTCTTGGGAGACTAATCTGCTCGTAGCAGAAGCTCCAAAGTTCCAACCTGCTTCTGACGGACCACGGCCCCAGTGGATTGAAGGCCAGCCTCCTACAGATCCCAAATTCAAGGTGTGTGATCCTGTGGCTACCATCTTTGATCTGCCGCCTCTAGGCAATGAGATCAATGATTGTCGGTTGGTTATCGCACATCGCAAGTATCATTACTGGATTGTGTACTAACATGAGCATCGAAGTCCGGGAACCTAAGCCTGCGGGTCGTGACGCGGAAGAAGTCGTGATCAGGCGTGCGGCCGATCTCTTTGACGTCCCGTGGATTGCCAGACAAATGGCTGAGTGTGACGCTACGATCGATGACTACGAACTCAATCCTTACGGCACCCTCTTCGATGAAGCAGGACAGTCTGTAGGTAAACAGTTTTTGCTTATTTGCAACCACAATGGTCGCAAAACTATCCAAAGCATAATTGCTGCCTATAACAGCGAAGATATCCAGGCTCTAGTCGGTTTGTTTAAACCGCGTCCTTATCTGGTAGTGCAGGTAAAATAGTCTGGGGTATTTTTCACACCGACTCAAATTGGTATGTTCGTTACTGAAGCAGTTCAGTAAACAAGAAACAGGCCACGGTCGCATAGCGGTCGATTGCACTGGATTTGTAATCCAGCACCTCACGGTCACGGGAGTTCAAATCTCCCCCGTGGCACCAATAATACTAAGGACATGTCATGAATCTTACTCGTCGAAAATTCGGTAAGTTAATAGCCGGGCTTATGGGCAGCGCGGCTCTCCCACCCGTTGCCCTGGCGCTTGTCAAGTCGCCCTCGATCACTGGTGATACGTTCCTGAACCTTGCCACAAATCAAACGTATGTGCGCGTGAGCAATCAATGGGTTCCTCTCGGTAACGTAGTGGCCTAATCTTTATTCACACAGCAGTTCTCTAACAAGGAAAAGAAAGCATGTCCAATACTCGTGTCGCCCTGAAAACCAATCTGGGCAATATCGTTCTGGAACTGGATCACGAGAAGGCCCCGAAAACGGTGGAGAACTTTCTCCAATATGTCAAGGACGGCTTTTACAATAACACTATCTTTCATCGTGTGATCGATGGCTTCATGATCCAGGGCGGCGGCTTTGAGCCGGGTATGAAGCAAAAAGCCACCCGTGCTCCGATTGTCAATGAAGCCGACAACAAGCTGAAGAACGAAAAGTACACGATTGCTACGGCGCGCACGAGCGATCCGCATTCGGCCACGGCACAGTTCTTCATTAACGTGACTGACAACGACTTTCTGAACTTCACCACGCCCACACCCAATGGTTGGGGTTACGCAGTCTTCGGCAAGGTCGTGGAAGGTACCGATGTCGTAGACAAGATTAAGCTCGTAAAAACGGGCAGCAAGGGTTTTCATCAGAATGTGCCCGTCGAAGACGTGGTGATCGAATCGGCTGAAATCCTGGCGTAATCTGTTTTGGGGGTTCGGGAAATCTTCCGAACCCTTGTAGTCCCCTAGTAGCACCTCAGTAGTACCATTTCTTAACCTATTCGTACCCTGGAGTCTTTTATGCGTGCCCAACAGCTTTTGCGCAGTGCCATTCGTGCCATCGATACCTATAAAGCCGCCTCCCAACGAGGCAGTCTGATTCCTGAGCCACATCAGATCTGGCTCACGCGAGATGGTGCACACCGTGTGCTGATTCTGCTAAAAGATCAACTGCGCCCGGACAGTCAGTACCCGATTACGGGTTTGGTACTTGACCCTGAAACCGATAACCGGTTTACGCGTGATAACCGAATTCAGTACCCACGCTACACGCGTGATGGAAAATTCATTTACGGTGGACAAGAATCACCGTTGGATCTTGTTCAACTGGTGGGATGACATGGACCTATCGCCTGATGTTTTAGGGGCCTCAGTTGCGGTATCGTACCGGTCGGTCAATCAACTACCTCTAGTTGGGGCGGAAAATACTATATACTGCCTACCGAATAATGAAGCGTACATCTATCTAAATGGTGAATTTCTAGGTATAGGTTCTGCTCCTGTTAGACGACGGGATCCCAAAAATATTCAGCCATATATCACCTATACTGAGAAGCCAAACGAAACGGCAATTTCTCAACCATCACAAGGACAACGTTTGATGAATATCGATCTCACCAACCTCGCCCGCCTGGCCGATACCCGTCTGAATGCTGAAATGGCTCAATTCGGGGTGAAGGGGATGATTCCGGAACAGTTCCGGGAAGCCCTGGCTCGCGTGCAGGAAGAAGAAGCCCGCATGCTGACTGACCAGGCGGCCAAGAGCGTGCTCGCGCTCTACAAGCAATCCGAAGACCACGTGATGAACCTGGTGGGCGAACTGCGTCAGTTGCGCCGCGCTGAGCAGCGTGTGCTCGCACTCCTCAACCAGATGAATCGCGCCAAGGCCTACGGTGCTGCGACGGGTAACTTCCTGCCCCTGGCGGTCATGATGGGCATCACGCCGCCCGTCGGTGTCAACAAGGATCTGCTGGTCGTACCCGATACCTGGGTCGAGGCCAAGTCGGAAGAACCGCAGTCGCAAGCCAAAGCGAGCACCACGGCGCGTAAGCCGCGCCGCAACAAGGCTCAGGCCGCGAAGTAAGAAGCCAGGGACAGTCTCGAGCATGCCGAGACCGGTGGAGATTACTCTCCACCGCTCCGCTTTAAATCTTACTTTGTGTACATATACGGGGTGGTACCCCGTGGTTAGCAGTTAAACCCGAATAACCAACTACTCATGGTTCCTCTGAGACAAGTGAGTAGGAATCCGGACTTGTAAGGTCTCTCCCAAGATCTCTATGGCCTACTAATTGATAATATAGTAAGCCTAGTTCATCTTCCTCTCTTCTTTCCGGGTTCAATATAAGGAATACAGTGCGCTTTCTGTGGTCACTCACACACGTTTGTGGTCTCCTAAGTGAGCAATCGAGCGTAGCAGTACCGACTCAGTAATGCGTGCATTAGCGGTTCCTTGTGTGGCAGGGCGCTGTCGGGCTTCGTGCTCGGCAGCGCTTTATGCCTTGCCTTTCTTTTTTGGATTTCATTCACATGTTTCGTAGACTCATCAACTACTTCATGTTACGTAACCTGAAGAAACGCCATCGCGACGGCTACCATTGGTTGCGACACACCACCATCAGTCCTGAGTATAAGTTAGCCAAATGGTGCGCAGCCCGTCAGGGATGGGTCGGTGGTCCCAATAAAGGGATCTTAGAACTCTCAAGTATGTCTTGGCATTCTGTAGACCAACTGATTTAACAACGATAGCCCGGGAATAATCCCGGGCTATATGCCGTGTTCTTTTTGACCTTGTTTACACTAATCTAATGATTAGGCAATCATCGTTCTTTCCATTTATCCTTTTTAACTAAACCAGCCTATGTACCAACTTGGCGATCATTCCATTCAGTGGTATTACTTACCAACAGCCGTCAGCCTATGTGTGGGGGTGATGTGGGTAGTTGCAGCGCTGACGATAGATCCTGAGGTTAAACAGAAATACAGAACGTTCTTTATTGGAACCTTCGGTGCAATAGTGCTCGTTTCTTGGATAGTGGGATATCTATTTAATCGCTGATTAGTGGATGACCGTGTTCCTTGCGCGCAACCCAGTCAAGCGAGTCTTGACTGATCCATAGCCTACCGGTATCGTTGATACCACTTTAAGATGTAACTGCCATGCCAAAACACCGCAATAAGCCGAGTAACTCTCATCGCGATTCTCGTCAGGCTGCTCGTGAGAATCGCCGCAACTCCCAGCGAGGAGCTGCTAACGAGGATAACGCGATTTTGAATATCCAGGCATCTATCCAGTTTGAACGTGACCAAAAGAGTGTCTTTCGTAAAGACTTCAAACCACGCTCCATGCGTCAGCGGGCGTGTCTAGACATGATCGAACGCAAACGCCTCTCTTTCGTCACTGGTCCCTCGGGTACAGGTAAAACCTTTCTCGCCATGTTCTGGGCGGTAGAGCAGTTTGCCAATAATCAGATCGAAAAGATCTTGATTAGCCGACCCATGGTAGGCTGTGATGAAGACGTAGGTGCTTTGCCAGGTACTGAATTTGAGAAATTCAAACCGTGGCTTGGGCCGTTACTGGAAATCGCAGAAGGTCGACTCGGTAAAGCGCGGGTAGCAACCATGATCGAATACGGTGAGTTGGTTTGCCAACCCCTTATGGATATGCGCGGTTCGACGTTTCGCAACACTATCGTGATTCTGGACGAAGCGCAAAATACGACCAAAAAACAGATGAAGATGTTTTTAACGCGTATCGGTGAGGGTTCTCGGGTCATTGTCACGGGCGACGCCATGCAGAACGACCTGAAGGAAGGTATCGAAAGCGGACTGACTCACTTTCTGCAAGGCGCCGAGGAATCAGCTCGTATCGGGATCTTTAAATTCACTAAGGCCGATGTGGTCCGCGATCCATTGGTTGCAGAGATTTTGGACATCTATGAGGAGCTTGAAGCCGGTCCTATTCCTGATGAGTTGCGTGAGAAAAACCCGACGTTACAAGCAGTTGCTTGAAAAAGCAAGATGATAGTGACATATTAGCCCGGGTCTCCGGGCTAATATGATATAGTAATATTTTTACAGCAATTCTGTATTTTGTAGATAAGGGACGCGCTTATGCGGACTCTTAAAATGCTGATTCTAAAAAACCCCACCCAGTGCTGCCTTATTGGCCGGTATTGTGATTGGATATCTCTTCTTTACCTGAGACCATGGGCACACTAATTGACCGAGTCCAGATCATTCTAAAAGGTGATCCGAACGCACCTTCGTTGTCATTTAAGGCAGAGACTCCTGTTGATAACCCTAATATGCCGGGTTTTCCAAAGTGGTTCGAAGCCTTGGCCACATCAGGTACGATTGGCATCGTCACCAATGGGAAAGCTCCTGCAATCGAACTTTCCAGCCGACCTGGTGAAATCGGTCTTGATGGTGACTTCATTGTCTATCTTGCGGATATGACTAGTCGAATCCTCTCGGCTCAGCAATGCGGTATCGACCCAGAATACACCTCGATCTGGGTACCGTAACTATATGAGCAAGGTTCTAAACACCGGCGGACTCCTTCTTCCGGGTTTCGTGAGGCATTCATGACTAATCAACTTCGTATTACTCCTCAGATGCGGATGCGTGCTAAACCGCCGCAGCCGACGAATGAGCAACGCATTGCGTGCCCGCCCGGTTATATTGGCGTGGGTTCAGACCCCTATGTGGTTCAACGCCGTAGCGTCACCTGGAACGTCGCAACTCAGTCTTGGGACGTTGGTCCCTGGACAGATTATGCATTTAACTGCCAAATCGCAGTGATGACGTTTACAACACCAAATGTGCGTTTTGTGCCTAAACGTGGCGGTAAGGTCATCGCCGAAGGGTTGCAACAAATTTATGGCCCCTACACTGTAGGCGATAACCAGGGCTACGGTTATCAGATGACACTGACTCACCTAGTCATTTGTCCGAATGACGATGAGCGGCGGTCGCGACTGACTATCCAACTCGCGGGTCCTGGTAATGTCGCCAATGCCTATGTCACTCCCCGATGGGATCGTGACTACGCCTCTTTCCCTCCCCAATACAGCAACGCAAGCGGACAATGCTATTGGGATGTGCGAAACAGCGAGTGGACACAGTACGAAACCCGCTTTACTGTCACCGTGCAATTATCTGGCTAAGTATTAGGGGGAGGACACACTCCTCCTAATATGCCCCTCGTGTTATGGTGTCGTGACACCATAACACAACCCCATCTCTATCCTAGATTATTTCAGACATATATAACTGTATTGAATCGTAAGCCATACCAGCTTTCGCATCCCAAATCAATACGCAGAAAAAAGAAATAGGCTAGGGTAAAGGAGATCATCCTGTAAAACGCAGGATGTTGCCAGCATCTTGATGAAGGTAGTTCTCAATATACTTGTCATCAGAGGCATTAGGCGTTTTGAGTTCTTTTCACTTCTGAAGGAAACCCTCATGTTTGGCAACTCACCTCACCTAGTCATGAGAAGCACCGCTTCGGTGCCGCGCAACGTCAAGACCCATATCCCCGATAATAATCGGTTAGTGGCAGTCATGCTACTGAACGAAGGAAAGGTGCTCCTTACCGGAGCGCGCTGTCATCGGGGACGATGGGTCGGTGAAGCATCGGGTAAAGACTTACCCTTACTTGACGATACCGTCTGGTTCGATCTTCCCCGTGACGTCCCATTTTCAGCGTTCTTTTAACCCCTATTAGATTCACCCCATCATGCTTTACTTCATAATCCAGCAAATTCTCTGCACCTTCGTGACCACGCTCTTTATTGTCGCAGAAACCACTGCGACCTATCTGGTTGCGAAGAACATCAAAATCACCCACCCCAAGTACAAGCGATTCAATGGCATGATTGAGTTCATTGCCATTACCAACCGCCGGGAAGCGGATAATAAGTTTCTCTGGATGGTTGTTTTCGTTGTACTCTTCGGTATTAGTGGCTGGTACACCATGTCAGTGGTGTTCGCACTGCGCTACTTTATCGTACGCCAGTTCAAGCGTCAACAACTGTTTGGTATGTAATTGCTGGATTTCTGTAGCGCCTTCGGTGAGGGTGCTATGGAAATCCCTTTTATGCCGCAAGGAAATCGACATGATCTCCCAAACCGTTTTTGCTCTATTTATCTTCTTCACACCGGGTGCTAATCAAATGCCCCAGGAAGAACGCACCACTTACTACCCGGACATGAACGAATGCACGCGTGTGAAAGCTTTGAAAGAGAACCTCTTTCGTAAGGTCGCACGCAGCGATCAAAAGTACGTGTCCAAATGTGAACGCATCACGATTCTTGTGCCTGGAGCCAAGTAATGAACCCGAATAAAGAAACCCTCTACAAAGCCCAAGACCAACAGAAGGCCGTTAACTTCGTGGCGTTTTGGGCCATGGTGCTAATGGCCGTATTTGGCCTGGCCGCTGCTGTCGGTGGCGAGAAGTGGATTCCAATCGCCTGCTTGCTGATCGCCATCGTGGCCGGTTACTTCGCTGGCAAAAGCCACGGTAAATGTCAAGACATCAGCCGTCGGCTGAACCAACTGGATAAGCACTCATGACACGCATTCCCGCACACTTCTTTAACCAACCACATAACCGCGCCTATCTGGAAGAAGATGGACGCACTGTGGATCTGTCCTTGGTTCATGTCTCCAAGGATACGGATGTGAACTATCCAGAACTGAAGGCGTTCGTTTTGCAGGCGCTTTCGCAACTGGAACCCTCGGGGATGTTTAACAATCCCCAGATGCATCCCTTCGGCACCTTCGAAGATAAGGGGCGCGAAGAAGCCCTCACAAACTGTCTGGAAGAACACCTGGTGGAGACCGGACTGCTTGATAGCAGTACGGGGTTGCGCTCAGGGATTATAATTCAGAACGGAGACTATATCGGTTTTGTGGTTCTCCGCCTTCCTGAAAAGGAAGACTGCCCGACGCTGGACGGTATTCTGCTTTTACCTCCCTTTTTCAACAACCCCACGATTCGTCAATTGACGGACAATCAACTTCAGGTCCTCTCCTAATGGAATCCGTACAAATCGCTCACCTGCAACCCGGTCAACGTATCGAGGCCAAGCAATTCCTGCCTGGCCTCATCATGCAAGTGAGCCGAGTGCAAAACACGACCAGCCGCGTGATCGAATCACGCTGGAAAGACGGCAAAGCCGTCACACAAGACCGCACCGAATATTCGGTGACGATCTTTATCGATAGCCCGTACGGGGAGATTTGCCAATTCCGGGTACGGGACGGTAAGTCTTTCTACAAGGGTCCTGCGAGTTCTTCGGAACGTGGCACGATCGAGATGGAGTTTGACGGGATGGTCGTCTCGCACCCCTAATCCATTAAAGCCGTCACTGTAGTGTCTTAGTCACAGGGCACTATGGTCAATGCTTTAACCCTTACTTTTCCCTTTCTTAGGAACCCATCATGAATAATGCATTGCTTGCCACCGTCAACACCAACCTGTCGATGAAGAAGAACAATCGCCTCGGTTTGCTCGCTTCTTCGGTTCTGCTGGGCGGTCTGCTCATCTGGGCCTTCTTCACGCTCTAACCGCATATAGCCCCGGGATAATCCCGGGGCTATCGCTTCTCTCATTCTTTTTTGGTCCTAATTGTAACGTATACTGTGCCGTCTCTTAGAGACTTCTTAGGAGCCGAAAATGTCCACACTGGGAATCATTCTCCTTGTGATCCTTATCCTACTGCTATTGGGTGCTGTCCCGGCCTGGCCACATAGCCGCGCCTGGGGTTATGGTCCCTCTGGTCTCGTAGGGGTCTTGGTCATTGTGCTGCTCGTTCTTCTGCTAATGGGAAGGATATAAGTGGACTGCCAGCCTGGGGGAAACCTCAGGCTGTTTATGCCGCTTAGAAATTTACAAGCATATATTACCTTTATGAGTCTGACCTCATCAAACAAGGAATAATGCCATGACTACCTGCGCAAGTTTCAAGGGAATGTTCTTTGCTTTCAACCAGCGCCTGCCTACCGATCAAGAAATCTTCGATGCAGGTGTGCGTGAAGGCATTAAGCGTGCCCCTAGTCATCCTGAAAACAACACCATAGCCGTCTTGCGGCGGGAGATCACAGAGCTGACTACCAAACTCGAAGCAGCTAAGCTCAGTGGGTTTATGAATCTGCCTAATCTTTGCACAGGTAGCTTTGAGCGCGGCGGGTTTCACGTGATGATTCCTAAGCGCGCCTTCCAAAGCGATGCGTCAGCAGCCAAAGCCCCAATTGATTCCTTTATCGTTGAAGTCCATCTCCATGCTAACTTGGTGCGGACGTTTGATAAGTTTCACACCCTAGATGAGTTTTACGCGCTGTTTGGGGAAACCTACTTATGGATGCCGCTTCCCGTACCCAGTCTATTCGATAATCAACACATCGAATCGGATGCCAAACCGATCCCAGATCCCGACACACCAGGCCCTTGGATCGAAAAGATTCCCGAGTACGAATACGAACTTTGGATCGAAGGACATACCGCGACAGGAAATCGCGTTTTAGCGACTTATCATGGAAAAATTCGTGGGAATTCTTTCGTAGACGCTGTAAAGCGTTTTGTGGAGACTCAGCCAAAGTCAGAACAATCCTATTGGCGCTATCAGTCGGCTCTCCAAGTCTGGACATATTGGGGCGCTCGTGCTTTTGACAATGAACAAGATGCCCGTCGGGCCTTTGGATAGATTATGCATAAGAAACTCGCTGCAAATAAGTACTTCATCAATAACCCCGCTGACCTGGAATCGGCTAAGACCGAATTTCTGGATGGTAATAAGTACGACGCCGATCAAGACTCGGTTGGCATGCCTTCGCAGTATCCGGCGGTCGTGGTTTTCTACCAAGATGGCGAAATGGTATGTTCCGAGTTTGTGACGAAAAACGATCTGGATATGATCCAGAAAGAAGTCAAGCAACTCGAGATTCGAGCCGCGCGCGATAGTGTCGTACTGGCTGGAACAGCCGACTGATTAGAGGTGAAGATGAATACCGTCCATTACGTCCGTTCTGTTAAAGAAGCGCGCCAGATTATCGAAGAACGCCTAAAGGCTAAGGAGTGGCGTCTTCAGGAAACTGGTAAAGACGCAATAGAAGAAGCCACCTTCCCCGCGCTTCTAATCATCACCCCAGGTTGGCATGCACGTTATGACTGTGCGGCTGGTCTACCTGTGTTTCTAAAGCCTACGGATATCACAGAAGTTCTCGAAGCACAAGACCTGCTGGAAAAAGGTACTTCTGCCAAACTTGAGAATGCGCTGCCTGCTGCAACGCTACCCGTGTCTCAAGAAGAAGCCCGACGCAACTATATCGAAGAGCGCGATGCTTTCTTAAGCACCGTAGGCGAACGTGTCTTTGCCGTGCGTGATCCAGCCACTGGTGATCGACTAGAGGACCCCTTGCCCGAGAAGGAATACGAAGTCAAGGTAAAGATCGGGGTCTTCAAAGACTACATGGGTAGCCAAGTCTTTCACGTAATCGAGGGCGAACACGTCGGGACTCGTTATAAGGACGGCTGGTGGTGCATGATCCAACCTCCTAGGGAGGCAGACGGCACCATGCGTGCGCCCTACCACGTCACTGACGACATGGTAGTGAGCTATCAGTATGTCCGATACCACTCGGACAATATTCAGTCCGTGCATCCGGCCTGACCCATCATTTTAAAGGTTACATCATGAGC
>Ga0180219_1001774_pt1 | contig 13385 bp, 11 predicted proteins | sample eDN3rd30CBELigMG_FD_151338 | JGI IMG/M metagenome (GOLD analysis project Ga0180219, IMG submission 151338) | Enriched Miracle-Growth compost microbial communities from Emeryville, California, USA - eDNA 3rd pass 30_C BE-Lig MG (version 2)... ...
TCAAACGCAAAGCGCCTGCGGAACTCGTCGCCATCGCCGAGGAACTGGGCATCGAGGGCGCATCGACCCTGCGCAAGCAGGATCTCATGTTCGCGATCCTCAAGGTCGAGGCGGAGAACGGCTCGGAAATCATCGGCGAGGGCACGATCGAGGTGCTGCCGGACGGCTTCGGCTTCCTGCGCAGCCCGGAGGCCAATTATCTGGCCGGTCCCGACGATATTTACGTCTCGCCCAACCAGGTCCGCAAATTCGGTCTGCGCACCGGCGACACGGTGGAAGGTGAGGTGCGCGCGCCCAAGGATGGCGAGCGTTATTTCGCGCTGACCAAGCTCGTCTCGGTCAACTTCGATGATCCCGATGCGGTGCGCCACCGCGTCAATTTCGACAATCTGACGCCGCTCTACCCGGATGAGAAGCTGACGCTCGACCCGCAGGACCCGACCGTCAAGGACAAGTCGGCCCGCGTCATCGACATCGTCTCGCCGCAGGGCAAGGGCCAGCGCACGCTGATCGTCGCGCCGCCGCGCGTCGGCAAGACGGTGATGCTCCAGAACATCGCCAAGGCGATCACGGACAATCACCCGGAGGTTTTCCTGCTCGTGCTGCTCATCGATGAGCGGCCGGAGGAAGTGACCGACATGCAGCGCAGCGTGAAGGGCGAGGTCGTCTCCTCGACCTTCGACGAGCCGGCCACGCGCCACGTCCAGGTCGCCGAAATGGTGATCGAGAAGGCCAAGCGCCTGGTCGAGCACAAGAAGGATGTCGTCATCCTGCTCGATTCGATCACCCGCCTCGGCCGTGCTTACAACACGGTGGTGCCCAGCTCCGGCAAGGTGCTGACCGGCGGTGTCGACGCCAACGCACTGCAGCGCCCCAAGCGCTTCTTCGGTGCTGCCCGGAACATTGAGGAGGGCGGTTCGCTCTCGATCATCGCCACCGCGCTGATCGACACCGGCAGCCGCATGGACGAGGTGATCTTCGAAGAGTTCAAGGGCACCGGTAACAGCGAGATCGTGCTCGACCGCAAGGTGGCGGACAAGCGCATCTTCCCGGCGCTCGATGTCGGCAAGTCCGGCACCCGCAAGGAAGAGCTGCTGGTCGAGAAGGCGACGCTCTCCAAGATGTGGGTGCTGCGCCGCATCCTCATGCAGATGGGCACGGTTGACGCCATGGAATTCCTGCTCGACAAGATGAAGGATTCCAAGACGAACGAAGACTTCTTCGCCGCGATGAATCAATAGGATAACCGAAGGCCCCTGCCATGATCGACTTTGCCATGATGGCCAGCGCCGCGGCCGGTTCCGCCGGTCCGCTGGCGACCATGTGGGCGCATATCGTGGCGGATTTCAGCAATCTGGGCAGTCCCGCAGCGCTATCAGCCTTTCTGCAGGTCCTCATCATTGATGTGACGCTGGCGGGTGATAATGCCATCGTCGTCGGTGCGCTGGCGGCGGGTTTGCCGGCCAGCCAGCGCCGCAAGGTCATCTTCATCGGCGTGATCGCGGCGCTGGTGCTGCGCGTTTTCTTCGCGCTGGTGGTGACGCAGCTGCTCCAGGTCGTCGGGTTGGTGCTCGCCGGCGGGTTGCTGCTGCTCTGGGTGGCGTGGAAGATGTGGCGCGAGCTGCGCGACGGTCACGGCCACTCGGAAGGATCGCCGGAGATTGTCGGGGATGAGCGGAGCGGCCTCAAGCCCGCCCGAAGCTTTGCCAGCGCGGCCTGGGCCGTTGCCGTGGCGGATGTCAGCATGAGCCTCGACAATGTGCTGGGCGTCGCCAGCGCAGCGAAGGATCATCCCGGCATCATGATCGTCGGCCTTGTCTTCGCCGTGGCGCTGATGGGTCTGGCCGCCAACATCATCGCCCAGGTGATCGATCGGTTCCGCTGGATTGCCTGGGTCGGCATCGTGGTGATCCTGTGGGTGGCGGTGCGGATGATTTACGAAGGCTTCGTCGATCCGCACGTTGGGGTCCTGACCTTCTTCTAGGATGGTTCTCATCTCCCGTATCAGCTTGAAAGCTGGGCCTTCTCTGCAATCGCAGTGAGGATGGCGGAGCAAAATCCGCATATCGTGCTGCTGCGCAGGCAAGACCGAGGGCGATTGCCAGGGTGAATGCTCGGACACAGCCATGGCGTGTCATGGCGGCATCATCAAAGCATATGGTCAAAAGAGCGGGATTGCGGCATGCCTTGCCGGTCGGCCGTTGGCCCGGCGAAGGACAAGACGGAGGCTCCGCATGAAATTCACGGTCGATGTCGATTGCACACCGGAGGAGGCGCGCAGCTTTTTGGGCCTGCCGGATATGACGCGGGTGCATGATCTCTATATCCGCTCGGTGACGGATGCGATGAGCGGGCAGGGCAATGCCGAGCAGGTTGAGCAGCTGTTCCGCACGCTGTCTCCATTTGGCGATGCCGGGCTGAAAATGCTTTCCAGCCTGATGGATCTGGGCATCAAGGCCACCCCCGGCGCCACCGCCAGCACCAAGAAGAAGAGCGACTGATTCCGCGCGATAAGGCATTGGACAGCAACGGATCATGATGCCCGTGCGCGATACGATTTTTGCGTTGTCGAGCGGCCGGCCGCCTTGTGCCATCGCTATCCTCCGGCTCTCCGGGCCGGATGCGCCGGCCGCCGCGCGGGCCATTACCGGGCGCGCGCTTCCCGCGCCACGTCAGGCTGCCCTGCGTCCGTTCCGCGATCCTGTCAGCGGTGAACTGATCGATGAGGGGCTGGTCATCTGGTTTCCGGCGGCATCGAGCATAACCGGTGAACCCCTGGTTGAGCTGCATTGCCACGGCAGCCTGGCGGTCGTGCGCGATTTGCAGGCCAGCCTCGCTACCGTGCCGGGCCTGCGAGCGGCGGAAGCGGGCGATTTCACGCGGCGGGCCTTTGCCAATGGCCGCATGGATCTGGCCTCGGTAGAAGGCCTGGGCGATCTGTTGGCAGCCGAAACGGCGCTGCAACGGCGCGCGGCTATGGCCATGATGGGCGGCGCACTGTCACGGCGGATCGAGGGATGGACGCGCGATCTTCGTCGACTTGCCGCGCAGGTCGAAGCGCGGTTGGATTTTTCCGATGAAGGCGACGTGGCGGATTCGCTCGGTCTTGCTCCCCTCGTCGCTGAATGTGGACGCATTGCCGATGAGATTGCCGGCGATCTGGCGAAACCTTCCGCCGAGCGCCTTAAAGATGGGGTGCGCATTGCCATCGGTGGCCCTCCCAATGCCGGAAAATCAACTCTTTTCAATGCATTGGTTGGGCGTGATGCCGCTATTGTCTCTCCGCAGGCGGGCACCACACGGGATGTGATTGAAGCATCCGTGGCTATCGGGGGGATTCCCATGGTCATTGCTGATTCGGCGGGGCTGCGGGAAACCGGAGATGTCATCGAGCGGATCGGGGTCGATCGCGCAGAGGCGTTGCTGGGTGCGGCTGACATCATCCTCTGGCTGGGGGATGCTCAGGCACAGCCTGAAACGGATGGCGTCCTGCTTCAAGTTACTGCCAAGGCCGATCTCTCTCAAAGTGCGCCGGCGACGGCCGGCCATGTCATCTCTGCTCTTACGGGCGAGGGGATGGAGGGTCTGATCGCAGCGCTTCGCGAGGCAGCCAGTCGTCTGCTCCCGGCAGCTGGTGATTATGCCTTGTCCCAGCGCCAGCATGGCGTGCTGCACCGCGCGCTCGCGTCTCTCCATGAAGCAGCGATGATGGACGATGAAATTCTCCTTGGCGAATGTCTGCGTGTGGCGCTCACTGCGCTCGACGAATTGACCGGTCGCGCGACCACGGAAGCCATGCTCGACGAACTCTTCGCCGGATTCTGCATCGGCAAGTAGCGCGGGGCGCTCTGTTCCACGTGGAACAACGAACGCCTTTGACCCCCACAGCGTGCGAGAGTAGGGGCTGCATATGAGCGCCCCCATATCCTATGATGTCATTGTGATCGGTGGTGGCCATGCCGGCACGGAAGCCGCTGCCGCCGCGGCGCGGCGGGGCGCCCGGACACTATTGGTAACGGCTGATCCCGCTCGGATCGGTGAAATGTCCTGCAATCCCTCCATCGGCGGTCTGGGCAAAGGCCATCTCGTTCGCGAGATTGATGCGCTCGGCGGGATCATAGCGCGAGCGGCTGATCGTGCGGCCATTCACCGTCGCATGCTCAATGCCAGCAAGGGCGCCGCCGTGCGTGGCCCCCGCGTGCAGGCTGATCGGGTGTTTTACCGAGCCGCCGTGCAGGCGTTCGTTCATCAGCAGCAGGGCCTTGAGGTCCGCGCGGGAGAAGTGACGGCGCTCACCCTGGGGAGTAATGGCCATGTTGCCGGCATCCAGTTGGCGGATGGCGCAACCCTATCCGGCCGGGCTGTCATTCTTACCACGGGCACCTTCCTGGGGGCCGTCATGTTTCGGGGTGAGGAGCGGATGGTCGGCGGCCGGCTTGGCGAGCACGCGGCCACGGCCCTGGCTGGGCAGTTGCGCGCCCTCGATCTGCCGATGGGGCGCCTCAAGACAGGGACGCCAGCCCGCCTCGACGGCCGGACCATCGACTGGGCGATGCTGGCCGATCAGCCCTCCGACCGGGAGGCCTGGACCATGTCGTTCTTGCCGCAGGAGTCTGCGCGCGCCCTGCCACAACTGGCCTGTGCGATCACCCGCACTAACGAACGCACGCATGCCGTGGTGCGCGAGAATCTGGGTCGTTCGCCACTCTTCTCCGGTGATATCGAGGGGCGCGGGCCGCGCTACTGCCCGTCGATCGAAGACAAGATCGTCCGCTTTGGCGATCGTGATGGCCATCAGATTTTCCTCGAACCGGAAGGCTTGGACACGCCTCTGGTCTATCCCAACGGCCTCAGTTCCTCGCTTCCTGCCGATGTTCAGCTCGCCATGATCCGCACGCTGCCGGGGCTGGATCGTGCCGTCATGGCGGTGCCGGGCTATGCTGTGGAATATGATTATATCGATCCGCGCGCGCTGGATCGGCAACTCGCGCTCCCAGCTATGCCCGGCCTGTTCCTGGCGGGCCAGATCAATGGCACGACCGGCTATGAGGAAGCCGCCGCGCAGGGTCTGGTCGCAGGGGCCAATGCTGCCGCTCATGCGCTGGAGCGCGCGCCGCTGGCTCTCGATCGCTCGCAAAGTTATATCGGCGTGATGATCGATGATCTCGTCTTGCAGGGCATCACCGAGCCATATCGCATGCTTACGGCCCGCGCTGAGTTTCGACTCCGCCTGCGCGCCGATAATGCGGCGACCCGACTGACGCCGCTCGGCATCGTCGCGGGCTTGGTGGATGATAAGCGGGCGACATGGTGGCGCACACGAGAGGCGGCCCGCGCCACTCTGGAGGCGCAGTTCGAGACGCCGCTTACGGCCGCCTCCCTTCAGCAAGTCGGCGCGGATGTGCGCGATGACGGCGTTCGCCGGCCGGTGCGTGAATGGGCGCGCTTTCCGGCCGTCACGTTCGCGCATCTACGAACCGTGATGCCGAGTCTGGATGAAGCCGATGCGGAGCTGCTAGCCGAGCTGTTGCAGGATGCGATTTACGCTCCCTATGTCGAGCGCCAGGATGCAGAGGTGCGCGCTTTGCGGGTGAACGAGGCCATTTCCCTTCCTGTCGATCTGGATTTCAGCGCGATTGGCGGTCTGAGCGGCGAGATGATCGAGCGGCTGAGCCTCGCCCGGCCCGAGACGCTGGGGGCTGCGGCGCGCATTCGCGGTATCACGCCGGCGGCCCTTGCGGCGCTGCTTGTTGCGGCCCGGCAGCGTGCGGCATGACGGAGGAGCAGGCTCAGGACTGGTTGCGCGCCCAAGGCTGGTGGGATGGAGAGGCCGGCGACCGCCTCCGGCATCTGGCCGCCCTCATATTGGAGGAGGCAGATCGGCAGAACCTCATTTCCGCCAGCAGTCGCGCGCAGATTTGGAGCCGGCATATCGTCGATTCCGCACAGTTGCTGGCGCTGCCCGCGCTTGCCAATGGGATGGATGGCTTATGGGTCGATCTCGGCACCGGCGCCGGCTTTCCCGGCCTCGTCATTGCTTGTCTCCGGCCGCAGCCTATTACGTTGGTCGAGGTCCGCCCGCTGCGAGTCGCGTTCCTGGAGCGGGCCGCGCAGGCGCTCGCGCTCGATCATGTTGCGGTGGTCGCAAGCAAGGTGGAGAAGGCTGTGCTCTCGTCCCCAGCCAGCATCATCTCCGCCCGCGCCTATGCGCCGCTCGATAAATTATTGGGGAGCGCGCACCATCTGGCCGATGAAAGCACCGTCTGGTTGCTTCCCAAAGGCCGGAATGGCGAAAAGGAACTGGCCATTGCGCGCGGCAAATGGCAAGCTGTGTTTCACGTGGAACAGAGCCTGACGGACCCGGAGAGCGTCATCATCACCGCCCAGGGCGCCAGCCCTCGCATGACGCCGAAAAGGCCCGTTAAGACTATGAATTCCCGTAGAAATCGGCGGTAGAGATGATCAGCATAGCGATTGCGAACCAGAAGGGCGGGGTGGGCAAGACGACCACCGCGATCAATCTCGCCACGGCGTTGGCGGCGACGGGGCACCGCACGCTGCTGATTGATCTGGACCCGCAGGGCAATGCCTCCACCGGCCTTGGCATCACGCTCGGGGCGCGGACCCGGTCGAGCTATGATCTGTTGATTGGTAATTCCACGCTTAACGAGGCCGTCATCCACACCGCCGTTCCCGGCCTCGATGTCGTGGCGGCAACACAGGATTTGTCGGGCGCCGAAATCGAGTTGATCGATATCGAGCAGCGCACCCATCGGCTGCTCAACGCGCTGGAGGATCAGGGTGGGCACCGCTGGGACGTGTGCCTGGTCGATTGTCCGCCGTCGCTCGGCCTGCTGACCGTCAACGCCATGGTGGCGGTCAAATCGGTTCTGGTGCCGCTGCAATGCGAGTTTTTCGCGCTGGAAGGGCTGTCGCAACTGCTCCAGACGGTCGAGCGGATTCGCGCGCGGTTCAATCCCGCGCTGTCGATCCTGGGCGTGGCGCTCACCATGTATGATCGCCGCAATCGCCTGACCGATCAGGTGGCGGATGATGTGCGCGCCTGCCTGGGCGATCTCGTGTTCAAGACCGTGATTCCGCGCAATGTGCGGCTGTCCGAAGCGCCGAGCCATGGGGTGCCGGCGCTCATCTACGATATGCGCTGCGCCGGATCGGAAGCCTATATGGCGCTCGCGCGTGAATTGATCGAGCGGCTTCCGCGACAGGAGGTGGCGGCATGAGCGATGGGGATCAGGCAATAAAGGGCCGCGCTCGCCGGCCGCTGGGCCGTGGCTTGTCGGAGTTGCTGGGGGAGACGACGCGGGAAGTTTCCGTTTCTCCTGAGGCGACGGGGGAGGGCGGCGCCAACATCCCCTCCAGCCGCGCGGTTCAGATGATCGAGATCGCCCGCGTCGCGCCTCACCCGGATCAGCCACGCCGGCAGTTCGATGCGCAGGCGCTGGAGGAGCTTTCCGAGAGTATTCGCGCGCGCGGCATCATCCAGCCGATCATCGTGCGGCCGACGCAGAGCGGACATTATCAGATCGTCGCGGGAGAGCGGCGCTGGCGGGCGGCCCAGAAGGCGCAGCTTCACCAGATCCCGGCGATCGTGCGCGATTTCAGCGAGGCGGAGACGCTGGAGATCGCGCTGGTCGAGAATATCCAGCGCGAGGATCTCAACCCGATCGAGGAAGCGCAGGCCTATCGCCGGCTGATCGAGACGTTTCAGCATAGCCAGGACGGGCTGGCGCGGATCGTCGGCAAGTCGCGCAGTCACGTGGCGAACCTGATGCGCCTGCTCGATCTGCCGGACGAGGTGCAGACGCTGGTGATGGACGGCCGACTCAGCATGGGTCACGGCCGCGCGCTCATCGGTGTTCCGAACTGCGCGGCGCTGGCGCATGAGATTGCCGACAAGGGTCTTTCCGTGCGGGAAACCGAGCGTCTCGTCCGCGCCGCTCGGGGCGGCGAGGGCGGGACACGCGGCGCGAAGGCGGCATCGTCCGCCACCGGGCGCGATGCGGACCTTGTCGCGATGGAGCAGCATCTGTCCGATCTGCTGGGCCTCAAGGTCGCCATCAGTTTCGAAGGCGGCAAGGGCGCCCTGACTCTGCATTATTCGAGCCTGGAGCAACTCGACATGGTCTGCCAGAAACTCACCGGCGGCGGCTTCTAGGGCGGGTCCGCGTCCAGGCGGGCCATGATGGATTGAACCATGTGCTCCCTGCGGAGGCAGGCGTTCAGGGGCAGTCGGGAACGGCTCATGCGGCCCGGCCTTGGAACGGATCGCCGGCCAGCATGGTCACCCAAGCGCGTAGCGCCCGGTCAGTCCCGCGCTGGCGCCAATCGGCCCTTGGCGAGCGTGTCGAAGGCCTGCAGATCCGCGAGGAGTGCCGGCAGTTCCGCCAGCGGCACCATGTTCGGCCCATCGCTCGGCGCACGATCCGGCGCCTCGTGCGTTTCGATGAACACCGCCGCCACGCCGATCGCCACCGCCGCGCGCGCCAGCACCGGCACGAACCGCCGCTCGCCGCCCGAGCTGCTGCCCTTGCCGCCGGGCTGCTGCACGCTGTGCGTGGCGTCGAACACCACCGGGCAGCCGGTTTCCGCCAGCGTCGGCAGCGCGCGCATGTCGCTCACCAGCGTGTTATAGCCGAAGCTGGCGCCCCGCTCGGTGAGCAGCACACGGTCATTGCCGGTGCTTTTGATCTTGGCGGCGACATTGGCCATGTCCCACGGCGCGAGGAACTGGCCCTTCTTGACGTTGACGGCCCGGCCGGTCGCGGCCGCGGCCAGCAGCAGGTCGGTCTGCCGGCACAGGAAGGCGGGGATTTGCAGCACGTCCACCACCGCACCGACCGGGGCGCATTGCTCGCTCTCATGCACGTCGGTGATGACCGGGCAGCCGAAGCGCTCCTTGATCTCCGCGAAGATATCGAGCGCATTGGCGAGGCCGATGCCGCGCGGCGCATTGTGGGATGTGCGGTTCGCCTTGTCGAACGAGCTTTTGTAGATGAGCGGCATGGCGATCGCCTCGGTCATCTCGACCAGAGCCTGCGCCGTCTCCAGCGCATGCGCCCGCGATTCCATGGCGCAGGGGCCGGCGATCAGCGCGAGGGGCCGGTTATTGGCGAGCGCGTGCGGCCCGATGGCGACGGTGTGCATGGCGCGGGCCTATCAGAAGCAGCTCCGCTCCGCCAGCCTGCCGATGGCGGAGGGGTGGGGCAGGGCGGATCGCCATTCAGGAGATGGCGAACCGGAGTCGCAAAAGACCGAAGAGCGAAATGATGGATTGTCGTGACCTGGAGCGCAGCCTTGCTGTTCTGCCCGCGATTGACGCCGCCTCGCCGCCTCGTCATGCCATGGCGATGCACTTCTTCTCGGACAATTGCGCGCCGGTCCACCCGGCCGTGCTGGCGGCGATGGCGGCGGCCAACCCCACCGATAGCGCTTATGATGGCGATGCACTGAGCTGCGCGCTCGATGCCCGCTTCTCCGCGCTGTTCGAGCGGGAGGTGGCGGTGCTGTGGAGCGCGACCGGCACCGCGGCCAACGCGCTTGCCCTTGCGTTGCTCTGCCCGCCTTATGGCGGCATCCTCGCGCATGAGGAGGCGCATATCATTGCCGACGAGTGCGGCGCGGTGGAACTCCAGACCGGCGGCGCGCGCCTCATCCCGTGCGCGGGGGAGGGCGCCAGGCTCACGCCGGAGGGCATCGCCGCGCGGCTGGCGCGCATCGGCCGCTCGGTCCACCAGACGCCGCCCCACGCCGTCTCGCTCAGCAACCTTACCGAATATGGCCTTGCTTATGCGCCCGACGAGCTGGCCGCCATCGCCGCGCTCTGCCGCGCCGCCGGCCTCGCCCTGCATGTCGATGGCGCGCGCTTCGCCAATGCGGTCGCGGCGCAGGGCTGCGCCCCGGCGGATCTCAGCTGGCGGGCAGGGGTGGATGTGCTCAGCTTCGGCTTCACCAAGAATGGCGCGATGAATGCCGAGGTGCTGGTCCTGTTCGATCCCACTCGCGCCGAGGAGGCGCGCCGCCGCCGCAAGCGGGCGGGGCATCTGCTCTCCAAGGGCCGCTTCATCGCCGCGCAGCTCCACGCGATGCTGGATGACGACCTCTGGCTCGCCAATGCCCGTACCTCCAATGCCGCCGCCGCCCTCGTCGCCCAAGCCGCCGGCTCCCGACTGCTCCACCCAGTCGCGGGCAACGAAATCTTCCTGCGGTTGACCCCGGCGGAGGCGGCAACCCTGCGCGCCCAGGGCTTCGGCTTCCACGATATGGCGCCGGGCACCGCGCGGCTGGTGACAAGCTGGCACCATCAGGCGGCGGACGTCGCGCCGCTCGCCGCCGCGCTGGCGGCGCTGTGATGCGCGGGCGCCTCGCCGGGGGCGTCGTGCTGCCCTTTGCTACCGTCACGCTGATCTGGTCGTCGACATGGATCGTCATCCGCGATCAGCTTGCGCTCGTCCCGCCGGCCTGGTCGGTCTGCTACCGCTTCGCCATCGCCGCGCTCGGCATGGCGGTGCTGGCGCGGATGAGCGGCGCGTCGCTGGCGATCGGCCGGCGCGCCATGGTCTTTGCAGCGGTCTTCGGCGTTCTGCAATTCGCCTGCAATTTCAACCTGCTCTACCATGCGGAATTGTATGTGACGTCCGGCCTGTGCGCGCTGGTCTATGCGCTGCTGATGGTGCCCAACAGCCTGCTCGCGCGCGCCTTCTTCGGCCAGCGGGTGAGCCGTGGGTTCATCGCCGGTTCGGCGGTGGCGGTGCTCGGCATCGCCTTGCTGTTCCTCAACGAGTATCGGGCCAGCGTCGCCGCCACGCCTGCGCAGGTCGCGCTCGGCCTTGGCCTTTGCGTCATCGCCATGTTGTTCGCCTCGGTCGCCAACGTCATGCAGGCCGCGCCGCTCGCCCGTACCGTGCCGATGGCGAGCCTGCTTGCCTGGGCGATGGCCTATGGCGCGGCGGCGGACGCGGTCTATGCGTGGATCACCGCCGGGCCTCCGGTAGTCGATCCGCGCCCCGGTTACTGGCTGGGCACGCTCTATCTCGCCATCGCCGGCTCGGTGATTACCTTCCCGCTCTATTTCGGGCTGATCCAGCGGATCGGCGCAGGGCCGGCAGCCTATACCAGCCTGCTCATCCCGATCCTCGCCATGGGCATCTCCACGCTGGCCGAGGGATATCACTGGACGCCGCTGGCCCTGACCGGCGCGGGGCTGGCGCTAGGCGGAATGGCCATCGCCATGCGCGCGCGCCGCCAGACGGGTTGAATGCCACCATTCTCCCGCGAAAGCAGGAATCCAGGGCGGCATGGAATTATGGTTGGGTAGGGGGCTGGCATCGGCCCGCGCGCCCATGCCTTAGGGGGATCGGCATCCAGAATATGACGAGGCGGCTTTTCTTGGCCCGAATCGCGACCCTTTGCAGGCCGTCAGAACGACCCATCCACGCCCTATAGCTGAGCGGCCATCCCGCCGAGGCCCGCCCGATAATCCGGGTAGCGCAGCCGCCAGCCGAGCAGGCGCTTGGCCTTGCCATTGGCGACCCGCCGATTCTCCGCATAGAAGGCCGCCGCCGCCGGGGAAAGGCCCGCCTCCGCCAGCGTCTGCACCGGCGGCACGGGCAGCCCGAGCAGCGCGCAGCCATAGGCGATAACCTCATTTTGCGGGCAGGGCAGATCGTCGGCGAGATTGTAGATACCCGCCGGCCCGCGCAGCCCCGCGATCACGCCGCCGACAATATCGTCGACATGCACGCGGCTGAACACCTGCCCCGGCAGCGCGATCCGCCGCGCGCGCCCGTCCCGGATGCGTTCCAGCACGCTGCGTCCCGGCCCATAGATGCCGGGTAGCCGGAAGAGATGCACCGGCCGTCCCAGCGCCTGCCATGCGGCGTCGGCCATGACCCGCGCGCTGCGCCGCCCGCCGCCGACCGGGGCCGATTCGTCCACCCACGCGCCGCCGGTGTCGCCATAGACGCCGGTTGCGGAGAGATAGCCGATCCAGTCCGCCGGAGCGGTGGCCAGCGCCGGGCCGTAGCGCGTCAGCACCGGGTCGCCCTCGTCCCCCGGCGGGACGGAGGAGAGGATGTGCGTCGCCCGCCCGATCGCCTCGCGCACCGCCGCCTCATCCTCGAAGCGGATCGCCCCCGCGCGGCCGGTGCCCTCCACCGTCCAGCCCGCTTCCGCCAGCCGCGCCGCGAGCCGCCCGGCGCTGTAGCCGAGGCCGAAGACGAACAGATGCGGCATCGGTCATTCTCCTCATGGTGCGTCCGCCCCTATGCCATGGCCCGGCGCACCCGCCCAGCGCTGTCCTGCCGGCTCCTTGCCACGGCATGAGCACGGCGCCGGCCGGGCCGCGCGCGTCCGCAAGAGGAGGAAAAATCTGGTCGGGCACCGTAATCTTCGTATCGTTCGCAAAAATGGTGCGCGGCGCGGTGCATCTGGTGGCCGCCCTTCTGCCGCCGCTGTTGTGCGCCGCCGCCGGGCGTCCTAGGATTTGGCCATGGACATCCAGCAGACCGACGCACCCGCCACGCCCCCCGTCATCCGCCGCGAGGATTATCGCCCGCCGCTCTGGCTGGTGCCGGAGATCGCCCTCATCGCCGATCTGGATGCGCAGGCGACGCGCATCCACGCCACGCTGCACGTCACCCGCGCGGGCAACCATGATCGCCCGTTGCGGCTCGATGGTGACGGGCTGGCGCCGCTCGCCATCCGCGTCGATGGCAAGCCATTGCCAGCAGCGGACTGGCGGCTGGAGGAGGGGGCGCTCATCCTCGCCCTGCCGGGCGATGCGCATGTCGTCGAGACGGAGGTGGAGATCAGTCCCGCCGCCAACACCCAGCTCATGGGCCTCTATGCCTCGGGCGGGCTGCTCTGCACCCAGTGCGAACCGGAGGGCTTCCGCCGCATCACCTTCTTCCCGGACCGGCCGGATGTGCTGGCCCGCTACACGGTGACGATGCGCGCGGACAAGGCGCTCTACCCGGTGCTCCTCGCCAATGGCGACCCGGTCGAGCAAGGCGATCTGCCGGATGGCCGCCACTTCGCCCGCTGGGTCGATCCGTTCCCCAAGCCCAGCTATCTGTTCGCCATGGTCGCGGGCGATCTTGCCTGCAATGCGGATAGTTTCACCACGATGAGCGGCCGCACCGTCACGCTCGGCATCTGGGTCAAGGAGGCGGATCTGCCGCGCACCGGTCATGCCATGGCCGCGCTCAAGAACAGCATGGCGTGGGACGAGCGCAGCTATGGGCGCGAATATGATCTCGACGTGTTCAACATCGTCGCCGTGGCGGATTTCAACTTCGGCGCGATGGAGAATAAGGGCCTCAACATCTTCAACTCGCGCTACATCCTCGCCGATCCCGAGACGGCGA
>Ga0180219_1001775_pt1 | contig 13382 bp, 8 predicted proteins | sample eDN3rd30CBELigMG_FD_151338 | JGI IMG/M metagenome (GOLD analysis project Ga0180219, IMG submission 151338) | Enriched Miracle-Growth compost microbial communities from Emeryville, California, USA - eDNA 3rd pass 30_C BE-Lig MG (version 2)... ...
CTCGGAGCAAATGTCGGACGCCGCCTCGAAGGCTGCAAAAACCTGGCTGCGCCCCTGGAGGTTTACCGCCACCCCCTTGCCCTGGTTGCCGTCGCGCGGCTTGACCACCACCGGCCCGCCGATTTCCCGAGCCACTTCCCAGGCTTCTTCGGGCGTGGTCACGCTGCGGCCGTCCGGCACGGGCACGCCCGCCGCGCCAAGCAGCGCCTTGGTCAGGTCCTTGTCCTGCGCAATGGATTCGGCAATGGCGCTGGTGCAATCGGTTTCGGCGGCCTGAATGCGCCGCTGCCGGCTGCCCCAGCCAAACTGCACCAGGCTGCCCTGGGTCAGGCGGCGATAGGGAATCGAGCGCACGATCGCCGCCAGCACGATGGCGCCCGTGCTGGGCCCAAGGCGCACGTCTTCATTCAGTTCGCGCAGGCGCGCCAGTGCATCGGCCAGGTCGAACGGCGTGTCGTCCATGGCCGCCAGGCAAAGATCCTGGGCCAGGTCGAAGGCCATCCGGCCGACGTCTTCTTCGCTGTACTCCACGATGACCTGGAACACTCCGGGCTCTATCGTGGCGGAAGTGCGGTAGAACGATACGGCGCAACCGGCCTGAGACTGAAGGCTCAACGCGGCGCAGGCCAGGGCGTGCGCCATCGAGTAGCTTTGTCCGTTGTTCAAGGGGCGCAGCAGGTCCAGCTCGGGAAAGCGGGCGCGCAAGCGCGTTTCGAATCCCGGCAGCGCATCGATGGCGCATTCGACATCGGTGCACGACACGATGGCTTCGATCGAAGTCTGGCGACTCCACAGATTGGGGCCGCGCAAAGCTCTTACACGTGAGACTTCCATGAACTGCGTTTCCTTATTGGCGCCGCCGAAGGGGCAGCGCCGTATTCGTTGTCAAGGGTTCAAATGCCGGCCAGGCATCGGCCGGGCTGATTCCTGCTTGCGCTCCGGCCCGCGCTCATACCGCCACTTCCAGCGCCGGCGCCGCGCTGTCCGGCCGCACCTGCATCGCAGCGGCGGACTCCAGGCCGAAAGTCTCCACGCCGGTGCGCATCAGGGCGGGGTCGATATTCAAGGCCCAGCCGGCGGCCACCGCCGCCAGCACGTTCCGCACCTGTTGAAGCTGCGCGCCCCCTTCCGTAAGCGGCACGGCCGCCAGATCGGTAAGGCGGTTTTCGTCGGCCCCGTGAGCCAGGATGATCGCGCCGTCACGCACGAACACCCCGCGCCTGCCCGCGGCCAGATGCCCGGCCATCACGGCCCCCTTGCCGTCCATGCCGAAGAACACCACGTCGCCGTCGCACAGGCCGGCCATGGCTGCCACCGGCTCGTCGTCGGCGTTCAGCACCGCCGCGCCTCCGGGCAGCACTACGTCGACCTGGGTGCGGAACACATTGGCAATGCGATCGACGTCGTCGACGTAGAAATCGGGCAGTGTGTCGGCGGGATCGAGGTTCGTGACTATGCCCACCTGGCAACGGTCATAGGCCAGGCCTTCGGTAAGAATGACGCGGCTGCTGTTTTCAATGACGCCGGCCTGGACGGCGCGGTTCATCAAGACCCGCTGGCCCTGCTGCCAGTTGGCGCAATCCTTGCTTTCGACATGGCGATGGCCGAAGAACAGGCCATTGCTGCAGGCCAGGCCAATGGAAAGGCCGTTGAGCTGCAGCAACCGGGCCACGATGCGCGCCACCGTGGTCTTGCCATGGCTGCCGGTTACCCCCACAAGAGGAATACGGCCGGCCTGTCCGGGCGGGAAAAGGTGATCGACAATGGCCTCGCCCACCGGGCGGGGCTGCCCTTGCGCGGGCTTGATATGCATGAGCAGGCCGGGGCCCGCGTTGACTTCGACAATGGCGCCCCCCTGCTCTTCCAGAGGGCGGGAAATGTCGCTGGCCACGAGGTCGACGCCGGCGATGTCCAGGCCGACGACGCGCGCCGCCAGGGTAACCGCCGAGGCCACCGAGGGGTGGACCAGGTCGGTCACGTCCAGCGAAACATTGCCGCTGCGCTGGATGATCACCGTCTTGCCGGGCTCGGGCACGGATTCGGCGCTATACCCCTGGCGGCCGACTTCCAGCCGGGCGGCGGAATCCAGACGAATGACGTTGAGCGGGTGGTCTTCGTCGCGCCCACGGCGCGGGTCGGAATTGATCTGGCTTTCGATGAGATCTTCGATGGTGCTGACGCCGTCGCCCACCACCGAGGCCACCTCGCCGCGCGCGGCGGCCACCATGCGATCGCCCACCACCAGCAGGCGATGCTCGTCGCCCTGGATGAAGCGCTCGACCACCACGCCGCTGCCCTCGTCCACCGCCACAGCAAAGGCGGTCTCGATTTCGGCGCGTGTGGCCAGGTTGGTGAATACGCCGCGGCCATGATTGCCGTCCATGGGCTTGACGACCACGGGCAGGCCGATGGACTCGGCCGCCTCCCAGGCTTCCTCAGCCGTTTCCACCAGTTGCCCCTCGGGCACCGGCACGCCGCAGGCCTGCAGCAGGGTCTTGGTGAGGTCTTTGTCGCGCGACACGCCCTCGGCGATGGCGCTGGTCTGGTCGGTTTCCGCCGTCCAGATGCGGCGCTGCGCCGCCCCGTAGCCCAATTGAACCAGGTTGTTGACCTCGCTGAGGCGAATGGCGGGAATATCGCGGTCGTCGGCGGCGTTGACGATGCTGTCGGTGCTGGGGCCAAGGCGCAGCGACTCGGTAAGTTCGCGCAGTTCGTCGACCGCGCCCTGCACATCATAGGGCCGGTCTTCGATGGCGGCCATGACCAGGTCGCGTGCGGCATACAGCGCCACGCGGGTCACGGGCTCGTACCAGGCGCGCACGATCACCTTGTAAACCCCGCGCACAGGGGTTTCCCGGGCCCGTCCCAGGCCGCCGGGCAGGCCGGCCAGGCTTTGCAGTTCCAGTGTGACGTGTTCCAGGATGTGGGCGGGCCAGGTTCCGTCACGCAAACGTTGTAAAAAACCACCACGTTCGCCGACACTGCAGCGATGCTCGACCAGGGTCGGCAGCCAGGCGGAAAGCCGTTCGTTGAACCCCGGGATGGTGTTGGACGGAAAGTCTTCCAGATCCCCGATATCGACCCAAGCCTCGATAATTGGCCTGTAGGCCCAGATGCTGGGCCCGCGCAGGGACAACATCTTGATAAATTCAATGTGTTTTTTGTTCATCTTGAGATGAAGGAGTCTGGAAGAAAAGGGGAAGGCAACACAGTTCGGACGAACGATGCCGTTTATAGCCGGAAGCGGAAAAATGACAGATGCATTTGCCAGGCGCAACCAAAGAGAAGAGAATTGCGGAGCTAGCCGCAAGAGAAGCAAATTAAACTCCTAGCCAGTGCGCAAAGCAAGCAAATTTCGCGTGTTCACCCTTCCTTACAAGCACCTTACGCATTCTGTGCCAAAAACACCGCATTTACTCCATGAATCCCGAAGCAAATAAGGTGGACACCCCCCTGGCCGAAGTTTCCTCTTTCTGGCTGCCCGAGCTGGAAAAACACCTGTGGGAGCACGAAATCGTTCTGGCCAGCCTGGAGCTCGACCTCAACACCGACCTGCAGTTTTCCAAGGGCTTGCTGGTCGTTACCGACCGCCGGCTGCTGGCCAGGGAATCCCTCCAGGGCGACTGGCGCGAATGGGCCTACCGCCCGGGGCTGGCCCTTATTCAGCACGACCACGCCGGCGTGGGTTCGCTGGAACTGCTGGATACGCAGGCGCAGCTTGCCAAATGGCGGTATACGCTGGGCTGCAACCCGGCCGCGCTGCGTCTTATCGCCCAGTTCGAGCGGCAATGCGCCGCGGCGCAGGGCCAGTTCGTCCGCCCCGGAACAGACTACGACGAAAGCCTGGACGAAGACGGCGATCCGCCCTCCCCGCCCTCCACCTGGGCCCTGCTGCGCCTGTGGCGGTTTGCCCAGCCCTACCGCATGCAATTGCTGGCCGGCTTCGTGCTGACGCTGGTTTCGACCGCCGCCGCACTGGTCGCACCGTACCTGACCATGCCACTCATGGACGACGTGCTGATTCCCTTCCAGAACGGCACGCCCATAGACTGGGGTCTGGTGCGCCTGTACCTGGGCGGGCTGCTGGGTTCGTCGATACTGGCCTGGGTGCTGGGCTGGGGCCGCACCTACATCCTGGCGCGCGTCAGCGAGCGCATCGGCGCCGACCTGCGCACGGCCACCTACCAGCACCTGCAAACCTTGTCGCTGCAATACTTCGGCGGCAAGCGCACCGGCGACCTGATCTCGCGCATCGGCTCGGAGTCCGACCGCATCTGTATTTTTCTTTCGCTGCACCTGCTGGATTTCGCCACCGACGTGCTCATGATCGTCATGACGGCCGTCATCCTGGTCTCCATCAACCCCTGGCTGGCGCTGGTCACGCTGATTCCCCTGCCCTTCATCGCCTGGCTCATTCATTTGGTGCGCGACCGCCTGCGCCACGGCTTCGAGCGCGCCGACCGCATCTGGTCGGAACTGACCAATGTGCTGGCCGACACCATTCCGGGCATCCGCGTGGTCAAGGCCTTTGCCCAGGAGCGCCGCGAAGTCGGGCGCTTTCGCGAAGCCAACAACCGCAACCTGGTCATCAACGACCGGGTCAATGCGGTATGGTCGCTGTTCTCGCCCACCGTCACCTTCCTGACCGAGGTCGGCCTGCTGGTGGTCTGGGGCTTCGGCATATGGCTGGTATCGCGCGACCAGATCACGGTGGGCGTGCTGACCGCCTTCCTCACCTACATCAGCCGCTTCTACATCCGGCTGGATTCCATGAGCCGCATCGTGTCGTTCACACAGAAGGCGGCGGCGGGCGCCAAGCGCATCTTCGACATCCTGGACCACGTCTCCAGCGTGCCCGAGCCCGCGCATCCCGTGCACCTGGACGAGGTCAAGGGCCGCATCGAACTGCGCAACATCGGCTTTCGCTACGGCAACCGCGCCGTCATCCGCGGCATCGACCTGAACATTGCGCCGGGCGAAATGATAGGTCTGGTGGGCCATAGCGGATCGGGCAAAAGCACCCTGGTCAACCTCATCTGCCGCTTCTACGACGTAACCGAGGGCTCCATCCGCATCGACGGGCTGGACATCCGCGCACTGCCCGTCTCGGAATACCGCAAGCACATCGGCCTGGTCCTGCAGGAGCCCTTCCTGTTCTTCGGCACCATCGCCGAGAACATCGCCTACGGCAAGCCCAACGCCACCTACAAGGAAATCATCGCGGCGGCCCGCGCGGCCAATGCGCATGAATTCATCCTGCGCCTGCCCCACGGCTACGACTCGCTGGTGGGCGAGCGCGGCCAGGCCCTGTCGGGCGGAGAGCGCCAGCGCATTTCCATCGCCCGCGCCCTGCTCATCAACCCGCGCATCCTCATCCTGGACGAAGCCACCTCGTCGGTGGACACCACCACCGAACAGGAAATCCAGAAAGCCCTGGACAACCTGACCCGCGGCCGCACCACGATATCCATCGCCCACCGCCTCAGCACCCTGCACCAGGCCGACCGCCTGGTGGTGCTGGATCGGGGCAAAATCGTGGAGGTCGGCAAGCACGACGAGCTGCTGGCCAGGAACGGCGCCTATTCCCGCCTGTACCAGGCCCAGGCCCGGGGCGAAGACCCCCTGGGCAACTGGGACGACGATGACGCCGAGGAAGCCAGCTTATGAACCGGACACAGCCAAGCCATGACGCAACTTGACCTGCACCTGCGGCGCGACGCCTTCGGCTGCCTGCTGCTTCGCACACCGCAAGGCCGCGAAGTGCCAGTGACCCCGGTGCGCAGCTTTCCCATTTCCGACCCCGGCGCCGGCCTGGCCCTGGTGGGCACCGACGGCTCCGAACTGGTCTGGATAGAAGGCCCCGACGAACTCGCGCCCGAGACCCTGAAGCTTATACGGGAAGAGCTGGCCAGCCGCGAATTCACACCCGAAATCCAACGCATCGTCAGCGTTTCAAGCTTTGCCACGCCCAGCCGCTGGCAGGTGGAAACCGACCGAGGCCCCGCCGAACTGGTGCTCAAGGGCGAGGAAGACATCCGGCGGCTATCGACTGGCACCCTGCTGATCGCCGACTACAGCGGCGTGCAGTTTCTTATTCGCCATGTGCCGGCGCTGGACAAGCCCAGCCGCCGGCTGCTGGATCATTTTTTGTAATGGCCAGCGGCCCGCAGCGCGGGCGAAACCGGCGCCAGTCACAACGCTTGTGCCCAGGCGTCGGGCTTATTTGCCTGGATCTTTCATATTGGGGAACTGTGCAAACTCGACGTTCTCCAGTTGACCGTTTACGCGCTCGACCTTGCGGATATATTCAGTTTGAATCACATCCCGCGTTTCAGGGTCGATCGTGACAAGCCCGCGTGGACTATCGATCTGCATTCCCTTGATGACAGCCATTGCCTTCTCACCATCGATGGCTCCATTCAACTTTCTGGCCACCTGATAAATGACATCCATCCCATCGTAACCGCCCACGGCCATGAAATTGGCCCTGCCGCCGTGGGGATTCACTTCGGCATAGGCCTTCAGGAATTTCTTGTTCTCAGGGGAGTCGTGATCGGTGGAATAATGAAATGCCGTAATAACGCCCAGGGCCTCGTCGCCCATGGAAGGCAGCACATGCTCATCGGTAAGGCCACCCGGGCCGATGACTTTAATCCCCTCGGCCGCCAGTCCCCGCGCCTGATAGCTCTTCATGAAGCTAATGCTTTGCTCGCCGGCCGGCACAAAAACAAAAACCGCATCGGGCTTCAAGTCATGGATGCGCAACATGAACGGCGCAAAATCGGGATTATTCAAAGGTATGCGTATCGACTCAATGATCTTGCCGCCACCCTCTGTATATACCTTCTTGAAGGCCGCTTCGGAATCAATGCCCGGGCCGTAGTCGGACACCAATGACACCACTCTTTTCATCCCGGACTTGAGGGCCCAAAGACCGGTCGCGGCGGAGCCTTGCGCCGTCGTCATCGATACTCGCGCGATATAGTCGGATTTCTGGACAATAGCCGATGTCGATGCGTTCATCACCAAGAGCGGCGTTTTCGACTTTTGGGCGATTGACGCCGACGCCAGCGCTTCGGGCGTCAAGCCATAGCCGACAAGAAAATCCACATTCTCGCGCGTAACAAGCTCCTGGGAATCCCGCCTGGCCACTTCAGGGCCGGCGCCGCCGGTATCCCGAGGAATAATTTCAATTTTTCTTCCGGCAACCTCGCCACCGTTAAGCAGCATGTATGCTTTCATACCGGCATACATTTGGGTACCGTAGCTTGCAAAGGGGCCGGTAAAAGAGGCCACCAAACCTACCTTGATCGGATCCGCGGCTTGCGTCGGCGATACCGCGGCGAAGCCTAGCGCCGTCACCACCAGGGCCCGAAAAATAAATCTGCGCAACTGCATCTTCATGTCTCCGTTGATGTTATTGAACGACCTTATTCGGCCCACTCAAGCCGAAGGATGATCTCAACGGTTATTAGATAGCGCAGGAAAACATAAGAGAAATTTAAATATATTATTAGATGACAATAAATATTTATTAGTGGGCTACGCTGCCGAACGGCGCAGTTCACCCGCTCCCCTATCGTCGTTTCGTGGACGTAACCCAGACAGGTCAAACCCATCTGCTTGTCAACCAAACGGCGTGGCGGCAAAGCATCGCCCCAGCGTCATGCGGCGCCGAGGCTTCTTCGCCTCCAAGACTGAAGGCAGGTTGGCCTACTTGCCCGGGTCTTTCACTTCGGGGAACTGCTCGAACTCGACGTTTTGCAATTTGCCGTTTACGCGCTCGACCTTGCGGACGTATTCGGTCTGAATCACATCGCGTGTTTCGGGATCGATGGTGACAGGTCCTCGCGGGCTATTGATGTGCATGCCTTTAAGAATCTCCATGGCTTTGTCGCCATCGATCTTTCCGTCCAGCTTCCTGGCTACCTGATAAATGGCATCCAAGCCGTCGTAACCGCCCACCGCCATGAAATTGGGCTGGCCAGCGTCGGGATTCTCTTTGGCGTAAGCCGCCAGGAACTTCTTGTTTTCCGGGGAGTCGTGCGCCGTGGAATAGTGGAACGCCGTGATCACGCCCAAGGCTTCGTCACCCATGGATTGCAGGACATGGTCGTCGGAAATATCGCCCGGGCCGATGATCTTGACGCCTAGCTTGTCCAGCCCGCGGCTTTTATAGCTTTTCATGAAGCTTATGCTTTGTTCTCCGGCAGGCACGAAGACAAAGATGGCGTTGGGTGCAAGATCTTTGATCCGCAACATGAACGGCGCAAAATCCGGAGCATTCAATGGGGTGCGGATGGAATCGACGATTGTCCCGCCCCCAGCAGTAAACGTCTTGACGAAGGCCTTCTCGGCGTCGATGCCGGGGCCATAGTCCGCAACCGCCGTGACCGCCTTCTTGATTCCGGACTTCGCCGCCCAGCGGCCGATCACGCTGGAACCCTGCGCTGTGGTAAGAGAAACGCGAGCAATATATTTGGACTGGCTCACGATGGATGACGTGGCCGCATTCATGATGATCATCGGCGTTTTTGATTTTTCCGCAATCGCGGCCGACGACATTGCCTCGGGTGTGAGGCCATAGCCCGCCAGAAAATCCACCTTGTCGCGCGTCACCAGCTCCTGGGACAGGCGCCGGGCAATTTCGGGCCCGGCGCCGCCGGTATCCTTGCGAATGATCTCGACTTTCTTTCCGGCGACCTCATCGCCGTTGAGCGACACATAGGCTTTGATGCCCGCGTACATCTGGGTGCCATAAGCCGCAAAAGGGCCCGAGAAAGGCGCCACCAAACCTACCTTGATCGGATCCGCGGCCTGTACGGCCGTTGTGAACGCCAGACCGATCACACTCGCCGCCGCCGCTCGGCCAAGTATTTTGCATAACTGCATTGTCATCTCTCCGTTGGTTTTATCGAACCGGCATGTGCGGCCTACGACACGCGCACGACGAACTCAACGGCCATTAGATAATGCGCCAAAACATAAGAGAAGTTTAAATATATTATTAGCTGACAATAAAAATTTATTAATTGCCGGTTTCTTCAAGCGGCAGGCTGGGAACCGCGGCGATAAAGGCTGCGATGAAATCATCCATAGTGCTGGCCGCGGCGCGGCCGCGCTTCGTTATCCGGTAGAAATCCAGGCGCGCCGCCGGCTCGGCAAGCATGGCGGTCCGTACGCCGTGGCGCCGGCACGCGGCCGCGGCATAAGAAGGCACGATGGCCGAGCCCATGCCAGCCGCGACCATGGCGATCAGCGTCTCGAAATTATTGAAGGTGGGCCGGTCTTCGTGTCCGCGGCCGATGTCGGACAAATGGCCTTCGATCCATTGCTGGATCTTGTTTTCGGGCGGCAGGCCGATAAGCGGCACCTCCATCAGCGCAGACCAGGAAACCACGCTGGCCGGCATCTCCCGTGCGGCCTCATGGCCGGCTTCTTGCTCGTCGGGCCCGCCGGTGATCCACATCAACTGGTATTCGAACAACGGCACCATCTCAATTCCCGCCGTCGGCTTGAAGAACGCCCCCAAGCCGAAATCCAGCTCGCCGACTTCAACCAGGGCCTGCACTTGCAGCGGATCGGTGTCGACCACCTTGACCTTGACTTCGGGATGCTTTGCACGAAAAGACTGCCAGGCCTGGGGCAGCACATTGGACGAGATCAGCGGCGTCACGCCCACATGCAGCACCTGCCTTGCCTTGTTGGCCATTTCGCCCAACTGCTCGGCGGACGCTTCCAGCTCGGCGACCATGCGGGTCGCCACGGGCAGGAACTGCTCGCCCGCCGCTGTCAGCGAGACGATGCGCGTCGTGCGATCGAACAGCCGGCAGTTGAGCTGGATTTCGAGTTCACGCATCATGATGCTCAAGCCCGCCTGCGTCACATGCATTTTCTCGGCGGCGCGGGTGAAGTTTCCTAATCGGGCCACCTGCAGGAATGCTTTGATTTGGCGGAATGATATATTCATAATAATTATTTATTAATTCATTTTATATTCAAATTTCCATAATACATCCGAATCCTTTGTAATGGGGCAAAACCCAACCAGCACCCTATACAGCGGAAACGAATCATGGAAGAAAAATGTGAAGTGCTTATCGTCGGAGCCGGAATCGGCGGGCTTACCCTGGCCTTGAGTCTGCATCAAGCGGGAATTTCATGCCGCGTCTACGAAGCGGTCGAAGCCATCAAGCCGCTGGGAGCCGGCATCAATGTGCTGCCTCACGCCGTGCGCGTCCTGGATGGCCTGGGGCTGATGGACACACTGGCAGCAACCGGCATTACCACCAAAGAATCCATCTTCTTCAACAAGTTCGGGCAATTCGTGCTTAGCGAACCCGCGGGACGCGCCGCCGGGTACGACTGGCCGCAGTTCTCCATCCACCGCGGCGACCTGCAGCGCATACTGCTGCAAGCCGTGCAGAATCGCCTTGGCAGCGAGTCCGTCCTGTTCGGCCACCGATGCACAAGCGCCACGCAAAGCGAGACCGGCATCACAGCCAATTTTGAATGTTCAAGCGGCGGGACCGCATCGATTCAAGCCTCGATCATCGTGGCGTGCGACGGCATACATTCCGCCATCCGCAAGCAGCTTTACCCGAACGAAGGGGCTCCTCGCTACTCGGGCGTGAACATGTGGCGCGGCACAACACCAATGAAACCTTTTCTGTCGGGAGCCAGCATGGTTCGCGCGGGATGGCTTTCGGTCGGGAAAATGGTCATCTACCCTATCCGCGACAATATCGACGAGCAAGGCAATCAGTTGATCAATTGGGTGGCGGAAATCGAATCGCCCCGTCCCGCCCAGCGCGATTGGAACGGAGCGGGCCGGCTGGAAGACTTTTTCCCCGCCTTCGAAGACTGGCACTTCGACTGGCTCGACGTCGCCGCCATGATCCAGCAGACCGAAACCATATTGGAGTACCCCATGGTGGACCAGGATCCGCTGCCGCAATGGAGCTTCGGGCGCATTACGCTGCTGGGCGATGCGGCCCACCCCATGGTGCCGCGCGGATCGAACGGCGCGGGACAGGCCATCCTGGATGCGCCCTGCCTGGTGCAGCAGCTCAAGAAATTCGGCCTTACTCCGCAGGCTCTTGCCGAATACGACCGCATCCGCGTCAAGGCCACCGGCGATGTGGTGCTCATGAACCGAGTCGCGCCGCCGGACACTATACTCAAAGAGGTGCACGAGCGAACTCATGGCAAGCCGTTCAAGAATCTCGACGACGTGATCAGCCAGGCGGACCTGCTGGAGATATCGAACCGGTACAAACGCGTGGCAGGCTTCAAGGTCGAAGACCTGCGCAAGACCCCCGCGGCATCCAATTCCTGAAACGAACCGCGGGAAGATCCTTGCACGGAAGACTCCATGGCCGAACAACTCCCGCTTTTAGAGCGCACGAACATGACAACCACGACAATTACGACTGCAAAGCACTATATCGACGGACGCTGGATCTCAGCGTTGAACGAGCCCGCCCGAATCGGCGAAACCCTGAACCCCGCTACGTCCGAGGTTGCGGCCCGCTTTTGCGAAGGCACGCTCGCGGAAGGCCAGGCTGCCGTGGCGGCCGCCAAAAAAGCATTTGCGCAAACCCCGTGGCGCCATAGCCCGCGCATGCGCGCCGATGTGCTGCTGGACTTTGCCCTGAAGCTCGATGCGCAGAAGGAACCGATCGCGGATTGGCTGGTCACCGTCAACGGCAAGTTGCGACGCGAGGCGCTCGGAGAAATCATGGCCGGCATTTCCGAACTGAAGTACTACGCCGGCCTTGCGCGCAACCTGTTCGGCCGCATACTGGAAATCGAGCCAGGCTGCTATTCTTCGCTCGACCGCGAGGCGGCAGGGGTGGCCGCCATCATTCTTCCATGGAATGCGCCGGTCACCCTGCTCATCCGCTCTCTTGCCCCCGCCCTGGCCGCGGGCTGCAGCGTGGTCATCAAGCCCGCGCATCAAACCTCCGTGGCGCACAACCTCGTCATGGAGTGCCTGGTGAACGATACACGCGTGCCGCCGGGTATCGTCAATTCCGTCATCGAATCGGGCGCCGAGGTGTCGCGCTATCTGTCCGAATCGCCCGATGTCGATGTGCTGAGCTTCACCGGCTCCAGCCGCGTGGGCAAGCTTATCGCCCAGGCTGCCGCCCCCACCCTGAAACGGCTGTCGCTGGAACTGGGGGGCAAGGCGCCGGCGGTGGTCTTCGACGATTGCGATATCGAAAAAACCGTTGCCGGCGTCGTCGCCGGCGGCATGGTCATGGCCGGCCAGCAGTGCACCGCCATTGCCCGGGTCCTGGTGGCCGACGCTATCTACGAGGAATTCAGCCAACGGCTCGTCCAGGCGCTCAAGGCCCTGAGGGTCGGGTTCGGCAACGACCCACAATCGCAAATGGGATGCCTGATCGATACACACAACCGGGACCGCATTGCAACGCTGGTTGAAAGAGCCGAACGCGAAGAAAAGGTGCTGTTCAAGGGCGAAATTCCGTCGGGGCCTTTGGCCAAGGGCGCCTTCATCCAACCCAGCCTGGTCGAAGTGGCCGACCTGAACTCGCCGTACATTCAGGACGAACTGTTCGGCCCGCTGCTGGTCATCGAACGTTTCAGCAGCGAAGCCCAAGCCGTGGAACGCAGCAACGCCACACGCTACAGCCTCGCGGCCAGCGTCTGGACCGAAGACGGCATCCGGGCTCGCCGCGTCGCGTCGCAACTGAAGTTCGGAACCGTGTGGCGCAATGCGCACAACCGGCTTTTCGCGGAAGCGGAAACCGGCGGCTACGGCGACAGCGGCTACGGCAAGCTGCATGGCCAGGAGGGGCTGAACGACTTCATGCAGACCAAGCATTTTTATTTCGACACCAATCCTTGACACATGGGTCCGGTCGGCCGAACCCGGCTGCCCGGCCTTCCTTTCCCCCCAGACAAAACCATGACGACACAAGTACAAGCGGCAGTGAGCAGGGCAACCGGCGCCCCGTTGTCCATCGAGACCCTTCAGCTAGGCGAACTGCGCAAGGACGAAGTCCTGGTGCGCGTCGTGGCGACAGGCGTCTGCCATACCGACATCGGCATGCGCGACGCCCCCGCGCGCGTGCCGAAGCCCATCGTCCTGGGACACGAAGGCGCCGGCATCGTCGAGCAGGTCGGATCCGCGGTCAGCAAGGTCAAGCCCGGCGATCACATCGTCATGACGTTCAATACCTGCGGGCATTGTCCAAGCTGCCACCAGGGGCACAGCGCCTACTGCCAGGAACTTGCCACGTTGAATTTCGGAGGCAAGCGCCGCGATGGCACGACCGCCTTCGCCGGCGCCGAGCCGCCCACCTACAGTCATTTTTTTGGGCAGTCCTCATTCGCAACCCATGCCATCTGCTCGG
>Ga0180219_1001776_pt1 | contig 13382 bp, 3 predicted proteins | sample eDN3rd30CBELigMG_FD_151338 | JGI IMG/M metagenome (GOLD analysis project Ga0180219, IMG submission 151338) | Enriched Miracle-Growth compost microbial communities from Emeryville, California, USA - eDNA 3rd pass 30_C BE-Lig MG (version 2)... ...
CTGCGAACTCGTTTTGTATAATGGGCTGACCACTAGCTGTATTAGCTAAAGAGAATTCAATAGGAAAATAAGCTTCTTTTTTCTCTCTAAGTAATAATGTCCGGATGGCATCCCGGACAGCCACACGGCTAATTAACCAAGATTTCCGTTTATGGATGGGAAGTTGGTCGAGGTATTCCCGATCCGCAAGGGGGAGGTAACGTTTGGCAATAAAATCCCAAGAAATTACTTTTTGATAGGCTTTATTAAAATAAAACACACCGGGAGCAAGTTCTTCTGCCAAGAGATTTTGTTGTGGTGCCATGGATACTTGCCAAAGTCGTTCATCAAACTCGAGTCGGATATTTTGCCAACCCTTTACCATGGCCCAGACTTTGCCTTCGCGTTTGAGCAGAAAATCGGCTGTTGCGGTGTCATCGTTCAGATGTGTTAACTGACAAAAGCACTCAAAGTCACCCAACTGATCTTGAAAATCTTCAAAGAAGTGGATACATTCAATTTTAATAGGAAACGCAACTTTATTAATAGGCAAGGTCAATTGTAGCCATAAACCAAACAGTTGACCAGCATTGTCTAATAAAGAGCCCTTTCCACTATCGCTCCGGATCCAACCATGGATACCACGGTCGGCAATTTGTGTTACAGATACGATTCCCTGGTAGGCAGGTCCGTGAAACATATGCCGATCATATATCGTGTCACGATCGATGGTTAAAGGCAGGGGAGTGCCAATATCTAATGTTGTTATACCTGGGTTAGAAACCTGTTGGCCAATAACGGCTTCAGCTGCTGCATATTTAGGAATCGTCAGCTTCAGTGTGCCTGCACGCATCCATGACCCCTGTACGATTTCTTGGAAAGGCTTGCAGACATTCATCCATTGAAAAACCTGGATGTTTTGTAAGCTCCTTAATGGTTGCTGCCCAGCTGTTTGCGCCAACTCTCCTAATAGCTCGATGATCATGGTCATGGGAATAACCGGATCCATATCTGCCGGACAAGGCCAACCCTTACGTTGTTTAACTAATGCATGATCAATTAAATAAGGATGGCTATCTAATGAAACATTTAATGGTATCTGAAAATCTGCTAACTGGTTGCTTTTGGGAGAGTTGTTTTCCAGAAGTTGGATTAACTCATCATAAAGACCCATTATTTCTTCCATATTAGCTGCTACAGCACGAGCTAACGGATGTTTAATATCTCTTTTTATGTCCTTATGAATGGTTTCCACAGTGCTAGGTTCACGACGAGTGGAGAAATTCCAGTCAGCCACAATAGGTGTACCTAACTGTAACGGCATGAGCTGCTTATTTGAAAGTTGATCCTGTTCGATTCCTAAAAATGTAACATCCACAGCTTTACCAGCTACATATAAAGCTGCCAGTATACGCCGTAATTGAGCTAACCCGCTTCGATGTGGAGAAGTTGCTGATATAACTTGATAGGTATGTCCTTTTAACGTATCATCAACAAAACCTGCAATAGAACCTGATCCCACTTGAATGAACATCGCCACTTGCTCTTCGTGATAAAGTTTTTCTATGAGTGCCCTAAATCTGACGGGACTGATCAAATGATCTACATTGAGTTGTCGGATCTCATCAATAGTACCTGGATAAGGAGCCAAGGTAGTAGCAGACCAAATGGGGGTACGGGGCTGTAAGAAATCGATGGCTTCCATTCCGGCAATGATGTCTGTTACACGATCCTGTATAAATGGTGTATGAAAGCCAGATTGAAAGGGTAATATCTGATGAAAGATTTGCTGCTTCTTGAGCTGGCTAACGAGCTGCTCGGTAGCAGCTATGCTGCCGCATAAAATAACTTGTTGCGGACAGTTATCATTCGCTAGGTAAAGAGAAGGAATGGTATCTAAGAAATCGCGTATTTGTTCAATTCCAGCACCTACAGCTACAAACCGCGCATCGGGTACTTCAAACAAAGAGGGGTCTAATTGTCCCAGTAAACGCTGAATAGAACCTGGTGTTACCAAGCCGGCAGAAAGGCCGGCCAACCATTCTCCCAAACTATGTCCTGCATATATGTCTGGTATGATGCCCAACTGCTTTAATGCTAAATCAACCGTTCGGCTACTTTGCAATTGCCGCAGCGCCGAACGAAGTACCGTCTTTTCTTCCGAAATAGTTGTTGTTCCAAATTCATCCGTCCCGCCAAAATATTGGGCAATACTTGCTGTCTCCCCGATGCTCAAGCCATCCAAACCTGGGAAAAGAAAAGCCAAACGTTTATTGCCCTTTAATAAGGGCGCATTTGTGTACCAAATATCTTGTCGGCCATGCCAAGGCCTATTTTTCTTTACAATACTCAGTGCCTTTTGTATGCGTGCTTCCGTAGGGTGGAAGATAGCTACTCGGTAATCACCGCTTTCTAGTGTATGATATTGCTGCTTTTCCAATGCTTCTATCAAAGCATCTTGACTATTTTTTGATAGTAAAAGTACTTGATCCTCCAGGTTTATTTGGGTATTATTTAAAGTGGATGAAGTAGGTGCTTGTTCATAAGCTTCTAAGATGACGTGTGCATTAATTCCACCAAAGCCAAACGCATTGACTCCGGCTAAACGTGGTAAACCAGTAGCACTCCAGCTGGTGGCAGCAGAGATGGGCTCAAAGCATGTATCGTGCATGGCCGCTAGCGGATGCGTACAATGAAGCGTTGGAGGGAGTGTATCGTGGTAAAGTGCCAGCGCTGTCTTAATAACACCAGCAATACCCGCTGCAGGCATGGTATGGCCAATCATGGATTTAACGCTACCCAATTTGGCTTTAACCCCACCTTGATGAGCACCAAAAAACTGCTTTAATGTTTCTAATTCGGTACGATCTCCCAACGGGGTTGCCGTACCGTGTGCTTCTATATAACCAATGGCGGTTGGTTTTAATTGTGCTGCTGTCCAAGCCTGGTTCATAGCCTTTAACTGGCCTCTTACAGCGGGGCTCATCACACTCGTGCCCGAACCGTCGCTACTAACACCAATACCTTTGATCACACAATAGATTTTATCGCCATCATTTAATGCCTGTTTTAGCGGCTTCAACACTACAAAACCACCACCTTCTCCAATAAGCAATCCATCTGCTTCTTCATCAAAAGGTCTACTCACCTGCTTTTTGGATAGCGCACCCAATTGGTTGAAAATACTCCAAAAGGTAGCATTTTGGCCCATATGGATACCGCCGGCAAGAACCATGTTCGATCGGCCGGTAAGCAGTTCATTCACCCCATGATCAAGAGCAAGTAATGAACTTGCACAGGCTGCATCTACTGTATAGGCTGCGCCTCCCAGATTTAAACGATTGGCCACCAGTGAGGCAATTAAATTGGGGATTAACCCCATGGCTGTATCTGCGGTAAAACGACCTTTTTTTAACTGAAACTCTTTTTTAATTGCGTCTAGATCAGACTCATTTAACTGTGGCACCAGTGCTCGCACAACCGTTAATAACTGCTCAGCAGCATGCACAATTTCAACGGCCCGCGTGGCACCAGGGCCTACATAGTTGCCTTTACCGATGATAATGGCTGTTTTGTCTAATGAATAGTCTTTTTCCCATACGCCAGCATCCGCCAATGCTTGCTGTGCTAACTGTAAGGCAAGCAATTGCTCTGGCTCCATGCCTTCTACGGCCAATGGCAAGATGCCAAATGCATAGGGATCAAAATGTGCATATTCATCAATGAACCCGCCCTTATTACAATAAAATCGATCCTGCTGTTCCGTTCCATCTATTTGGAAGTATTGTGGAGGAATCCGACTAGCAGGAACCTCACGAATAGCATCAACTTGATTAACAATATTATTCCAGTATGCTTGCATATGGGGTGCACCGGGAAACAGGGCAGACATCCCGATGATGGCTATATCTTCTTTCATTATTTTATTGCTCCCCGCTAAGCCATGATTAAAACCCTACTTTCTTCACCGTATTTAATTTCATTGGCAAAAGTTTCTTTACCACTTTCTAAAGGAATAAGTGAAATGCCACGGCGTTCATATTCCTTTTCGAGTGTGGACGATACCATACCAGCGCCTTTCCATGGCCCCCAATTGATTGCCATGACGCGACCGTCCATCTGCTTGCGCAATACTTCTGCGTAGTGATCTAACACACTATTGGCAGCAGCATAGTCTGTTTGTCCTCTGTTACCATAAACAGATGCGATACTCGAAAAAAACACAACAAATTGAACGTCCGTACGCAAATGTTCTGCTAAGACACGTAAGGGAGTAACTTTCGTTGAGAAAACACGTTCAAATGATGCAGGACTTTTATCTTGAAAGAGTTTATCTTCTAAAATTCCGGCTCCATGAATGACGCCGTCAATTCGGCCATATTCGGTATAAATATGCTGGATGAGTTGGGTAAAAGCTTCTTCATCACGTACGTCAACCGCATGATAGCTCACTGTACTGCCAGATGTTTCGATGGTATTTATGGTATCTCGTATTTGTTTTGATTTAAATAATTTGGAAACTTGTTGCTCAATGGCTGCGGGTGTTTGTGCATATTTTTGTTGGATCAGATAGCTGCGTATTTCTTCCTTTGTTTGAAGATGACTCGGTAGCTGCTCCATTTCCGGATAGGGAGATCGGCCAACCAATACATAATGGCAAGGATATTCCATTGCTAAATGAGCTGTCAGTGCAGCCGTTATGCCTTGAGCACCCCCTAATACGAGTACAACAGCATTTTTATCCAATTCGAAGGGCTTTTTATTAAGCGATAATGATTCTGGCGTTTCCTTGACAGTTTGCCGGCCTAATGCATTATAGTAAATCACCGCCGGTTCATCCATACATGCTAACTCTTCTATGAGAAGTTCTGCCATGCTTACCATATTCAAATTTTCCATAAAATGAATCGTTCTACATTTGGCATGGTCATATTCCCTATCCAGACTCTTGATAAAGCCTGTATACCCCTGATAACTTCTTAAAAATTTAGGATCATCCTGAAGGGCCACATGTGCTGCATGATCAGAAACCACGTATACCCACTTAACACGATGCATGTCTAATGATTTGACCATTTCTACTGCTTCCATGATCGTGAAACGATGATGAGAGGCTACCATATCCAAGATAACAAGCCCATCATAATCTGCTAAATCTGCGTTTTCATTCACCAAATCAACCTGAGCACCCTGCTCTTCTAAACGCTGTCTAATGAGATCGCCCAACTCGCCATCACGGGTAACGGCGATTTTTTTACCTTGTATATAATGGGGTATGCGGTTTGTGGATTGGATGGATGCTAATTCGAATTTAATGCGTTTTAAAGCGGATGTAGATGTTTCTGAACCTGCACATAGCCAATCGATCAAATGGCGAAGGGTCTTAAAGCTTGAAAGTTTTTCGATTTGCTCGGTATGGAAGGGTTGTTCAGGTAGAAAATCAGCTAATTTATTTTTGAGTTCACCAATAATTTCTATTCGTTTAATAGAATCGATGCTTAAGTCTGCCTCTAAATCTAAATCAAGGCCCAGCATGTCTTCCGGATATCCTGTCTTCTCGCTAACAATTTCCAAAAGAATCTGTTGCACAGTCTTTCTATCTGGTGTAGATATCAGGGCAGTCACGAAATCATCGTGCTTTTCTGGTGCTGGCTCGTTAACGTTTTCATCTAGATGCATACGGAACCAATGAAGCAAGCCATTTAACGTTTTAATAGCAGCCAATTCTTCCATCACCTCACCTTGTTTTTGCTCTTCAAAGTGAAAAGAATCGAGTTCGGAGCGAAGTGCACCGATGATTTCCAAGCGCTTAATGGAGTCGATACTTAAATCGGCTTCCAGATCAAGGTCCATGCCCAGCATTTCTTTTGGATAACCCGTTTTTTCACTGACTACATCCAATAGAATGATTGCTATATCTCGTTTTAAAGGCTGTATGGGCGTCCCTTGTTCGATCGCGATGGGTGTTGGTGGAACAGCAACTATTGGTGTATTGGATACGGGTTGTTGGGATGGTACTTGTTGACCTAAATAAGCCAACAACACATCTCTTTGTGCCTGTATGAGTGTTTTCATACTGGCTAAATATTCTAACGTTAATTGTTCAGCTGAATGGGGAATTGGATTTTGCTGGGTGTGTTGAGGTGTTTGCAAATTCTTTAAATCTATAATGGGTTTAACAATAGGAGATGCGCTATATGCTGGTAACTTCCCACACAAAGGGGTTGCCTTTTGACCATCAACAAGCCAAATAGCTTGACTGGGTTTCATTTTTTCAGGATTGTTCAGGTCTATTGTCTGTACGTCGCGTCCTTCGAATAGGGCGGTCAACTGCACATCCCTACCTGTTGCCAGATATTGGGCCAAAACGCTAAGAAGCTGGTTGACCGCGTGTTTCCCTTTATCTTCGGTATGAAGCAAGACCTCATCCGATGCTAATATCGCTTTTGTTAGAGAAGTTAAGGTTTTTCCTGGTCCCACTTCGATGAATATACGGGCACCATCCTGATGCATGGCACTGATTTGCTCATGAAAACATACAGGGCTTACCAAATGCTCAGCCAGTCGTTGTTTGATGGCTGCTGGTTCTGATGGGTATGGCGATGCCGTTGTATTTGACCATACGGTTATATCGGGCGATTTAAATGTATATGCCTCAAGGGAACTTCCATATAAAGTAGCCGCCTTATGGAGCAAGGGGCTGTGGAAGGCACCACTAACTTCCAATTGACGGAAAGCGATGTTTTTTTCTTTTAACTGGACGATTAGGCCTTCAATTGCTGTAGTTGTCCCTGCAAATACCCATTGTTGAGGTGAATTGTGGTTAACCGCATAAACATCCGAATAGGTGTTTTGTATTTCTTTCGCTTGCGTTTCATCCGTATGAACAGCAACCATGGTACCGGGGTCATCTGGTAAGGCTTTGCAAATGGCTTCTGCTCGTGCTACACTTAACGGTACCAATTGGGCGGAATCAAATACTCCTGCAAAGGCCAGCGCTGGAAGTTCCCCGTAGCTATGTCCAGCCAACATGTCGGGCATAATACCTAATTCTTTCAAAAAGCGCGCAATCGCTAAATCAACTATACCCAGTAAAGGCTGGGCAATACGTGTGTCTCTGATGTTATCTTGTTGTATGGTACGTGTTTGCTCATCAAACGCCTGGTTGGGGAATAACAAGGATTGATAAGCAGGGTATTGATCGAAGAGATGACGCACAGCAGGAAAGTAAACCATCCAAGTTCGGGCCATATGCAGACGCTGGCTTCCTTGTCCAGGGAATAAAAAAGCAGTTTTTCCTTCTAATGGTTGTGTGATATAAGTGTCTTTGCCCAGGGTTCCTGATAGCACTAAATCCATTTTAAATGATAGATCGGAAATATTTTCCGCTAAGATAGATAACTGAATGGGTGTGTCGTGATATATAGCAAGTGAATATGCCAGATCTTTTAGTTGAACGAATGCATGAAGTTCGATGATTTGTTTTACTTGATGAAGTAACCGGAATGCTTCCTGCCGGTCTTTCCCACGAAATACCAATAGCTCCACAGGCCAATGCTTGGCGATGGTGAAATCATGTTTATCCGTCCTGGGCACATTACTGATAACGGCATGGAAATTTGTTCCACCAAATCCAAAGGCACTAATTCCGGCAATGCGTTTTTTTTCTGGCCATGTAATCGCTTTATCGGTGAAGGTAAATGGGCTATTTGCCTGATAATAACTGTTGGGTTTCTTGAGATGGATGGTAGGTGGTTTGATGCCATGGTAAACACTTAATGCACTTTTAATCATACCAGCCATTCCTGCCGCACATTTAGTGTGTCCGATTTGAGTCTTGACAGATCCTAAATGTGTTTGGGAATAAACCGCTCCCGACCGAAATAGGGTTTGTGTTAATGCTGTAAGCTCTGTACGATCTCCAACAACAGTACCCGTACCATGGGCTTCGATCAGTCCGACTTCAGCCGGAGAAATACCTGCTTGACTATATGCTCTTTCCAGTGCCCGTACCTGACCAGTAAGCCGTGGGGCAGTTAATCCCAAACTCTTTCCATCACTCGAACCGCCCATACCATGAATGACGGCATAAATGCGATCCCCATCTTGCTGAGCATCTTCTAAACGTTTCAAGACAAGCATGGCCACCCCTTCACCCAGCGCTATTCCATCGGCAGATTCGTCAAAGGTAGCACATCGCCCTTTCTTGGAAAGGGCATGGGTGCTTGCAAACATCAAGTAATCGTTAATACCATTATGAAGATCGGCAGCACCGGCGATCACCATATCGGATTTACGGAGTATCAATTCTTGACAAGCTAAATCTACAGCTGCTAACGAAGATGCACAAGCTGCATCAACGGTATAGTTGCGCCCCCCTAAATCTAAACGATTGGTTATCCTACCGGCAATGACATTGGCCAATACGCCTGGAAATGAATCTTCTGTTAATTGAGGTAAGGCAGCGTCAAGCTCGTCAGGTATTTGACCAAAGATTTGTGGAAACAAAGCTCGGAAACTATAATGATTGGCTAAGTCATTGCCCCCTTCGGCTCCCAGAATCACCGATACATTTTCTCTATTCATTTCTTTATTGGCGTAGCCTGCATCTGCTAAGGCCCGTTTGGCTACCAATAAACTCAAGAGCTGTACCGGATCAATCGCCGCAAGCGATTGCGGAGGAATTCCAAATTCAAGTGGATCAAATGCAATGGGTGGAATGAATCCACCCCACTTTGACGGTGATTTACGGCCATTTGTATCTGTTGGATCATAATAAATAGCCTTATTCCAGCGTTCATCTGGAACTTCCGTAATGCAATCTGTTCCCTCTAATATATGCTGCCAAAATGTATCCAGATCTGGTGAATTCGGATAAATACAAGCCATGCCAATAATAGCAATATGGATTCCCTCTGTATCTGATGGGTGGGAAGGTGGAGCAATTTTATCGGCCAATTCATGATAGCGCTCAACAACCGATTCATGTAAGGCTTTCATGCTTTGAACCCCATCGTTGAGTGCTGCTACCTGACCCATCATATACATACCCTTTTCAAGTTGTTCATTTTGACTTACTTGCTGTAACACGTTATTTTGTCGCTCTATTCCTTTACTCGCAATACGCAAGCGCCCAACATTTAATTCTTCTAACGTTTGCCAAATCTGTTTTTTGTCTATACCCTGCGTAATCAGTTTATTTTTCTCTTGTTCAAAATACAAAGTAAAAGGAGAGGGTAAGCAACGGGTCTCATGCCCCGGAGCTGTTTCCAATAAAACAGTCTCTTTTTGTTCAATCGCTTGTTGCTGAAAGGTAGATAAGATTGCTCCGGTGCTGACTGCCTCTTTTGTGTATAAATAGGCTGTTCCCATCAGTACACCGATTTTAGCTCCGATCATCGCTAAAGGTGCAGTCATGACGGAAATAAAAGTACTCGAAAAACTGTCGTGGATTCCACCAGCAAAGAATAATTCGAACGGTGTACCGTTTTCTTCGTCTAAAATACGTGTTATTTGTTGCTCCCAAAGCACCAGAGAAGACAACGGGCCAACATGTCCACCACATTCTCGCCCTTCAAAGATAAAACGGCGAGCCCCCTCTTTAATAAAAATATCTAGTAAAACCGATGAAGGCGCATGTAAGAATGTCTTGATACCTGCTTTCTCAAATGGCGCAGCTTGCGAAGGGCGGCCACCGGCAATGAGTACGACAGCCGGTTTCGCCTCTAAGATATACTGGGTTTGTTCTTCCCTCAAAGCAGGAGGGGCAAAACCAAGCATACCTATACCCCAAATTTGGTCTTTCAGGAGTGCTGCCGTTTGGGTAAGCAATGTTCTTGCTTGTGCTCCGGTTATTAAAGATAAAGCCACAAAGGGCAGGGCCCCGTTAGAGGCAACAGCCGCAGCAAATTCAGGCACATCGCTCACCCGCGTCATGGGGCCTTGTGCAATGGGGTAAGTAATGCCTAAACTTTGCGCCATGGGGTTGTGTGCGGAAATAACCGGCACCGCTTTTGCCTGCTTTATTTGTCCAGAAATAGCAGCTCTTAAACCGAAAGCCAATTGAGGCAAAGTTCCAAAACGATGGTAGATGTTTTTGGCCAAGGTCATATCTTGCCCCATAGGGATATATGAGTTTTCTATAGTATAACCGTTCAAATAAGGCACTAAGTCAGCATAAGATGCTTGATCAGGTAGGAGGGGAGAGTTTGGTCGTACCAACACCCGATATCCACCAATGGTACGGGTTTCATTGCCATGGAGTTTTTCGATAAGGTCCTTTAATGATCGTGGAGCACTACAAGCGGGATATAAGGCAAGCTGGCTATCCAATACTAACCCTGTTGCTCCGAGTGCTACCAATGCAGCTGCCGTATGTATACCCACTCCGCCTTGAATCCAAACATGCATATTTTTTAATGCCTCACATTGCATCACGCTTTGGAAAAGGATGAACGTAGATTCGCTCGCAATTTTACCTGCCGACTCGTTCCCTTTGATAATGATTGTTTTACTTCCATTCTCTTTCGCTTGCAATGCTTCTTCCAATGTATGTATTTGATAAATAATTGACACATTGGAGGTATCAAAAGAAGGGGAGGAACCAAAAGGTAAAATGAGATGGGATACGGCCAATGGCAATGGCTGTGTAGGGATAAAGGATGGGCTGAAACACAATCCCATGCTTTGGGGTGGATACGTGTTTAATAGTTCATATAAGGCTTTCGTTTGGTCTGGATTTCTACCTATATGTAGTACAGGGAAAATGGAAGTTTCACTGAGGGCTTTTAATAACTTTAAATCAGGAAGTTCGAAAGGTGTAATACCAATCAACTTGATATTATTCATAGCGATGATTAAATTTAATGATGTAACTGAAAGATAGGGCTGTAAATATCAATTCATAATATTCAACAACCGCTTTGTTTTTGACGTCTTTTCATTTCTAGAGTCACGAAAAAAAAATTAATTACTTAACAGATAGCGAATTAAGAGAAAATCATTGGGGTCTAATCTGAAGCATTTGCCTATTGTTCAATGCTGTTAATAGTTGTTTGTTCGTGTAATAACAAGTAAAATCTTGTCGAATGCGTAAAGTAATTATGATGATAGACACAGTAATTAAGTTTTATGTCACCCGGTAAAATTATTTTAAATTTAATATCGCAAATTAAGAAACAAGACAGGTTTTATCTGCGTTCATTTTGTTCATTGGTCATGACACACAAATCGGCTCATGATTTGTTAAAATAAAATACCTTAACATCATCATTTATGTTGGATTTAAAGCAAGAACAAGCACTTCGATATACCTGTGTAAATGATCAAGGGTACATTAGGAAAAGGTGCGGTCGTGGTTTTGTTTATTTGGAAGACCAGCAGAAAATAATAAATAAGCAAGTATTAGCTCGTATTAAAAGTTTGGTTATACCACCTGCATGGAAAAATGTATGGATTAATTCGGATAGTTGTGGTCATTTACAGGCAACAGGTATCGATGATAAAGGTCGAAAGCAGTATATTTATCACCCTCAGTGGAATGAGTTGCGAGAGAAGAATAAAATAACCCATATCATTGCTTTTGGAAAAGCGTTACCACGGCTCAGGAAGGCTATGAAACATGATCTAAGGAAAAATACATGGAATAAAGAAAAAGTGACTGCCTTAGCGCTCAATATCATGGAAAATACATTGATAAGAGCAGGAAATGATCGATACAGAAAGGAGAATAATAGTTATGGCTTAACTACTTTGCGAACGCGCCATGTAGAAATAAATGGGCAGGTTATCTTTTTCAAATTTGTAGGAAAAAAGGGAAAAATACATCGTATCAAACTGAGCGACCGATCAGTGGCGAAGCGTTTAAGACAGGTCATGGAAATACCCGGTCAGGAAGTTTTTCAATACCTGAATGAGCAAAATATGCCCTGTTGCTTAGATTCAGGTGATCTGAATGAATATCTTCATTTGAAAACACACTATCATTTTACTTCAAAAGATTTTCGTACGTGGTACGCTAACCTGATTGCTTTTAGATTTTTTTCAGAGGAAATGGATGAGTTGGCATGTTCTACTCATGGAAAACGCCAGCTAAATGCTTGTTTAGATCGTGTCGCTGAGAAACTGGGAAATACGCGAGCAGTGTGCAAATCATCCTATGTTTGCAACGATATATTAGCCGTTTATGAGTCTGGGCATCTATCTTATTATTTAAAAAAGCTCCACATGACGCCTCATAAGTTGTTAGATGATGTGCGAACAGAAAAGCTTTTTCTCAAGTTTTTGAAAATGATACAAAATCGGGATCATGAGTGATTATCCACAGGTTGCTTTTTCAACGCGTCCACTTTCGTTATAAAATTCGTCGGCCGTACCAGATAATTTAAAACGAACACCACCCTTATCCCATTTTAGATGAATGACACTTCCAATAGGGAATTGTTTTGTTGGCAGGTTAGAAAAATGAATCTGGATATCAAAGGTATCTTGGGACATCGCCTGGATTTGAAAGGATCGATCTCGACTTCCAAACAATACATAGTGGGCTAAACCATCATTTAAAGTTGTCAGAAGTTTATGTTGTTTCTTCCATTCAATTTCGACATCAACCGTACAACTTGCAGGGATAACATCTGGAAACTGCCAATAAGCCATCTGAAAATTTTGCTGCTCTGTTTTAATCCAGTCGTAGACGGTATGATTAATAAGACTCAATTTTTTTCTTCTTTCCATGGCATTTAAGTTTAGTGATACGCAACGTTTATGAAATTAGCTATGTTTTTGAAAATAACCTAACTTTTTACACAGAAAGGCTTCTACCTTACACGAAATGAGAAATGTTGTTCTTTAATGGAACCTTTATTTGCGGCAACCGCCGCATGTGTTTACTTTTCTCTTGAAAGAAAAGTAACAAACCGAAGAGCTCAGCTCTGAGCTCATGAACGCCTATTAAATAAACACAAGTGAATAAAGTTCAAGGCTTCATGATCTTCGCTAAAAAATCGGCACCTCCCGCAATGAAGTGGAGCCGTTCGTTTCACTTCACTTCCTCACTTCATTTCCTATCCTTCCCACCACCAATTTTTCTTAACGCTCACCTCATGAGGCCATTTCCGTGCTTCGGAACTGTTTGTACATAGCTTTCAACGATAGCACACCTTGTGTAATAGCACAAGCCCACAGGCCTGCGGGGTGGTTGAACGGCCTTGGAGGATACGGCCGCAACGAGCAGCAAAGCATAGTAAAACCGTTCGGTTTGCATAAGCCAAGCGTATGGAGGAAGCGGAGCGGCTGCCATACGCGCCATAGATGCTTTGCAATCAGGTGCAACGTAGCCTACACAGCCTTGATCTTTGCGTCGGTTTGGATTAAGCCAAAGCGACAACAAATATTGATTAAGAAAA
>Ga0180219_1001777_pt1 | contig 13378 bp, 12 predicted proteins | sample eDN3rd30CBELigMG_FD_151338 | JGI IMG/M metagenome (GOLD analysis project Ga0180219, IMG submission 151338) | Enriched Miracle-Growth compost microbial communities from Emeryville, California, USA - eDNA 3rd pass 30_C BE-Lig MG (version 2)... ...
GTCGCGCGCGCACTGGCATCCCGCCCCCGCCTTCTCGTCGCCGACGAGCCCGTGTCCATGCTCGACGTGTCCATCCGCCTCGGCGTGCTGAATCTGCTCGCCGACCTGCAGCGCGAGGAGGGCCTGGGCGTGCTCTACATCACGCACGACCTCGCCACCGCGCGACACTTCAGCGACGAGATCATCGTCCTCAACCAGGGGCGCGTCGTCGAGCACGGCCCGGCCGATGACGTCATCCTCAACCCCCAAGACCCCTACACGCGCGAGCTGCGGGCGGCATCCCCCGACCCGGAGAAGCACTTCGCCTCGCAGTCCCCCACCGGAGGCATCCGATGACCGCCGTCCAGCCGCAGCTGATCGAGCCCCCCGCCGAGGATGCCCTCGAAGTGGGCACCACCGCCACGGCCGTCAAGGGGCGCTCGCGCGTCCCGTGGCGATTCCTCGGCAGCCGGGCACTGTTCTACCTGTTCACCCTGTGGGCGGCCATCACGATCAACTTCTTCCTCCCCCGGATGATGAAGGGCGACGCGGTCAGCCAGTACCTCGCCCGCAACCGCAACGTGTCGCCCGAGGCAGCCGACGCGCTGCGCGCGCTGCTGGGCCTGGACACCGACAAGTCGCTGTTCCAGCAGTACCTGGACTACTGGTCGCACCTGCTGCGCGGAGACCTCGGCGTCTCGCTCCTGCACGGGCTGCGGCCGGTGTCCGAGGTGATCAGCCAGGCGCTGCCGTGGACGCTCGGCCTCGTCGGCTTCGCGACGATCATCTCGTTCGCGGTCGGCACCATCGGCGGTGCCGTCATCGGCTGGCGCCGCGGCAGCCGACTCGACTCGCTGATCCCCATCACCACGTTCCTCAGCACCATCCCCTACTTCTGGCTGGGTCTGCTCGCCATCGCCGTCTTCTCGGTGAACCTGGGCTGGTTCCCGATCGGCAAGGCCTACGGCGTCGGCATGAGACCGGAGTGGTCGGCCGAGTTCATCGGTCAGGTCATCCATCACGGCACCCTGCCCGCGCTGACGATCGTGATCGCCTCGCTGGGCGGCTGGATGCTCGGCATGCGCAACATGATGCTCACGGTGCTCGACGAGGACTACATCACCGTCGCACAGGCAAAGGGTCTGCCCAACCGCACCGTGCTGTGGCGCTATGCCGCGCGCAACGCCGTGCTGCCCCAGATCCAGAGCTTCGCGCTGTCTCTCGGCTTCATCGTCGGCGGCACGATCGTGATGGAGATGGTCTTCAGCTACCCCGGCATCGGCAAGCTGCTGCTCGATGCGACCAACGCGAAGGACTACGCGCTCATGCAGGGTGTGTTCCTGGTCATCACCGTGTCGGTGCTCGTCGCGAACATCCTCGCCGACGTCGCCTACGCATTCCTCGACCCGCGCACCCGCCAGACGGAGGCCTGAGCCATGACCACTCCCGCAACCCTCGACATCCGCACCGTCGAGCCCGCGCCGGCCACGCCGAGCGGGCAGAGCTTCTGGACCAAGCTCGGCTCGGCGTTCGCGATGTTCCGCAACGGCAAGTCGATCGCCGGCCTGGTGATCCTCGGGTTCTTCGTGCTGATCGCGATCTTCGCCGACGTGCTGGCCCCGTTCTCCCCCACCGCCGTGAACCACACGGCACGCTTCCAGCCGCCGTCCGCCGAGCACTGGCTGGGCACCACGCACATCGGCGAGGACGTGCTCAGTCAGGTCATCCACGGTACCCGTGGCGTCATCGTCGTCGGGTTCCTCGCCGCGATCATCGCGACCATCATCGCGATCGCCGTCGGCGTGATCTCCGGCTATCTCAGCGGCTGGAAGAGCGAGGGACTGTCCGCGCTGACGAACGTGTTCCTCGTCATCCCCGGCCTGCCGCTGATCATCATCGTCGCGTCGATGTTCGACAACCCGCCGCTGTGGGTGATCGCCGCCGTCCTCGGCCTCATCGGATGGGCGTGGGGTGCGCGCGTGCTGCGTGCCCAGACGATGTCGCTGCGCAACCGCGACTTCATCCAGGCCGCTCGCGCCAACGGCGAGCCGCTGCGCCGCATCATCACGATCGAGATGCTGCCGAACCTGATGGCCCTCATCGCCGCCAGCTTCGTCGGCACCGTCACCGCGGCCATCCTGAGCCTGACCACGCTGTCCTACATCGGCGTCATCCCGGTGACGACGTACAACTGGGGCACGATCCTGAACTGGGCCTCCGCCCAGGGCGCGTTCCAGCAGAACCAGTGGTGGTGGTACCTGCCGCCCGGCCTGTGCATCGCCGCCATCGGCGTGGCGCTCTCGCTCATCAACTTCGGCATCGACGAGTACGTCAACCCGCGCCTGCGTTCGGCCGGAGAGCGCGCTCGCGCACTGCGCAAGCAGGGCCTCAACGCCAACTCGGCTGTCACCGCGGTGCGCCCGGTGACAGCGACCTCCACCCCCACGAAGGAAGACAACCAGTGACCGCCCGTGTCGACATCGAGCCCTACCTCGACGCCGCCCTCCCCACCGCCGCACGCGTCGCGGACCTCCTCGAGCGGATGACGCTGCCCGAGAAGGTCGGGCAGATGATGCAGTCCGACGCCCGCGAGGACCTGGACGAGATCGTTCTGGAGCGGCACGCCGGCTCGATCCTGCACACCTCCCCCGCAAAGGTGCTGCGCGCCGCGGAGCTCACCGCGCAGACCCGGCTGCAGATCCCGCTGATCGTCGGTGAGGACTGCATCCACGGCCACTCCTTCTGGGAGGGCGCGACGATCTACCCCACCCAGCTCGGTATGGCCGCGACGTGGGATCCGCAGCTCGTCGAGCAGGTCGCCCGCGCGACGGCCGTGGAGGTCGCGGCCACCGGCATCCACTGGACCTTCTCCCCCGTGCTGTGCATCTCCCGCGACCTGCGCTGGGGACGCGTGGACGAGACCTTCGGCGAGGACCCGTTCCTCATCGGCGAACTCGCCGCGGCGATGGTCCGCGGCTACCAGGGCGACGGCCTGGGCGATGAGACCGCGATCCTCGCGACGGCGAAGCACTTCGCCGGGTACTCCGAGACGCAGGGCGGGCGGGATGCCAGTGAGGCGGACATCTCGCGTCGCAAGCTGCGCTCGTGGTTCCTGCCCCCGTTCGAGCGCGTCGCGCGGGCCGGCTGCGCCACCTTCATGCTGGGCTACCAGACCACCGACGGCGTGCCGATCACCGTCAACGACTGGCTGCTGAACGACGTGCTGCGCGGTGAGTGGGGGTACACCGGCACCCTCATCACCGACTGGGACAACGTCGGCCGCATGGTGTGGGAGCAGAAGGTGCAGCCCGATTACGTGCACGCGGCCGCCGCCGCGGTCCGCGCCGGCAACGACATGGTCATGACCACCCCCGGGTTCTTCCAGGGCGCGCTCGACGCCGTCGAGGCGGGACTGCTCGACGAGGCGGACATCGACCGCTCGGTCGCGCGCATCCTCACGCTCAAGTTCGACCTCGGCCTGTTCGAAAATCCGAGGATGCCGGATGCCGCCCGCATCGCCGAAGTCATGGCCGCCCCGGCGCACACCGACCTGAACCTCGAGGTCACGCGCCGGTCGCTCGTGCTGCTGCGCAACGACGGCACCCTGCCGCTGGAGGCCGCTGCGACCACCGCGCCGCGCCGGGTCGCCGTCGTCGGCCCCCTCGCCGACGACGCCCAGACCCAGCTCGGCGACTGGGCGGGCTCGTCCGGCCAGGTCGACTGGCTGGCCGACGGCCAGCCGCGGGCGCAGATCACGACGGTGCTCGATGGCCTGCGTGAGCTCGCGCCGGCGGACTGGACCGTCACGCACGCCGAAGGCGCCGACATCCTCACCCTCGAGACCGACCCGGCGGGAGCGTTCTTCCCGGATGGGCAGCCGCGGCCTCAGGTCGTCGTGCCCGTGTCACCGGATGCCGCGATGATCGCCGAGGCCGTCGCGGCGGCCGAGCAGGCCGACGTCGTGGTCGCCGTCGTCGGCGACCGCATCGAGCTCGTCGGCGAGGGCCGCTCCACCGCCACCCTCGAGCTCATCGGCGGGCAGAAGGCGCTGCTGGAGGCCCTCGCCGCGACCGGCACGCCCCTGGTCGTCGTGCTGATGGCCTCGAAGCCGCTCGTGCTTCCGGAGGCCGTGCAGGATGCGTCTCTGGTCTGGGTCGCGAACCCGGGCATGCAGGGCGGCCGGGCGATCGCCGAGCTGCTGCTCGGGCGCATCGAGCCGTCGGGACGCCTGCCGATCTCGTTCGCGCAGCACGTCGGCCAGCAGCCGACGTACTACAACCAGATCCGCGGCCAGCACGGCGACCGCTACGCCGACCTCACGCAGCGCCCCGCGCACGCGTTCGGCGAGGGCTTGAGCTACACGACGGTCGAGTACGGCGACGCGCAGATCCTGACCCCGGAGGTGACGGCCGATCAGACCGTGCGCGCCCAGGTGACGCTGCGCAACACCGGCGACCGGCCGGCCCACGAGGTCGTGCAGGTCTATGTGCGCGACGCGGTGACCTCGGTGAGCTGGGCCGACAAGGAGCTGAAGGCGTACCGGCATGTCGACCTGGCGGCCGGTCAGTCGCAGGTCGTGGAGGTCTCGGTCGATGTCGCCGACTGCAGCATCGTGGATGCCGCGGGTAACCGCATCATCGAGGCAGGAGCCTTCGAGCTGCTGATCGGCCCGTCCTCCCGCGACGAGGTGCTGCACGCCGTGACGTTCGAGGTGCGCTGACCCCGCCCCCCGCCCGTTGAGCGGAGCGCACCCTCCCCGCTCGTTGAGCGGAGCGCGGAGCGCGCAGACGAAACGCCGCAACCGCTCAAGGACCGGAGGGGTCAGTCCTCGTCGTCGGGGGCGTCCTCGTCCAGTTCGTCGATGTCGACGCCGTCCAGGTCGCCGGCGTGCAGGATGGGCGAACCGTCTTCGTCGAAGTCCGCGGCATCCAGGTCGTCGACGTCGTCGAGGTCGTCGTGCTCGTCGTCCAGCTCGTCCTCGTCGGCATCCTCGGACTCGTCGTCGCCCTCGGCGCCGTCTGCCTCGGCCGCCGCGGCCTGCGCCGACTGATACTCCGCCAGGCGCACCGCCCACGGCACCCATTCCGGGGCCAGCAGCGCGCCGTCTCCCGGCAGCAGCTCGACCTCGAGCACGGTCGGGTCGGCGTCCGCCACGGCGGCCACGCTGACGGTCCAGTACCAGCCCGGATATCCGTGCAGCCGGTTCTCGAAGCGCAGCGACACGACGCCGCCGTCCTCGAGCGTGTACCCGGCCGCCGGACCGATCGTCGCCTCGGGCGTGATCTCGCGCAGCGCAGCCAGGGCGAGGTCGTGCGCGTTCAGCAGGCGCTCGTCGGCGGGCTGCTCGGACTCAGGCGTCAAGGTCATCGGCCACCTTGCGCAGGATCGCCGCGACCTTCTTGCCCTGGGCCGCACCGGGGTACCGGCCGTGACGCAGGTCGCCGCCGACACCGTCGAGCAGCTTCACCAGGTCTTCGACCACGATCGCCATGTCATCAGGCTTGAGACGGGTGCGCTTCACCGCGCTCGGCGGGGCGTCCAGAACCCGCACCGACAGCGCCTGCAGACCGCGGCGCCCGTCGGCGACGCCGAACTCGAGCCGGGTGCCGGCCTTGACCGCGGTCCCCGCGGGCAGGGCGGTCGCGTGCAGGAAGACATCCTGGCCGTCATCGGTGGTGATGAAGCCGAAGCCCTTCTCGTCGTCGTAGAACCTGACCTTGCCGGTGGGCATCTCAACCTCGCTGATCGTCGCCCGCGGGATCGGTGGCGATCGCGGGCAGGGTGGAAGCGGGACCATCTCAGCCCCGCCCTCCAGCCTACGGCACCCTGGCGCCGCGCGAACCCGCCGCGGCAGTAGGCTGGAGCGGATATGGGTACCCCGACTTCTCGCACCCCTGCCGCCGGCGACGATCTGCCGGTGCGGCGGATCGACCGCATCCTCGCCTTCATGTCGCTCGGACTGCTGCTGCTGTCCATCGCGTGCTTCGCGGCGATCATGATCGGCACGACCGCCGGCATGCAGCACGACGACTTCGGCCAGGGGCTGTGGCCCGCCGTCGGCGCGATCGTCTACGTCGCGCCGATCATCGCGTTCCTGCTGCTGGTGACGGTGCTCATCATGACCTTCGTGCGACGGGGACGGGCCAACAAGGGGCGCTGACCGTGGCCGCCTCGGACCCCCGTGCTCTCGCGAGCCGTCTCGCGGAGCTCGACGATGCGGTCCTGGCGGACCTGTTCGCCGCCCGGCACGTGTCGTCGTCCGTGTCGTGGAGCGACTTCTTCGACGCGGCTGAAGCGTTGCTGGATGCCGGTTCGCTCGCGCGCGCGATCACTGCGCTGACCCGTGCCGAGGCGGACGCGCTCGCGGCCGGGACTGTCCCCGCCGGCGAGGTACGGGACGCGCTGGTGCGCCGCGCGCTCGTCGACGCCGACGGCGTGCCGTATGACGCGGTGCGTGCGGCTCTGGCGGCCACCACCCCCGCGGCACGCCCTGCGGCCCCTGCGCCCGGCGCTGCCGACGCCCCGTCGGAGCCCGATGAGCACGCCGCGGAGCGGGCGTTCGCGGCCTCGGCCGCACTGGCCGACATCCTCTACGCGGCCATGCAGACCCCGTTGTCACGCATCGGCTCGGGTGCGCTCGGCGCCACCGACCGGCGCCGGCTCGTCGAGATCGGTGCCGCCGCCGACGCGGATGAAGCGGACGAGATCGTCGCGATCGGCGAACGGGTCGGATTCCTCACCGCTGCCGACCGGCTGCTGCTGGTCACCGCCGACGGCGCTGCCTGGCTGCGCACCGGCACCGTGGCCCGCTGGCAGGACGTCGCCGAGCGGCTGCGCGATGCGCTTCCCGCCGCGCTGCGCACGCCGGACGGCGGCTGGATGCCGGTCGCCGCGTGGACCGGCGCCCACCCCTTCGACGCCGCCTGGCCCGCCGAGGCGCAACGGCTGCGCGCGCTGCTGCAGCGCTGGGCCCTCTTCGGCGCGAACGGCGAGCCCGCCGGCTGGGCCGCCGGACTGTCGCACGGCGGGAACGCCGACATCGCGCACCTGCAGTCGCTGCTGCCTCCCGAGGTGGACAAGGTGTTCCTGCAGAACGACCTCACCGCCATCGCCCCGGGACCGCTGCAGCCGCAGCTGGACCTGCGCCTGCGCGCGATGACCCGGCGCGAGTCACGCGCACAGGCGGCCACCTACCGGTTCACCGCCGAGACGCTCACGGCCGCGCTCACGGCTGGTGAGACCGCCGACTCGCTGCGCGCCTTCCTGCAGGAGCTGTCGCTCACCGGACTCCCTCAGCCGCTGGCGTACGAGATCGAGCGCAGCGCCAGCCGACACGGCGCACTCCGGGTCGGCCCGGACTGGTCGGGCCGCACGCGCGTCACCGCCGACGATGATGCGCTGCTGCGCACGGTCGCCGTCGACCAGGCGCTGCGCCCACTGGGCCTCGTCGACGACGGCGAGGGGCTCGTGTCGCGCAGCAGTGCGGACACCGTGTTCTGGATGCTCGCCGACGCCCGGTATCCGGTCGTGGCGGTGGATGCCGATGGGCAGCGCCGCACGCTCGACCGCCACCGCATCGCCGACGAGCACACGGGCGATGCGGCATCCACCGATCGATACGCTCCTCTGTTGGGACGGCTCCGCTCCGCGCACGACCAGGATGCCGACACCGCATGGCTGGGCCGGGAGCTGGAGCAGGCGGTGCGCGCCCGGGCGGTCATCGTCGTGACGGTCGCTCTGCCGGACGGGTCGCAGCGCGAGTTCACCGTCGAGGCGACCGGGATCGGCGGCGGTCGCCTGCGCGGCCGCGACCGGGCGGCCGACGTGGAGCGGACCCTGCCGGTCTCGAGCATCTCGCTGGTGCGACCGGCCTGACCGGCGCACGACGCTGGCCCAGCGCGAACCGCCTTCTGTTCGCACCGGTAGACTGGGACGCTATGGCTGACGGACCCCTCATCGTCCAGAGCGACCGCACGGTGCTCCTGGAAGTGGCGCACCCGCACGCCGAAGACGCGCGCCACGAGCTCGCCGTCTTCGCGGAGCTGGAGCGCGCACCGGAGCACATCCACACCTACCGCGTCACGCGGCTCGGGCTGTGGAACGCCCGCGCCGCCGGGCACGACGCCGAGGACATGCTGGCCACCCTCGACCGCTGGTCGCGCTTCCCGGTGCCGCCGTCGGTGTCCATCGACATCCGCGAGACCGTGGGCCGCTATGGCCGGCTCGTCATCGAGCGCGACGACGAGGGACTGCTGATCCTGCGCTCCACCGACCCGGCGGTACTCGCCGAGGTCGCCCGGAACAAGCGCATCCAGCCGCTGCTGATCGGCCACCCCGCGCCCGACCGCTTCGTCGTCGACGCGTGGGCGCGTGGGCACATCAAGCAGGAGCTGCTGAAGATCGGCTGGCCCGCCGAAGACCAGGCCGGCTACACGCCGGGCACCCCGCACGAGATCGAGCTCGACGAGAGCGGCTGGCATCTGCGCCCGTACCAGCGCAAGGCGGTCGACAGCTTCACCGACGGCGGCTCGGGCGTCGTGGTGCTCCCCTGCGGCGCCGGCAAGACCCTCGTCGGGGCGGCGGCGATGGCCGACACCAAGACCACGACGCTGATCCTCGTCACCAACACGGTGAGCGCCCGACAGTGGCGCGACGAGCTGCTCAAGCGTACGAGCCTGACCGCCGAGGAGATCGGCGAGTACTCCGGTCAGGTCAAAGAGGTCAAGCCGGTCACGATCGCGACCTACCAGATCCTCACGGCGAAGCGGAAGGGCGAATACGCGCACCTGGCGCTGCTGGACGCCCTGGACTGGGGCCTCATCCTCTACGACGAGGTGCACCTGCTGCCTGCGCCGGTGTTCAAGCTCACCGCCGACCTGCAGGCGCGCCGCCGGCTCGGGCTGACCGCCACGCTCGTCCGGGAGGACGGTCGGGAGGGCGATGTGTTCAGCCTCATCGGGCCCAAGCGGTTCGATGCGCCGTGGAAGGAGATCGAGGCGCAGGGCTTCATCTCCCCCGCCGTCTGCTACGAAGTGCGCGTCGACCTGCCGGCATCCGACCGCCTCGAGTACGCGGCATCCGCCGACGACGAGCGGTACCGTCTCGCCGCCACGGCGCACGCGAAGATCGGCGTCGTGCGCGACCTCGTCGCCAAGCACGCCGGCGAGCAGATCCTCGTGATCGGCCAGTACCTGGATCAGATCGACGTGCTCGCCGAGGCTCTTGGCGCGCCGAAGATCACCGGCGCGACACCGGTCGACGAGCGCGAGGTGCTGTTCCAGGCGTTCCGCGAGGGCACGGTTCCGGTACTCGTCGTCTCCAAGGTCGCGAACTTCTCGATCGACCTGCCCGATGCGTCGGTGGCGATCCAGGTGTCCGGCTCGTTCGGTTCACGGCAGGAGGAGGCGCAGCGCCTCGGGCGTCTGCTGCGTCCGAAGTCCACCGCGCAGACCGCGAGCTTCTACACGCTCATCGCCCGCGACACGGTCGACCAGGACTTCGCGCAGAACCGGCAGCGGTTCCTCGCCGAGCAGGGCTACTCCTACACCATCCTTGACGCCGAAGGGATCAATGCCGCGTAGCGGCGTTGATGCCGCAGGGGTCAAGGTTGAGTGCCCGCCGCAGGCGGGTGTATCGAAACCTGAGACGCCGAAGGGATCAATGCCGCGTAGCGGCGTTGATGCCGCAGGGGGGATCGCCGCCGCAGGATCTCACCCGGCCGTCGCGATGATGCACACGGCCAGGCACCCGAAGAACACGACTGCGCTGAACAGCATGTGGAACGTCGTTCTCCGGCCCAGGCGTCCGGAGAACGCGACGGCGATCGCGGGGCCGTAGTCGCCCAGGCCCGGGCGGTAGGTGCCTGCCACCTCGCGTGCGCGGCGCACCATGGTGGCGTCGCCGAACCCGATGAACAGCGTCAGGATCACGAATCCGGTCCACGCCCAGACTGCCGCGTCCGTGACGATGAAGGCGATCCACGGCACGAGGAACACGACCATCGCGGTCGCGTGCGTCAGCACGAGGCCGGCGCTGCGTCCCTTGGCGTGGCGAGCCCAGGAGACCAGCAGCGTCACCCCGACCGCCGCCTGGATGATCCAGGCGGCGAGCACCAGATATCCCATGTCCGGATGCTACTACGTTCGTAGTGGCAGCACTACACCTATAGTGGATCTCATGGTCACCACGCGCGAGCGCGCCCTCGACGCGGCCCTCGCCCTCGTCGGTGACGAGGGCATCCGCGCACTCACCCACGCGCGCGTGGACGCGCGCGCGCAGTTGCCGAAAGGGTCGACCTCGAACTGGTTCCGCACCAGGGACGCGCTCGTCGCCGGCGTGGTCACGTGGCTGGCCGAGAGCGAGCGAGCAGACCTCGCCGCGGGCGGGATGCCGGTGATCGAGACACCGGATCAACTGGTCGACGCGTTCACCGGCATGATCCTGGCGCAGACCGGGCCGTTCGCCTCCCGCACCCGAGCTCGCTACGCACTGTTCCTCGAATCCGTTGGCAGCCCCGACCTGCTCGCTCCCCTGCTCGACCAGCGCCGCGCATACGTGGCCTGGACGACAGACCTGCTCGCACGCATCGGCGCCCGGCATCCGGACGAGGCGGTACGCACCCTCATGGCCGCCGCCGACGGCCTGGTGCTGCACCGGGTGACCGTCGACCCCGACGCCCCGGTGCAGCCGCTCATCGCTCGCGCCGTGGCCGCCTGCATGCACTGACGCGGAGCGTCAGCCCGCGCGGCCTCGTCACCCCCGCGCGTAGCGCAGGAACACGAAGCCGTCGTCGTCGCTGAGCAGTCCCGTCAGCGCAAGACCCCGGTCGATCTCCGTGGCGCCGCGCACGATGCGGCCGGCATCGCCGCCGACCAGCCGCGGAGCGAGCGTCAGACACAGTTCGTCGACGACACCGGCATCCAGCAGCGTGCCGAACAGGTGTGGGCCGCCCTCGCAGAGGATCTGCGGCATCCCGCGCCGGGCGAGCTCGTCGCGCATCAGGGACAGGTCGACCTCCTCGTCCCCGGCGATGACGACGTCGGCGACGGCGGCGAGCGCGTCGCGACGCTCCGGCGCCGCCACCGCGCACGTCACGACCAGCGGACGGACGGCCGCGTCGGTGAACACCTCATCGGACGGCTCCAGATCGAGTCGACGCGAGACGATCGCCAGACGCGGCTGCGGAGCCCGTCCCTGCGCGCGCCGCCACGCGGCATCCTCCTCGGACAGGCGCATCCCGCCGTAGCCTTCCGCGCGCACGGTGCCGGCGCCGACGAGCACGACGTCGGCGAGCGAGCGCAGCACCTGCATGAGCGCCCGGTCGGTCGGCCCGCCGAGTCCGCCGCTGCGATCGTCGAGAGTCGCCGCTCCGTCGACGGAAGAGACGAAATTTATCCGGATGCGAGGTGTCTCACGGTCGGGCAGTGCGTACGCGGCCCGCAGATCGTCGATGCTCGAGGTCATGACTCCGCTCCGATCGGCATGTTGTGCTGCAGATGGACGGGTTCGCGCCAGCCGAGGATCGCCTCGACCATCCGCATCGCGTCGACGGTCTCTGCCACGTTGTGCGCGCGCACGATGCGCGCCCCCTGCAACGCGCAGAACACGGCGGCGGCCAGCGAACCCGGCATCCGCTCATCGCGATCGCGACCCAGGCTCTCACCGACGAAGTCCTTGTTCGACAGGGCGACCAGCATCGGCAGCTCGAGCCCGGGCCACGCCGCCAGCTCGTCCAGGCGACGGGTGAGCTCGAGCGTCTGCAGGGTGTTCTTGTTGAGGTCGTGACCGGGATCGATGATGATCCGCTCGTCCGGCACCCCGCGCTCCCGCGCGAGGTCGACCCGCTCACGCAGGAACCGGGCGACTTCGCCGACGATGTCGTCGTAGTGCGGGGCGGGCAGCGGCGTGCGCGGCGCGGCCAAGCTGTGCGCGATGACGACGCCCGCGTCGCTGCCGGCGATCACATCGGCCATCCGGGCGTCGTGCAGCCCGGTCGTGTCGTTGATGAGCGCGGCCCCGGCGTCGATGACCGCCTGGGCCACCTCCGGGTGGAAGGTGTCGACGCTCACCGCGCCGAACGGCGCCAGCGCCCGCACGACCGGCTCGACGCGGGCGATCTCCTCAGCGACCGGCACCGGCGGTCCGGGCGCGAACTTCACGCCGCCGACGTCGACGATGTCCGCCCCGGCTGCGAACGCCGCCTCCCCGGCCCGCACGGCCGCATCGAGCCCGAACGTGGCACCGCGGTCGTAGAACGAGTCGGGCGTGCGGTTGACGATCGCCATGACGGCGATGTGCCGGGTCAGGTCGAGCTCATGCCCGCCGAGCCGCGTGGCCGCTCGGGTCACTCCGCCAGCCCTTCGAGCGGGACGTCCGGATCGGCCAGCCGCGCCGAGTCGATACGGCGTCCCGAGCGGATGAGCGCCTGCACAGTGTCGTTGACGTCCCACACGTTCACGTTCATGCCGCCGACGATACGACCGTCGTCGACCCAGAACGCGATGAACTCGCGCGCGTCGAGGTCACCGCGCACGACGAGCTCCGCTTCGGCCATCAGCGGCGGATAGCCGGACAGTTCCATGCCGAGGTCGTACTGGTCGGTGTAGAAGTACGGGATGCCGTCGTGCACCGCCGACATCCCGAGCATGGCCTTCGCGGCGACGGCGCCCGCCGCCAGGGCGTTCGCCCAGTGCTCGCTGCGCAGGTGACGCTGCAGAACGGGATGGAAGGCGTTCGCGACATCGCCCGCCGCGAACACGTCCGGCGCGCTTGCGCGCAGCGAGGCGTCGACGAGGATGCCGTTGAGCACGCGCAGCCCCGCCGCCTCGGCGAGCGCCGCGTTGGGCGCGGCACCCACACCGATCAGGACGAGATCGGCGGGCACAGTGCGCCCGTCCACGACGACCCCGTCGGCGCGCTCGGTGCCGGTGATCGCCTCCACCGCGACCGAGGTGCGCACCGTGACACCGTGCTCCTCGTGCAGCCGCCGGAACATCTCGCCCAGCCGCGGACCGACCGCCGCGGCGAGCGGCACCGGATCGCGCTCCAGGATCGTCACCTCGTTGCCGTAGTCACGGGCGGTCGCGGCGACCTCCATGCCGATCCACCCCGAACCGATCAGCACCAGCCGGAGCTCGCCGCCGCGCAGGCGCTCCCGCAGCGCCTCGGCGTCGTCCACGGTGCGCAGCTGGTGCACGCCGGGCAGGTCGTGCCCGGGGATCGACAGCTGCCGGGGCGAGGCTCCGGTCGCCAGCAGCACGCGGTCGTAGGCGAGCTCAGTGCCGTCGGCGAGGGCGAGCGTGTGTGCGTCGGGGTCGAGCGATGCTGCGGCGACGCCGGCGCGCAGCGTGATGCCGTGCGCGGCATACCAGTCCGTGTCGTGGAGGTAGACGGCATCCTC
>Ga0180219_1001779_pt1 | contig 13359 bp, 5 predicted proteins | sample eDN3rd30CBELigMG_FD_151338 | JGI IMG/M metagenome (GOLD analysis project Ga0180219, IMG submission 151338) | Enriched Miracle-Growth compost microbial communities from Emeryville, California, USA - eDNA 3rd pass 30_C BE-Lig MG (version 2)... ...
TTTGCCCCAATAGAGAACCGATAGCGACTATTGGTATTACCAATTTCCAAAATGGGCCCTGCCACGGAATGCCCTTCGGCTATTAAAAACATCAATTTACCTTGAACTGTCTCCACTACAGATAACAAGGTTACGGCCCCATGTTTGACCGACATTTCTACCGATAAGCCCTGTCCAACCTTGCCGTGATAAGCCAGCAAGGGTTTCACCTTTATTTTTCCTTCCGCAATCATCGGATGGCATGGCCCATCATGGCCCATCAGTACCACGTCATCTTCAAAATCCATCGCGTAGTACTCCGTAAACGACCCACCTACTCCGAGACTATCCATCACCTTCATGGCTTGTACATTTTTCACTTCATACTCACCAGCTACCGGCACGCCCTTTGCAGTAAGCAACGAGTTACCTAAAATAACCGACGACATGGTATCTTCATGACTTTCATTTCCCGTACCTTTGTGGTAATAAGCCAAAGAACCCAAACCGTATTTTGCCACTAACCCATCGAGCGCTACTGCTGTCCGTGCCGCTCGCTCCAATTCGCTTTGTACACAATCTGATTGTACGTCGAAACAGGCTGCGAATTCGGCCAGCTTGGCACCAATGGCTTCCGTAGATACCTCATGGCGTAATGCAGCCAACTCATCTACTTCAATCATTTCCATGTGTCCGCCAAATGTAGCCAGTTGTAAAGTCAAATCGGTGTAAATATCCAACATACCTCCATAATAATTTCCCATCAAACCCATCCGATTATAAGCCATTTTATGTACCACGCGAGCAGCATCTACCCATTCTTTTATTGCTTGATTGACAGCAGTATCGTGGGTTAAAGTACCTGTTACTTGGAAAAAAGGGATTCCTGCTCGTTTAAAAACATTAGAAATCTCGGGTACAGGGCATGCACTGCAAAAGGCAAGCCATTCGCCTGTCATTTTCATACGATCTCTTAGGCCATTAAAGTGTACGTAATCAATAGATGCTTGCGGTGATAAATTAAGCACCACAACAGGTACCTTTGCTCTTGCTACTACCTGCAATACCGTAGACGAAAGTGCATAGGTTGTTACGTAAAGAAATATCAAACGCACATCTTCCTGCCGAAACCGGTCGCCTGCAGTGAAAGCCTTATCCGTATCATCAATCATTCCCAAGTTAACCACATCAGCTTGGTACCCATCTAACTGCTTGGCTACCTCTTCAATGTAACCTTTTAATCTATCTTCTAAGCCTTCAAATTGATTCCAATAGGCCTTTAATCCAATACCGAACAGACCCACTTTCACATGGTTTTGTTGTGTTGCTATCATATATACTGCTGTTTTAATTGATTGTCTGGTTCACCTTACTCTTTTGCCTTATTGATGACTACAGGCCCTATTAAGCCCGATTTAAATAATGAATGGTTGGCCTTATAAGGTTGATATGTGGTAAAGGTATAACGCTTGCTTGTGCGTGGCAATCCCTCGCTCAACCATTCAGGCCATTGCTTATTTTTAACACCATCAAAAGGATATTTTTCGTCGCCTATCAATCGGTTAGGCCATAAATTGGCTACTTCAATTTCGAGTACATTCCCTTTCTGCTTTAATATAGTTGTTGGTAGTTGTACTTTTCTTGGGGCTGTCCACACCGTTCCCAACAGTTCCCCATTTAATTTTACACGCGCCATTTCATGCACCTCACCTAAATCGAGAAAAATCCGGTTGCTTTTTTTAACTTCATTTGGAAAATCAAAAGATTTTCGATACGTGGCGATACCCGAATAATACTTCACCCCTTCATTTTGCACCAGCGACCAGTCGGTCAATCGATCAAACGTCGTATCAGCTGGCCCACCCCATTGCGTATCAAAAGCCACTTGCCAAGGGCCGTCGAGCGACAACACAGGTTCATAACTGTCAAAATTAGCTGTTGCCTGTTGAGCTACACCTTGGTCCTTGGTAAATACGACAAAATAGCTTTGATAGGCTTCCAAAGTAAGTGGAACAGCTATACACCCTTCTACATGCTTATAATCAGGCAATAGCCGAATCTCACCGGTTATGGGATCCCAAAGTTGTGGCTTATTGTGGTTGCTGCGAAATATTCCAGTCGCGCTCACTACCCGATTGGTTTTATTCGAAACAAAATAAATATCACCTTCAGGATGTGTCCGATGGGTATAACGAATAGGTCCATCAGTCTTAAAATCGAGCTGTACGCCCATCTCTTTCAATAGCGCAGCAGTTTGTTCATACAAGGGATATTCGTTATCTGCATGTGCCGTCAATTCACCACCCCAAATCACTGTACCCTGCCCGTAACGCTTTTTTTGAATGCTGGTAGGCGGCTTAAGCGCTCCCCAGACCTGCTGAGCCATAGCACGAACGTTCACATCACATGTAGGGAAGCCTGTCAAGCTAGGTGAGCGCTTGGGAGGGATACCAATTACCGTAGCTCCTTGTCGAATTAAATTCGAAACCTTGTCTAGCAAAGCGGGTGTCATGGTTTCTATTAAGGGAAGCACCAGTATATGATAAGAAGCGCCACTTGGAAAAACAATTTGGCCATTCTTAACCATGGCTTTAGCAAGCTGACTGGGGGCACAGCCATCAAAATTATAGCCTCTTCTATCTGGAATGGTATCATTTCCTTGCATCGCAGAAGCAGGCGGTAAAAATACATGCGGAGCCCCCTCCGGCGTTAAATAAAGGATATCCGCAACGGTATGCCCTTGTTGCAAAAGAAATTGACAGCGCGAAAGATAGGTATGGTATGCCCCCACCATGGGCCACCAAGTTTGATTTCGATTCCATTGTACACCATAAGGCCCCATCGTCATACCCGGACGTAATGAATCCGGTAAATACTGGCTTTGAAACGTATGAAATACAAACCGGTTAATTCCAGCGGCAAAAGCCCAATCACCTTGATTTTTCATCACAGCGGGATATTGCTTCCAGCTTTCATCGTTTTGTGCTGTAAACGCTTCGGCAGGTACTAACGAAGAACCGTTTACATGCGCAATGGAAGTTGCCTCTACCACACTAAAAGCCGAATTAAAACCATAACCTTTGCTCCAAAATTCGCACATCGGCACATCAGCTAATGCGCCCAATTCCAAATCAGCCGTCGGGTTCATATCATAAGGCTCGATCGATAACTCCAAGCCCCGTTCGCGACCATATTTTTTCACATAGTTCACATGATTTTCCAACACCAACTCTTGGGCAGTGAGCCTCAAATCCCAGAGAAAACGCTCGCTTATCGCCGCATCTTGCACGATGTGGCCAGCATATACGGGATAAAAGGGTAACGGATCATATCCCCTGTGCTTTTTAAATACCGTTCTAAAATGCATCGTCCAGTTTTGAGCGCCCATTTCCCAACTGTCCATGTGCAAACGCTTCAATCCTCCCTCCGCATGTGGATCTATTTTTTCCAATCGTAGCAGGATCTTTCCGATGTATGCATCCAGATGGGCACGCATCGCTGTTGTATCCATCTTATCCGCCTCAAAGCCCAAGCCCGGCACTGGTGCGGGTCGTGTGATAGCTCCATTATTCCGGCTCACAAAACGCATAATGGTCCAATTTCCTTCCGGAGCGTCCCATGTCAATGTACCGTCTTCACTCAAACGATTCGTCAAATCGACGATGTCTTCCTTTTTTATAACGGCCTCTTTTGGAAAATGAACTGGATTGATGGCATTCAAGTTGGGTTTAACACCCTCCATCGAAGTATATGGGGCCCGATATACCAAGGCTTTTTCGTCTATATCCGAAATAGTAGCTGTTTTTTCAGGCGTCGGAAAAGCCAATACGGCTACATCTTTATAATAAGCATTCCACTGTTCTTTTAGATAAGGGGTCAGGGTACCTTCACCAAAAAACGGTTTTCTAGGTGAGGGCACGGGCAACGATATCTGTACTGTTGCTCCACCTTTTACTTCCACCGTGCTTGCTACTAAGTGTTGCATCGACTGTTCCGGCCTTACCCAAGGGCCGCCACTTCCTGTCCAACCCGGGCCAATACCCAAGGTAATTTCTATTCCAAGGCGTTTCGCCTCTTTTACGGTATGCGCAAAAAGCGTTAACCATTTCTCGCTTAGAAAATCTACAGGCCCCCGTGGTACGCCAACGTTTACCTCTAAGAATACAACGTGGCCTATGCCCGCAGCTTGCATCGACTCCAAGTCTTTCGTCATAGCCTCTTCAGAAAGGTTACCATCCATAAAATACCAATATACACCTGGTTTTGCCGTATTAGGCGGATGGAGAAAACCTTCACGCCAAGCATGTACTACGCTTGTTTGAGCAAGAACAGGGAGCACGGCTAAACAGAAGCATAAACATGCTATCCCTTTTTTTATTTTGGAGTTTCTGCTTGAGTATTTATACATGGTCTGCATGGTCCATTATCTAGGTCTCCCAAAGATAGGCAGCATAAACCATATAAAGAATGGATAAAATGGCGGTAAGTTTGTATATTTTGATATACCTACCCTATTTTTTTTCTGCAAAAGAAGGTATTCGAAAAGTCTGTCATTCTGACGAAGGAAGAATCTAAAACTAGTTTCAATAGCTATTGATAGGTTCTTCGCTATGTTCTGAATGACATAGGAGCTGGTAATTACTTCTTTTCGAACACTCCCTTCTTTTATTTTTTCATTTGTTTCAAGTGTTCTTCGCCTTCGTTTTTATAAGGAGCCCAATAGTTGCGCGGATCTTTCTTAAATCCGTATTTACGAACTTTGTTATTATACGGCATGGGCAATGCATCTTGGGTCCGCATGTCCCATGCTACCAGGTCTTCTAACAATTCAGTTTTCTTGTCACCGTACTTTTTACTATTGTACAAATCGTTTACCTCAAATGGATCTTTCGCGAGGTTATACAGTTCACCGTGTCCTTGCATATCGTACACTAATTTCCAGTCGCCTTTCCGCAACATACGCATGCGGCCACTTTGCGTCCACGTATTTAATTCGTCAAACTCTATTTTGCCTTTGGTAATCGTGCCGTCGTCGGTATAAGGGTTGTATTCATCAAAATTGACGAAGCGAAGACCACCATAGCCCTGTTGCACCACGATACTTTCAAACTCTTCTTTTGGGTATGCTTTTCCTTGTAGCAAAGGCCATAGACTCCTCCCTTGAACACCATCTGGTAGCTCAATCCCTAGTATTTCACAAATAGTCGGCATGATATCCACATTACTTACGTGGGCATCATTGGGTATTTTGTTTTTTAGAATTTGGGGGCCATACCATATCATGGGTATACGGGTTAAACAATCAGGTACACCTACCCCTTTTTTAATTAAACCATATTCACCTACATAATCACCATGGTCTGAAACGAATAAGAAAATGGTATTATCATCCAAGCCCTTTGCTTTGAAGTGATGCACCAAATCTTTTACCTGATCATCTATCAAACGCATCATCCCATAGTAATTACTCCGGATACGTGGTATCATTTTCTCATAATCGCCATACCCCATTTCGATCAATTGTTTTTGCAACATCCAAGTATTTCCTTTTTTAGGCAATACATCTTTCCCCGTTGCCACCGGTGGAAGCGATTCGGGTGGAAACATGGAATAATAAGGTTCTGAAACCTGATAAGGGTTATGTGGTTCTGGAATAGAAACCATCATAAAAAACGGCGTCTCCTTTTGAGCGATATGATCTACCCAATTTTCGGCAGATTTTACAATCTGAGCAGGCAATTGTAAGCTGGCAGGAAAAGGAGTTGCCTCTTCGTTCATATAAAAGTGCGTATCATGCAAAAATTGATTAAATGCCTTTTCCTGCTGCGTTTGTGGATTAGGTGCATCCAAATGACTAAATTCCTTCCAATAATCCACATCTTCAGATTTTAAAAAGGTATGATTTTTCCCTACCAAAGCGGTCTGATATCCTCGCTCTTTTACTACTTGAAATAAATTTTTACTAAAGTAGGCATCCCGTAGGTTCATATTACTGCTTACCCGGGTAGCACTTGGAAATCTTCCCGTGATCATAGATGTTCTACTAGGAACGCAAGCCGGCATAGCACAATATGCACGATTGAACCAAGTTCCGTTTTCAGCTAAACTATCTAAAAAAGGAGTAGTATTCAAAGCGAACCCCTCTCGTTTACTCGCATCGGCACGATATTGATCTACAATAATCAAGACAATATTGGGTGATTTTTTGGTGTGTTCCTTGTTCTGGGCTGCAGCCTGCAAGCAAATCATTGGCAGGCAAAGAAGTAACATCATTTTAATAAGTAGAACTGATTTCATTTTATATGCACTAAGTTTATTGGACATAACGAAAGAAAGAAAACTATTTGGATAAATTTAATCAAAAAATAGCCAATTAGTCTCATAACAACTATGAAAACGCATTTTAGCAGAGCGGATCAAATCAATCGATTGCACAAAGCAGCACCTATCTTTTTTTAAAAAAAACAACTAATTTCTTTTAAAAAGTCTTCTAAAAGCACTATTTTGGCTCATACATGGTATAACCTAATCCCAATGGTATGCATCCTTACAGTGATTATACAGATCAAGATTTGGTTCGGTTAGTCGTAGAAAACAATACGATAGCCTATACCGTGCTCTATCAACGATACAGCATTGTTTTATACAAACACGCCTTAACCAAATTAGACAATGCAGAAGAGGCAAAAGATGTGGTACAGGAACTTTTCGTCCATTTTTGGGATAAGCGGCATCAATTACAGATCGAGCATCATCTAGCAGCTTATCTGTACCGTGCATTGCGCAATAAAATTTTAAATATTTACGCCCACAAACAAGTCCAAACCGATCATTTGGTTTCTCTTCAAAAATTTCTAGATCAACGCCCCCTCCCTACCGATTATAAAATGAGGGAAAAGCAGCTACGGGAACTGATCGAAGTAGAAATTCAAAATCTGCCCAAGAAAACACAGGAGATTTTCCGATTAAGCAGAAATCAACAACTAAGCCATAAAGAAATTGCCCTGAAGCTGCACATTTCAGAAAAGACCGTAAAAAATCAAGTCAATACCGCCTTGAAATTACTCCGGTCTAAGTTTGGCTTGCTTTTCTTTTTTCTGTATTTTCTTTAGAAGATATAAGCGAAAAGCTGAAAGAAGTAAAGTCAACGTGCTACTGAAAATTGTAATGAGTAGTTGTAAGTATTAAGTTCTAAGCTAAGTACATCCTTCTTATAACGTATCACTTAAAGCTTACTACTTAAAACTTATAACTCAAGAGCTTTCTACTCTTATACCGTCTTGATACTGATGTCCCGATACTTGATACCTATAACGTCAAACTTATAACTTCCCAACAAAAAAATATTTTTTATAGGCCCTATGCCGCACTTACCTGTCATCTATTAAGAAACCAACATGATAGAACAAGCAAAAAGCGCATGAATGCATCAGAATTACTTCAAAAATATAAAGAAGGGCGTTGTACGGCCGAAGAACAGGCTTTGCTTGAGCATTGGTATCTTCAATATCGTAGCCAAACACCAGCTGCTAGCGAAACAGCGATCGATGAAACAATTACCTCCATTCATGCCTATCTAGACCAGCACATTCAACAGCAACATCACAAAAAAAAATACACTTGGTACTACGTGGCAGCCAGCGTGTTGATATTGATCTGTTTCAGTTCGCTGTGGTACTTGCACACAGATACGGCACCATCTAAGGTCGACACGGCAACTATATTAAGCAAAGTTGTTGGCCAAAAACAAGCCTTTTTAACACTCGACAACGGAAAACGCCTTTCACTCCATGCCAATCAGTCGGCTTTAGTGACACGTGATGGAGAACTCCATATGGGCCAGCAGGCAGATAGTGGCACACTGGTTTACCAATCATTTCAAGAACGCGACAAAAGTATCGAGCACGCTTTTCACACACTGACTACACCCAAAGGTGCCACCTTCGCTATCCAACTTGCTGATGGAACGAAAGTTTGGCTCAATGCTGGTTCCAGCCTACGGTACCCTTTACATTTTGCCAACAACCGTATAGTCGAATTACAGGGTGAAGCCTATTTTGAAGTAGCACAAACAGCTACTTCTCCCTTTCAGGTGATGGTAAAATGCAGTGGAAAAGCACCCTTTTTAGTCGATGTCCTGGGCACAGCCTTCAACGTTCAGGCATATGCCGATGAAGGATGGGTTAAGACAACCCTAGTAAATGGAAAGATCCAAACGGGATTACAAACCACAACCAACCGGCTACAGGTTAAACCTGGGCAACAAGTGGTACTCCAAAATGAGCAGCAATTCTTAAGAGAAGTAAATTTAGATCAAGAACTCGCGTGGAAAACAGGCAGTTTTGCCTTTGATAATACAGACATTCGCCAGGTCATGCTCCAATTATCTCGCTGGTACGACGTACCCATTTATTATTCGGGCACACCTCACCAGGAGACCTTTACGGGTTATGTATCTAGAGACATCCCGTTGGGAGATGCATTGGCTATGTTGGAAAAAGGAGGTGGTATAACTTTTACGCTCTCTGAATCAGGTATTCAGGTTCATTTTTTATCCCAACCTTAAAAACGAACAAATAAACAAAAATTATGATGATGAATAGCAGTTAACTAAACAATTAAAAAGTGTAAAAAAGCCGTTTCGGATGACGCCCCAGAAACGGCTGAAGTTTACCTAAAATTTCCAATTTACTCGAATCAGAAAATTAACTAAACATGTAAAAGTATGCAATCGGCTTTACTTTGCCAAATCTTTTGTATGCCCAAACGATTCGGCATCATACTCTTCATCGCCTTAAAAACGATGATGAAAAAACCATTCAATAAAAAGAACATTTTACGTATGAAGCTCACCGGATTTTTACTGCTTTTTGCTTGTATGCAACTAAGCGCATCGAGTTTCTCGCAAACCATTACCCTGCATGTAGAACAAGCAAAGCTACGGACAGTGATTGACCAAATTCGGAAACAATCGGGATATAATTTTTTATATAACGACCGCTTATTGGGTAAAAGCAACCCCGTCACACTGCATCTATCTAAGCAATCTATTGAACAAGCTTTGAAGCAAATTTTTCAGCATCAACCGTTAGATTACAGCATCATGCAACGCACCGTGGTGCTCAGCGAAAAACAGGCTACTCCCACGTCTGTGTCTGATGCTCATCAAGATCGCACAATCGAAGGACAGGTTACCGATAGTCTGGGCCATCCACTCGAAGGTGTAACCATCCGAATAAAGGGGACAGCACAGGTAGTTACGACCAACAACCAAGGGCACTTTCGTATACCACATCTCGCTCCTAGTACCGTACTGGTGTTCAGCATGTTGGGCTATAAATCCATTGAAAAATCATTATCCGAGCAAACAACACTCCACATCATCTTATATGAAGACGCTGCCCGTTTAAGCGAAGTGGTAATCAACATAGGGTATAGCAGCGCCAAGCAAGCCGATCTCACGAGTGCAGTAAGCGTTGTCAACACCGATGAATTGCTCGATGTAACCAGCAACAACGTTGGTTCCATGCTACAGGGTAAAGTAGCCGGTTTACAAATCGTCAATAGCTCAGGTGTTCCCGGTGCAGCACCTGAAATCCGACTTCGGGGCGTATCCTCCGTTAATGCCTCGCAACAGCCTTTAGTAGTGGTAGACGGTATTATCGGGGGAAGTTATGACCCCAATGACGTGGCTTATATTACCGTTTTAAAAGATGCGGCGGCCACTGCCCTGTATGGCTCACAAGCCAATGCCGGTGTGCTCATTGTCACTACAAAAAAAGGCAGTAGCACCGAAACACAATTAGAAGCCCGCATGAGTGCTGGTATCCGTACTGCCGATTTTGGTAAAATGGATATGATGAATGCCCCTGCACTTTATGAATACCAAAAACAATTTTATCGGGATTATATACCCGGCCTGAACGACAATTCCTATAAAATAGATCTCATCAAATTCTATAGTGAACGACCGCTTTCACTACGGGAGCAAGATTATGATTGGGTAGGCGAATCTTTTGCTCCAGCACCGATGTTCAACGTGTATGTTTCAGCAAAAGGCCAAACAGAGCGAAATAATTATTATGCAGCACTTTCCTATTATAAAGAAAAGGGAACATTTTTAAATACCGATTTCCAACGGTTAAACCTGCGTGCAAATTCAACCTATAAGCTTTCAAAAAAGATTCATGTCAATAATAACATCAATATCAGTGGTTCAATTGGTAAGAACTATGATTATATGGATATGTATTATGCTTTCCTGAATCTTCCTTGGGATAATCCGTATAATGCCGATGGAAGCCCCTTATATGTAGATGGCAGCTCGCCTTTCAAATGGTGGTCGCGTGATAAAGTCAATCCGGTACATACCATTAACCATTCCGACCATCCTTATAAAGGTCTCGGTATCAACTACGATTTCGTACTCAACTACGAAATTACCCCTTGGTTAAAATTTGTGAGTAGCAACCGCGTCTCTGGTTCGTATGACAAGGCAAGTAACTATTATTCACCTACCGTAGCTGGTACTTACCATGGTAGCGGTTACCTCGAAGAACTGAATACACTCCAGTATGGTATCATCAGCAACCACCTCTTTCACCTCGATCGTGATTTTGGCAAGCACCACTTGAATGGTTTGGCCGGTGTGGCCATTGAAAATGGAAAAACAGAAGTATCTGGCGGTGGCGGAAAAGGCCTTCCCGAGATGCTGCGCGTGCTTAACGTCGTTTCCAATAATCAATTTGTCAATGGTAATTTCGATAAGTCGATTATCCAATCGCTCATTAGCCAAGTCAACTATGACTACCTAAACAAATACTACCTATCTGCTTCTTATCGTCTAGATGGTTCATCGGCCTTCCCTCCCGGCAATCAATGGGCTTCTTTCCCGGCGATATCGGCAGCTTGGCAGGTCAATCGAGAAGATTTCATGCGAAACTTGACCGCTATCGACCTGTTCAAAGTTCGCTTAAGCTATGGGGTAACCGGTACCCAAGATATTGGTGCATCGCGTTTCTTGGGTCTATACTCCCTTACGGGCCAATACAATGCTCTCACTGCAGCTATACCCTATCAACTGGCTAATCCGCTTTTAACTTGGGAAAGTAAACATCAACTGAATGCCGGACTCGATATCGGACTTTTTAAACGCCTTAATCTGACCTTAGACGCCTATCACAACGTCACTAAAGACTTGTTGCTGCAAGTATCACAACCACTCTCTATTGGGTTTGAGACCCGTTGGGAAAATGCCGGACAGGTGGTTAACAAAGGAATCGAGTTGGGTATACAATCCACCAATATCGAGCATGATCGTTTTTCTTGGACGAGTAACATCAGTTTGAATGTCAACCAAAACCGGCTAGACAAATTACCCAGCCAAATTATCAAAACCGGCAGCTGGAGCATCTCTCAAATTTATCGGGACGGTGGCAATCTGTACGAGTTTTACATGCCTAAATGGCTAGGTGTCAATACCGAAACCGGTGCACCCCAGTGGGAAAAAGTGCTGACAGATGACGATGGAAATATCACATCGCGCGAAGCCACAGATCATTATGCCGAAGCCACCCTTCAAGAGATGGGGTCAGCATTACCCACTTGGCAAGGAGGCTTTAACAATACATTCCAGTACGGTAGCGTGGGCCTTCGTATCAATACGGCTTTTTCATGGGGTAATAAAATATACAGCAATAATTTGCGCTTTGTTATGAACGATGGACACGAACCCTACTACAATCAAATCAATCTACCCGATGATTACCATATTTGGACCGGTCCCGGCGATGTAGCAACGAATCCGAGTCCACAAAACTCAGCCAATTCGAACGAAACATCGAGCCGATACCTGTTTAATGGTGCCTATTTTACCATCCGTAACATTGCCTTATCATTTGAATTGCCAAAAACATGGGTAAATAGTATGAAAATGGCCGCTATCAGCCTTTCCTTCACCGCCGATAATGTGTATACATTTACGCCATTCTTGGGGCAAGATCCGCAGACAACCATCACACCGTCTGCCAATGTAACGCCCGGAGTTTCCGATTTCAAATACCCCAACAATCGGCAGTTCCTCTTCCATATTAACTGTAGGTTTTAAATATAGCATATATGAAAACGATCCAATATATAGCCCTCATGCTGCTCACCTTAACGATGAGCCGTTGCAGCATGACTGTAGAACCCAGTGATGCCATTACTACAGGTTCCCTGATTGGCAGCGAACAAGGTTTAAAAAACGCTTTAAATGGTGTTTACTCCCTTTTTAAAGACCATATTGAATTTAATGGCACACAAGACGATAATAACATGTATCTCCGGCAATATTTTCAATTAACAGATTTTGCCAGTGATGATATCACCTGTGGGCAGGTAACCGAAGACCCATTATTTAACAGTTTTACACAGGATCATAGCCCTACCCAGAGCAATACGCGTTATTATTGGTATGTTTCATACAAAATGATCAACAGTGTCAATACCATTATTTCGGCCATTGATGAAACATCCGAGTTAGATGCCACCACGCAGCAATTATTGGGCGAGTGTTATTTTTTACGGGCCTTATGTCATTTCAATTTGGTTCGTCTATTTGCCAAGCCTTATAGCATAGACCCGCAAGCACCGGGCATCGTATTGCGGACCAGTGCCGATGATCCTGCAGAAAAAGGTCGTGCTACCGTGGGCGAAGTATATGATGCTGTCATTCAAGATGCAGAAAAGGCCGCTACTTTAATGAACAGTCCGCGAGGAATCACTTATGCTTCTAAAGAAGCGGCATGGGCACTCCTTTCCCGTGTATACCTTTATGCCAACGAAAATGAGAAGAGCATCGAAAATGCCGATAAAGTGATCCTATCGGGACGCTTCCAGCTGGAAACCACCGAAAGCTATCCCAACTTATTTGCAAACGCTCAAAATAGCCGTGAAACCATTCTCTGCGTGGCTTTCAGTCAACTCGACAACTACGGTAAATTTGGTTCCATTGCCTCCATGATTTATTCAGATGGAAACTCAGGTTGGGGAGAAGAATTTGCCAGTGCTTCCTTACGTAAAGCGATGGAAGCACATCCAGAAGATGCCCGCTGGTCGTACATTGAGGCATCCAAAGACGAGTCAGGCCAAATCCGAAAACTCAACGGTATTGAAATCTACTATATCCGTAAGTTCTCTTTTCAGGATGGCGACCCCAACCTCAGTTCGCCTATTTTATTCCGTTTAGCCGAACAATATCTTAATAAAGCCGAAGCTGCTGCCAAATTGGGCCAAACGGCTGTTGCACTCAACATGGTGGATGAAATTCGGAAAAACCGTGGACTGAGCACCTCGCTTTACAATGGTGTCCTGCCATCTGGAAGCACGGCTTTAGACGTC
>Ga0180219_1001784_pt1 | contig 13325 bp, 17 predicted proteins | sample eDN3rd30CBELigMG_FD_151338 | JGI IMG/M metagenome (GOLD analysis project Ga0180219, IMG submission 151338) | Enriched Miracle-Growth compost microbial communities from Emeryville, California, USA - eDNA 3rd pass 30_C BE-Lig MG (version 2)... ...
ATAGCCGCGGGCCTTCGACTCGTCGATCACGCGATCGCCGGCGAGGAAAGTCACCAGACCACCGGAATCACCACTCCAAGACTCGGCGTCCGCGTCCGACCGCGAGGTGTCCCTATGCGGGCGGTGCGACCTTGGTGTGGCCCCCTGCAGTTCCGGTGTCAGGGCAGGAGATCGAGCATCTGTGGTCGCGCCCTCATGGCGTGGATGACGAGTTCGTTGCCGCTGTCGAACACCAGGACTACGGTCTCGAGGAGGCGACCTCGTGTGTCGAAGCCGAGTCGCAACTGGCGCGCGGGCGAGTTGTCATCGAGGTCTTCGACCCAGAGCGGCCAGGACGCGGCTTGTTGGATGTCGTCGGGCGCTAATCCATGCTTGAGAGCGGCGTCGTGGATGTTCACGCCGCGTACGCAGCGATCGCTTCGCGGATCAGCTCGGACCGCGATTTGTGTTCGCGTGCCGCGCGGGCGTCGAGGGCGGCGAGCTCATCGGTCGTCAGGCGGAGCGCCACGACCTGCGCGGGCTCCGCTCCCCGTCCGGGCCGGCCGCGTCCACGGCGCTTGAGCGCGTCGATGTCGTAGCCGGATTCCGCCTCTGCCGCCCAGGCTGCGATCTGCTCTTCGGTGACCGGCACGCCGTTGATCGTCTCGCCGCTACTCATGGGCACATCGTATTACGAAATTCCGATTCGCTCTAGGGGGCGTACAGGACGCGCTTGAACTCACAAACCAGGGTGCTCGCAAGCTGATCAAGAATGCAGAAACGTGCGGCTGGCTTCGATCGCTCGGCACGCACGGTCGCGGCGGTAGCGAGCGCTGGTACTCCCCCGCGATCTTCGAGGTCATCGACATGCCGATGAGATACGCCGAAGAGTGATCGCCGGGCCGGGCCCCCGCTACACCGTCAACGTGACCGTGAAGCCCTCACCAGCGGCAGCGACACTGACACGCTGGCCGTCGACGGGGAGCTCCCCGGCTGCGCCGACAGCCACCCTCGGGGTCGCGCCATGCAGCACGATCTCGAACGCACCACGGCGGAACTCGCTGAAGCCGTTGCCGGAGGCAACTGCATCGATATGCAGCTGCTCGCCGTCTCGACAGACCGTGAACTCCGTGCGCACGAATGCACCGTCGAGCGCCGCCCATGTGAGGCCATCGTCCTCCTGCAAGACCGAGGTCACCGCATCCGAGCCGTCGTCCGGAACGAAGACGTGGAGCTCGATCGTCTCGGTGTGGATGCCGTTGGTCGACGACGGCGCCTGGGGAAGCATCGGCACGACGGCTCCGGCCCGCGCGTACATCGGGATGCGGTCAAGCGGCGCCTCGGCGACCACGTGCTGCTCACCCGGCAGCACCTCGTCGGTGTGCCAGTTGTACCAGGTGCCCGTCGGCAGGTAGACCGAACGGTGGGTAGCACCGGCTTCGAGCACCGGGGCGACCAGCACATGCTCCCAGGAGGAACTCTCGATCGGCGTCCAGGCGAGTTTCTGCCCGGCGGCGGGCACCCGCGCGAAGAAACCGCTTCCGGTGAAGGTCGGGTGGTAGTCGGGGGCGAAGGGATCCACCCCCACGAGTTCCCATTCGCCGGCGGCCGGATCCGTCACTTCCCTTCGTCCTGCGCACTCTGGCAGAGCAGCGAGCTGATCGGCGATACGCGGGCACCGAGCCATCTCCCAGGTCCGCGGGATATGCTCATGGGGATAGGCGGACTTCTCATTCGTCTCGCCCCGGCCGTGTGGTAACGGTCGGGGCTTTCTCTTTGCGCGGAGCCGTCAATGCGCGCCGCGCGAACCCGCTCTCAGCCCCGCGGCTCTGGAAGCCTGGCTCTCCCCGCGAGTGATCTCGACGCATCCGACCGGATGAAGCGAGGGATGAGGCGGACGAGCACGACCATGACGAGCAGCTCGACGAGAGTCTGGGTGACCACCACCAGCGGGGCGAGAGCGAACGCCGGCGGAAGCGCGAGGACGAGAGGGAGGACAACCAGCGAGTTGCGCGTCGTGCCGCTGAAAACGAGGGCGCGCCGCCCCGGGACGTCGAGCCGAGCAACCACACCGGCGACCGTGCCGAAGAGGATCATGACGACGGCGAAAAGCACGTAGACGGGAACCGTGAGCAACAGCGAGCCCACCTGTTGACCGACACCAGCTATCTGCGACGCGACGACGGCCACCAGCGTGAGCATCATCAACGGAACCATGGCCCCGAGCACGGCGGCCTGCACGCGCGCGCCGGGACGGGTGCGCGCGGCGAGCTGCGTGAGCCCAGCGGCGATCAACGGCAGCACGATGAGCAGCACGAACGCCACGGCGAAGGGGGCGAGATCGATGCCGACGACGAAGTCGGCGCCGACGAGAAGCCAGAGGTAGAACGGCAGCAGCACCATCTGAGCGATCATCAGCAGCGGCGTGGCAGCGAGAAGGCGGTCCTTCGCCCCACCGGCGATGCCGGTGAAGACGATCACATAGTCCACGCAGGGCGTGAGCAGCACGAACAGGACGCCGACCAGCAGCACCTGATCGTGCGCGACGATGCGAGACAGCACCCAGACCACGATCGGCACGAGCACGAAGTTGACGATCAGGACCGCGGCGAGGAACCGCCAATCACGCATCGCGCGGCCGATCCTCGCGAACGGGATGCCGAGAAACGTGGCATAGAGCAGCAGACCGAGAGCGGGGTTGATGGCGAGCTCTGCCGGATGCGCCACCGCGGGGACCAGCAGCCCGACCACCGCGCCGACGGCGAGGGCCGCGAGGTAGAGGACGACCTGGTGTCGCTCCATCCACTCGACGCGTGCTCTCACCGTCCCATTCTCTCTGTGAGCGTCACGCGCCACGGGAGAGCCGCGTGCTCTCCGGCCGACCTTCCCCGCACTCGCCCTCGATACTCCGAATGCGCCGTCACCTGCTGCCGGCGACCAAGTGCTGCCGCTGCTCCACGAGCGGGCACGTGAACACGTCGCGCTCACCCATGCCGACTCGGTTGATGTAGCGGATGACGATCGCATACGACGCGAACAGCCCCGTCTGCGTGTACGGCACTCCGTGGTCGCGGCAATACGCCGCGATCATGGGCGCGGCGCGGCGCAGGTGCGGACGGGGCATCGACGGGAACAGATGGTGCTCGATCTGGTAGTTCAGCCCGCCCATCACCGTGTCCAACACGCGACTGCCGCGGATGTTCCGGCTCATCATGACCTGGCGCCGGAGGAAGTCCAGCGTCACGTCGCGCGGGACGATCGGCATCCCCTTGTGATTCGGCGCGAACGACACGCCCATATAGAAGCCGAACAGGCCCAGCTGCACGGCAAGGAACACGAACGCGACCCCCGGCGAGAGCACGAAGAACACCAGCGTCGTGAACCCGATGAGTCGCGCGGCGAGGAACGGGATCTCCACCCACCGCCGGTCCAGCCGCTCGCGCGTGAACACGCGGCGCACGCCCGACGCGTGCAGGGATAGCCCCTCCAACAGCAGCACCGGGAAGAAGAACAGCCCCTGATGCGCCCGCAGCCAGGAGAAGTGACCGCTGCCGGCATCCACCTTCTGCTCGGCCGTCACGGCAATCACCGGGACCTCGATGTCGGGGTCGACGCCCAGCTTGTTCGGATTGGCATGGTGACGGGTGTGCTTGTGCTGCCACCAGCCGTAGCTCATCCCGACGAACAGATCGCCGAGAATGAGGCTGATCCAGTCGTTCCAGCGCCCGGACACGAAGATCTGCCGATGCGCGGCATCGTGACCGAGAAAGGCGATCTGCGTGAACAGCACCGCGAACCCGACCGCAGTGAACACCTGCCACCAGGTGTCCCCGATCCAGATGAACACCAACAGCCCGACGGCGAGCGCGATCGCGAGCCCGATCAGCTTCGTCCAGTAGTACCCGTAGCGGCGACGCAGCAGCCCGCTCTGCCGGATCGTCTGCGCGAGTTCCGTGAACTCGCTCGGCTTCCGTGCACCCGGGCTGCGCTGCCCGGATGCCGGAATGGTGGAACGTACGGCGTTCATGATCCTCACGTCCCTGAGGCAATGCGGCCGGCTCAGCGGCCGCGACCACCTTCGTCGTGCCACGCAGCGACGCGCGCCCGGTCTTCCCCGGTCGAGAGCCGGTCGCCGACTGGCGCATCGAAGCGAACAGAGTCGGCAAGGGCGGCGACAGCTGCCGCGCGCTCCTGCTCGTGATCGGCAGCCTCCTGGAAGACCACCGCATCGGCATCTCGCCTCGAACGAACACCCGCACTGATGTCGGAGAGACGCTGGACGATGACGGATGCCAGGCCGTCGCGCAGCTCCTCCAGGTTCGTGTCGGCGATCTCCAGCCGTCGGTCAGAGACGGTGAGCTCGACGGGACGGCATCCCGCCTCTGCGAGGTACGCGCGCGTGCGGTCGTCGACGATCTCAGCGACCTCCTCCGGATCGGGGCGACGGGTGAAGATCGCCTCGACCGTGTACCGCTCGGGAGCGGCGTCGGTGAGCAGCGTTGCGGGGAGCGATCCGACGAGCACCGCGCTCAGTCCGAGCGCCTCGTCCTCACCCGCTCTTCGGGTATTTGTGTCCATGTCTGGACGTTACGCGCCCAGTCTGCATGGTTCACAGGTTCGAGACTCGGATGCTCAGCGGCTGGGACTCCAGCGCAACGCCGACCTGCACAACCGCGCCGAACCCGTCACCGTCGATCTCCACCGTCTGCGGCTGGTCGAACCGCGCCGTCATCCTCCGCGCCTGAACATACTGAAGAGCGCGGAGACCCGGTGCGGATCGAAGCATCACGCGACCCCGCTTCGAGCGGTGCAGCACCGCCCCCACGCCCAATCGAGACCCCACCCGTACCCACTGCCAGAATCCGCGCGGCCGCAGCAGAACGACATCCAGCAGTCCGTCGTCCGGCTCGGCATCGGGCAACAGGACCAGACCGGCCGTGAGAGTTCCGCAGTTGCCCACGATCACGGTGTGCGTCCGCACCGTGCGTTCCCGCCCGCCGTCCACGCGATAGCGCATGACGAACTGCTCGTTCCGCACGACCGACCGGCTGATCGGGTGTGCGTAGGCGAGCCAGCCGATCCGCTTCTTCAGCCCCGGGTGCGTATCGGTCGCCATCTTCGCGTCGAGGCCGATTCCCGTCATCGCGAGGAACACGTGCGACGTGACCTGCCCGGCTTCGTCGGTCAGCTCGATCCGACCCACATCGATGGAGCGATTCAGCCCGGCGAACGCCGTGTGCACGGCGTCCTCGATGGATGCCAGCAGTCCCAGATTCCGCGCCAGCAGGTTTCCGGTCCCCTGTGGCACCAATGCCACCGGAGTCGCCTGCCCGTGCGCCTCCTCCGCCACGGCCCGGATGGTGCCGTCGCCGCCGGCGACGATGAGAAGCGACGGTTCGACGAGCAGGGCGGCGCGGGTCGCGGCCTGCCCGGCATCCTCTGCCGACGTCTCGAACCACGCGGACGCCGACCAGCCCGCACGTTCCTCCTCCATGGCGATCGCGGCCCGCAGGCGCACGACATCGGTGTTCACCGTGTTGACGACGACCGCCGCGTGCGGCCTGTCACGGACCAGCGGCGACGTCAGGGCTGATTCCGCTTCCGCTGGCGGAGGGCGCCCACCACGACGGTGCCGACGAACAGGATGATCCCGATCACCGCCAGCCACAGCAGACCCTTGAAGGCGAACCCGACCACCGACAGGATCGCCCACACGATGAGCAGGATGATGATCACAGTCCACATGCTCGAAGGCTACGCTCCGCCGTCGCCACCGGCCAGGGGCAGCGCGTCCGACGCATCGGACTCGTCCGTCGCCGCATGCTCACGGATGTAGGCCTCGAACGCGTCCGCCAAGGGCACATCCACCCGCAGCCGGAGGCTGCCTCGCCCGGCGCCGACGCCGTTGACCACGGCAGCCCCGCCGATCGCATCGAGCAGCGGCGCAAGCGTCACGCTCGTCGCAGGAGACAGATATCCCACGCCCCGGCCCTTGGCGAACACGGCGATGCCGGCTCGCGCAGCCGCACGACGCGGTTCATGGCGGAGGACGTAGAGCCGGTCGGCCTGACCCTGACGCTCCTGGTCGTTCACGATGTACGGCGTGCGCTCCACGAACACCCGCCGCGACGGCAAGTCGCGCAGATCGGGCAGGTCGGCGTGCCTGCTCTCATGTCCAGCCACGACATGGAGCAACTGCTCCCACCACGCGGGCATCGTGTCACCTCTCGGTCGGGGTGAATGACGTGACACCGCAAGGCATCCGACACGTTCGTGCGGAAGCGGTGATCCACCGGGGATCTGCGCACGTTGCCCATCGCGCGCGGGGTGTCCGACGCTAGCACGCGCCACCCGTGCGCAAGCCGCGAGCCGCACGGTGGAGGCGGACCACGGCACCGCGTCGGCCGTGCGCGACTGCGCTGACGCTCACTCCTCCTGAGGCTTGGCGAGGCCCGGGCGGACGGTTGCGTCTTCCGCGATATCGATGCGAACCCGACCCTCGTGCGATGACACGACGATACGCGGCGCCGCATCCTCCTCGACCGCGTCGGGCGCGCGGAGCAGCTGGTCTCGGCGCTTCTCGTCGTCCGTCATTCCATCGGTGCTCTCGTGCGCGTCCATTCCGTCACGGTATGCCGCGGCATGCCTTGTTGCCGAGGGGGTGGCCCGGACGCGCATGGGGTGGTACGTCGCGGCATCCCCCTCGGCGGCATCCCCGCTCACCGGCGCGCCGCCTTGCGCGCCTTCTCCCACGGCCACGGCACACGCGTGGCGTGCTCGCAGTAGTGCCACAGCCGCGCGGCGATCTCCGGATCGCGCGTGATCTTCGAGGCCGTCGCCGGACGCGGCGCACCGGACACGATTCGCGCGGGGCCCCAGAACTGCCCGCCCTCCGCCTCCGGGTCCACGAGAGCGCGCACAAGCACCCAGGCGCCGTGCTCCTTCGACTGCGCGAAAGCGGCCTGAAGGTTGTCGACGAAGCGCTTGCCCTTGCTCGGCTCGTTGACCCCGACGATGCCGCGGGTGCGGCCGCTGGTCGAGTAGCCGGGATGCGCGACGAGACTCGTCACGTCGAGGCCCTCGGCCCGCAGCCGCCGGTCCGCCTCCAGTCCCAGCGCCGTCGTGGCGACCTTGGACTGCACGTACGCGCGCCACGCGGTGTACTCGTTCTCCAACTCGGGGTCGATCGGGTCGTACGGCGTCAGCGACGTCGACATGGACCCGACCCACACCATGCGCCCGCGCGCCGCCGCGAGTGATGTCAGCAGCTCCCCGGCGAGCGCGTAGTGACCGAGCACGTTGGTGGCGAACACGAGTTCGTGCCCGTCACCGGTGGTCTCCCGCTCCTTCGGCGGATGCACGATGCCCGCGTTGAGCAGCAGCCCATCGAGTCCGTTGCGTCCCCGCACGGTGGCCGCCGCCGAACGGATCGACCCGAGGTTGCTCGTGTCGATCACGATGGTCTCGAACCGGGCATCCGGGTTCTGCCGCAGCACCGCCGCACGCGCGGCCGACAGCCGCGCCGGGTTGCGTCCGGTCATGATGACGTGGGCGCCGGCGCCGGTCAGCTGCAGCGTCGAGAAGAACCCGAGCCCGCTGTTGGAACCGGTCACGAGGTAGCGCCTGCCGGTCAGATCGGGAAGGTGCCGGGGGTCCCATGCGTCGCGCGCCACGCGTCGAGGATACGGCCGTGCGGCCCCGGTAGGCTGGCCCCATGCGGACACGCGCCGAGATCGAGTGCTGGCTCACGGATATGGACGGCGTGCTCGTCCACGAGAATCGACCCATTCCGGGCGCGGCCGAACTGCTGGCGCAGTGGCGGGATGCCGGCACGCCCTTCCTCGTCCTGACGAACAACCCGTTCTACACGCCGCGGGATCTCAGCGCGCGCCTGCGGCTCAGTGGCCTCGAAGTGCCCGAGGAGCGCATCTGGACCTCCGCGCTCGCGACGGCCGAGTTCCTGCGCTCGCAGAAGCCGGGCGGATCGGCCTTCGTCATCGGCGAGGCCGGTCTGACGACCGCACTGCACGAGGCCGGGTACGTCATGACCGAGTCGCAGCCCGACTACGTCGTGGTCGGCGAGACCCGCAACTACTCCTTCGACCGCATCACGCAGGCGATCCGCTTCATCAATGCGGGTGCGCGGTTCATCATCACCAACCCGGATGCCACGGGCCCGACCGCCGAGGGCGTCGTGCCGGCGACCGGGTCGTTCGCCGCGCTCATCACGCACGCCACCGGCAAGCAGCCGTATGTGGTGGGCAAGCCCAACCCGATGATGTTCCGTTCGGCGCTGAATCGCATCGGTGCCCACTCCGAGACGACGGGGATGATCGGCGACCGGATGGACACCGACGTCGTGGCCGGCATCGAGGCTGGTCTGCACACGATCCTGGTGCGCACCGGCATCGCGGATGACGCCGAGATCGAGCGGTACCCGTTCCGTCCGGACGAGATCCTCGACTCGGTGGCCGATCTGATCTCGGTCGAGCCGATCGAGTCGGAGCTGCCCGAGGGCCTGGACGAGACACTGTGAACGGGTCGCCGGATGAATGAGTCGCCGCATGAATGAGGTCGCCCTTCGATACGCGATGCAAAGCATCGCTACTCAGGAACCGCAGAACACGCTGCTGTTCGCGGCGACCGGGATCGTTCTGGTCGGCACGCTGATCGTCTTCGTCGCGCAGATCGTGCGGGGCCGGAAGGACAGAGACTGATGGCCATCTTCCTGGTGCTGTCGGCCCTGGTCGTGCTGCTCGTCGTGCTGGTGCTGTTCGTGCGCGGTCGCCGGGACGCCCCGCAGGGAACGCCCCTGCCGAACGGTCGCGCGCTGGTGCTGCTGACGTTCCTGGGCCTCGTGCTCGCGCTGGCCTCACAGCTTCCGGTGTTCGCGTAGCCACGCGGCACGCGAGCCGCAACTATGCGGCTCGGGGTGGGGCCCGGTGCCGGGGTTACTGGGGCGCGAGACCCAGGTCATCGAGGTCGATGGCGGCCAGCCACTGCAGGCCCTCGGCCTCGACGGCTGCCTGTGCGCCGGTCTTGCGGTCGACGATGACGGCGACCGCGACCGGCTCCGCACCCTCGCGGCGCAGCGCCTCCACCGCCTTCAGCGCGGACTGGCCGGTGGTGGAGGTGTCTTCCACCACGACGACCCGCTTGCCGGCCACATCGGCGCCCTCGATCTGACGGCCGCGGCCGTGGTCCTTCGGCTCCTTGCGCACGACGAACGCATCCAACGGCGTGCCCGCGTGCACCGACTCGTGCATGACAGCGTTCGCGATCGGGTCGGCGCCGAGCGTCAGCCCGCCGACGGCGACGACACCGTCCACGTCCCGGATCAGGTCGAGGATGATCCGGCCGATCGCGGGCGCTGCCCGGTGGTCGAGGGTCAGCTTGCGCATGTCCACGTAGTACGAGGCCTTCTTGCCACTGGACAGCGTGAAGTCGCCGTGGAACACGGCCTCGTCGCCGATGAGGCGGATGAGGTCCTGACGGTCGGCTTCGATCTCGGGCGTGGAGGCTGCGGTCATGGCTTCGAGTCTACGGACCGCGCGGCGCGCGCATCCGCTGGTTCGGCGCGAGTGAACGCCCGGCGCGGCTCCTTCGGGTGCAGGCGCCTCCGGTCTGCGCAAGATCCGAGGTTTTTCACGCGACTTGTTGTCGACCTGGGGTTGCGCTCCACCCTAGAGTCGGGACCACGCGTGACCCGACGCGAGCCTGAACTCGTGTCCCCCTGACCCGTGTCCGCCCCCTGAAGGAGCCCGAATGTCCCGCATCGCCATCGTGGCCGAGCAACCGGGAGAGAACCGCGTCGCCGCATCGCCGTCGACCGTGACCAAGATCATCGCCCTCGGCTACGAGGTCGTCGTCGAGTCCGGTGCGGGGGCGAACGCCGCATTCCCGGATGCCGCATACCTCGCCGCCGGCGCGACGCTGACCGACCGGGCGCAGGCGTGGTCGGCGCCGATCGTCCTGAAGATCAACGCCCCGACCGACGAGGAGATCGCGCTCCTGCAATCGGGCACCATCCTCGTCGCTCTCCTCAGCCCCGCGCTGCGCCCCGAGCTGTTGAACGCGTTGGCAGGGCGCGGCGTCACCGCACTGGCGATGGATGCCGTGCCACGCATCTCCCGGGCGCAGTCGATGGATGTGCTCAGCTCGATGGCCAACATCTCCGGCTACCGCGCCGTCGTCGAGGCCGCGCACGAGTTCGGTCGGTTCTTCACCGGACAGGTGACCGCCGCCGGCAAGGTTCCGCCGGCGAAGGTCCTCGTGGCCGGTGCAGGTGTCGCCGGTCTGGCCGCGATCGGGGCGGCCTCCAGCCTCGGGGCGATCGTCCGCGCCACCGACCCGCGACCCGAAGTGGGCGACCAGGTGCGCTCGATCGGCGGCGAGTATCTCGAGGTGGTCGTCCCCGACGAGTCCCTCGACGGGCTCGGGAACCGGGTCTCCGCGGACGGATATGCGAAAGCGACCAGCGAGGCCTACGACCGGCGCGCCGCCGAGATCTACAGCGAGCAGGCCGCGGACGTCGACATCATCATCACGACCGCACTGATCCCGGGCCGCGCCGCGCCGCGGCTGATCACGGCCGCCGACGTCGCGCTCATGAAGCCGGGCAGCGTCATCGTCGACATGGCCGCCGGCCTGGGGATCGGAGGCACCGGCGGCAATGTCGAGGGGTCCGTGGCCGGCCAGCGCGTCGTGACCGAGAACGGCGTCATCATCCTGGGCTACACCGACCTCCCGGGTCGGCTGCCGCAGCAGGCGTCGCAGCTGTACGGCACCAACCTGCTGAACCTGCTGAAGCTCGTCACGCCCGGCAAGGACGGGCAGCTCACGCTCGACCACGAGGACATCGTGCAGCGCTCGGTCACCGTCGTGCAGGACGGCGCGGTCACGTGGCCGCCGCCGCCCGTGCAGGTGTCGGCGGCTCCGGCGGCGGGTGCGGGCTCGGGGACCGGTGCGGGCTCGGGGACCGGTGCGGCGAGAGAGAAGAAGACGCTGTCGCCGGCGGTCAGGTCGGGGCTGATCTTCGCGGGCATCGCCGCATTGTTCCTCGTGTGCGCGTTCGCGCCCGCCCCGCTGCCGCAGCACTTCCTCGTGCTGACGCTGTCGATCGTGGTGGGCTTCTACGTCATCGGCAAGGTGGCGCACGCCCTGCACACGCCGCTCATGAGTGTCACCAACGCGATCAGCGGCATCATCGTCGTCGGCGCGCTCAGCCAGATCGTCGTCGCCGACCTCACGGTGCAGATCCTCGCCGCGATCGCGGTGCTCCTGGCATCCATCAACATCTTCGGCGGGTTCGCTGTGACGCGCCGAATGCTCAGCATGTTCCAGAAGGGAGACCAGAAGTGATCGGGGATCCCGTCGCCGCCATCGTGTTCACCCAGTCGGTCGCGACCGCCGCCTACGTCGTCGCCGCGCTGCTGTTCATCCTGTCCCTCGCCGGGCTCAGCCGGCACGAGACGTCCCGCCGCGGCGTCACCTACGGCATCCTCGGCATGGCGATCGCCCTCATCGCCACGATCCTCCTCGTGGCCACCAACGCGGCGATCCTGCCGCAGGGCACGCTCGGCATGATCCTGCTGGTCATCGCCGTCGTGGTCGGCGGCATCATCGGCCTGTGGCGGGCGCGCGTCGTGGAGATGACCGGGATGCCGGAACTCATCGCCCTCCTGCATTCGTTCGTCGGTCTGGCGGCCGTCCTGGTCGGCTGGAACGGCCACCTGTACGCCAGCCACGTCAGCGCGGACCTCGTCGACATCCACCACGCCGAGGTGTTCATCGGCGTGTTCATCGGCGCGGTGACCTTCACCGGCTCGATCGTCGCGTTCCTCAAACTCTCCGGGCGGATGTCTTCCAAGCCCCTCATGCTGCCGGGCAAGAACCTGCTCAACGTCGGCGCCCTCGTGCTGTTCGTAGCGCTCACCGTCTGGTACGTCATCGTGCCGTCGCTCGGACTGCTCATCGCTGTCACCGTGCTCGCGCTCGCGCTGGGGTGGCACCTCGTGGCATCCATCGGCGGCGGCGACATGCCGGTCGTCGTCTCGATGCTCAACAGCTACTCCGGGTGGGCGGCTGCCGCGGCCGGCTTCCTGCTGAACAACGACCTGCTGATCGTCACGGGCGCCCTGGTGGGCTCGTCCGGTGCGTACCTGTCGTACATCATGTGCAAGGCGATGAACCGCTCGTTCCTGTCGGTGATCGCCGGCGGATTCGGCATCGAAGCGCCGCGCGGCGGCGACGACGTGCAGGGCGAGCACCGCGAGATCGACGCCGAGACCGCCGCCGACATGCTGACCGGCGCCTCGTCCGTGGTCATCACGCCCGGGTACGGCATGGCCGTCGCCCAGGCGCAGTATCCGGTCGCCGAGTTGACCCAGAAGCTGCGCGAACGTGGAGTGGACGTACGTTTCGGCATCCATCCTGTCGCGGGACGTCTGCCCGGTCACATGAACGTGCTGCTGGCCGAGGCGAAGGTGCCGTACGACATCGTCCTGGAGATGGACGAGATCAACGACGACCTCTCCTCGACCGACGTCGTGCTCGTCATCGGTGCGAACGACACCGTGAACCCGGCGGCGGCGGAGGATCCCTCGTCCCCGATCGCGGGGATGCCGGTGCTGCGCGTCTGGGAGGCCGCGAACGTCATCGTGTTCAAGCGGTCCATGGCATCCGGCTATGCGGGCGTGCAGAATCCGCTGTTCTTCCGCGAGAACGCGCAGATGCTGTTCGGCGACGCCAAGGACCGCGTCGACGACATCCTCCGGCACCTGTAGGCGCCGCGCCCCGCCGACCTTGCCGGATGCGCCCCGATCTTGCCGGCAAGGTCGGGGAAGAACCGGCGAGGTCGGGGGCGGAGGGACAAGCTCGCGGGCCGCACGCCGACCGCGCGTGCCAGGATCGAAGGCAGGCGGGCGTGTTCTGGGGAGGGGCGACAGCGTGACGGACGATCTGCAGATCGAGGATCTGCTGAAGGATGCCGGTGTCGCCGGCGCCAGTGACAGCGTCACGTCACCCGTGCCGCTACGGCGGCGCCGGCGCGGTTGGATCATCACCGGCATCGTCGCGCTGCTCCTGATCGGCACCGTCGGCGGGTACACCGCCTACGCACTGAACGCACCGCTGCCGGAGGCCACCGCGGTGACCACGACTCCGGCTCCGCGGACACCGAGCGCGGTCGAGCTCGCGGCACCGCGGTCGGGCGACTGGGCGATCACGGTCAGCGGCGCCGAGGAGTACTTCCTGTCTGCCGCGACCGACCCGACCCAGACGCTGCAGGCATCCTCCGGGTTGGACCGGGTTCAACCGATGGCGAGCATCTCCAAGGTCATCACCGC
>Ga0180219_1001786_pt1 | contig 13322 bp, 10 predicted proteins | sample eDN3rd30CBELigMG_FD_151338 | JGI IMG/M metagenome (GOLD analysis project Ga0180219, IMG submission 151338) | Enriched Miracle-Growth compost microbial communities from Emeryville, California, USA - eDNA 3rd pass 30_C BE-Lig MG (version 2)... ...
CGCCTTCGCGCAGTGGGACGGCCTCACCCCGCTCAGCTGGGTCGGGTTCGACAACTTCAAGACCGAACTGACCGACCCCCTCTTCGGGCGGGCGCTGATCAACACCATGCTGATCGCGGTGGTCACGGTCCCGATCGGGCTGGGCCTGGCCGTCGTCGTCGCGGTGGCACTCGAGCGATTGAAGACCCGCACTCTGTACCTGGGGCTGTTCTTCGCTCCGGTGATCACCAGCAGCATCGCGGTCGCGATGATCTGGCAGCAGCTTTTCCGCACCGACGGCATCCTCTCCCGGGCCATCTCGTCGATCTTCCACGTACCGGCCCCCGACTGGCTGGGCGACCCGCACCTGGCCCTGATCGCTGTGTGCATCGTGACGATCTGGTCGTCGCTTGGCCTGAACGTCGTGATCTTCCTCGCCGGCCTGCAGAACATCTCGCCGAGCGTCATCGAGGCCGCGCGCATCGACGGCGCGGGTGCGGTGGCCCTGTTCTTCCGCATCCGGCTGCCCTTGCTCTCGCCGGTGCTCTTCTTCTCGTCGATCATCGCGTTCATCAGCTCGCTGCAGACGTTCGACATCGTCTTCGTGCTGGTGGCCAACGCGGGTCCCGACAATGCCACGCGCACGATCGTCTACCACATCTACGATCTCGGCTTCGGCAAGACCCAGTTCGGCGTCGCGAGCGCGGCATCCATCCTCCTGCTGATCCTCACGCTGGTGATCACCGCGATCCAGTTCGGGTTCCAAAAGCGGTTCGTGCATTACGAAGAAGGTGCGGAATGAGCGCCCCGACCCCGCGCCTGACCGACGGAACACTTCCCGCGGCGACCGACTCCACGCGCGCGCTTGCGGCACCCGGCACCGCGTTCCGACCGCACGCGCGACCGGGTCGCACGAAACGACGTGTGACGGCGACGATCCTGCATGTCGTCCTGCTGCTGGCGGGCCTTGCGATGGTGTACCCGTTCGTGTGGATGATCGTGACGGCCTTCAAGGGCCTCCCCCAGTTGCTGAACGACCCGCTCAGCTTCTGGCCCACTCCGTGGACGCCCGGCAACTTCGTCGACGCGTGGAACGATGCGCCGTTCGGCCAGGCGTACGTGAACAGCATCTACATCGCGATCCTCGTCGTGATCGGCACGCTCATCACGGCGTCGATGGCCGGATATGCGTTCGCACGCATCCGTTTCCGCGGCTCACGCTTCATGTTCGTCATCTTTCTGGCCACGCAGATGATCCCGATGCAGGTGACGCTGATCCCCTTCTATCTGCTCATGGCCAAGCTCGGCTGGGTCGATTCGCACCTGTCACTGATCGTTCCGGCGGCGCTGGCGAACCCGTTCGCGGTGTTCCTCATGCGGCAGTTCGTGCTCTCTCTTCCCAAGGAGCTCGAGGAAGCCGCCCTCGTCGACGGGGCGGGGCGCTGGCGCATCTTCTGGAGCATCGTCCTGCCGAACCTCCGCCCGGGCCTGGGCGCCCTCGCGATCATCGTGGCATTGGGCACGTGGAACAACTTCCTGCTCCCGCTGGTGATGCTCAACAGCCAGGACCTCTTCACCGTCCCGCTGCTGCTGCAGAGCTTCCAGGGCCAGTTCGGATCGATCAACTACGGCCTGATCATGGCGGCCTCGGCCGTGGCGACGATCCCGATGCTGATCGCCTTCGTCATCGGCCAGCGCCAGATCCTCAACAGCATGGCCGCATCCGGACTGGGCGGGCGATGAGCCCGGCCGAGTGCGCTGCGCGGCACCTCGATCTCGTGCAGGCGCCCTTCACCCTGCCGTCTTCACGGCTCCTCGTGTTCCGCGCGGACGTGGATGAGGGACGGGATGCCGCGGCGCCTGCCCCCGCTCGCGCGCTGCGCGTGCACACGGCCGAGTATGAGAAGCCGCTGCGCGACTGTCGCGTCATCGACCTGCTCGAGGTGTACGACCCGGACGGACGGCCGTCACCGGTCCTCGAAGTACGGCCCGATCGCATCCGGTTCGCCGGGGGCGCGACGCTGACATTCGCAGGCGCGGAGGCACTGAGCGTCTCCGCGCCCCTCGGCGGCAGCCTCGCCTGGACGCTCCCCGACGGCACACGACACCGCGTCGCGCACGACGTCCGGCTCGACGTGGGGACGGGCCGCCGCGTGACCGTCGCCCCGCAGACGAACCATGACGAGGCCCTTGCGGGGAGCGCCGCTGTCTGGGCGGCCTGGTTCGCCCGATGCCCGAGGGTGCGCGACGATCTGCAGGAGATGACCGCGTTCTGCTGGTGGGTGCTCGGCGCGAACATCGTCACACTGCCGCGGCTGGGCGACGCCCGCGCCGTCGTCCCCTCGAAGATCGGCTACGTGGGACTCTGGCAGTGGGATGCCTACTTCATCGCGGCCGGACTGCGGCACGGCGACCCCGACCTCGCACGCGAGCAGCTCGAGTTGGCACTGCGCTTTCCCACCCCCGAGGGCCAGCTGCCGGACGTCGTGCACGAGGAGGGCACTCTCGCCTCCAGCGACGACCTCCCAGCCGCCGACCGCGCGCATCTGCGCCGCGACGGATCAGCGATCGCCGACCCCGACGCTCCGATCCCGCTCACCAAGCCGCCGCTGACGACGTGGGCGGTGCTCAAACTCCTCGAAGTGGCCCCGAACGACACGTGGGCTCGCGAGGTGCTCCCTGTCATCGAGCGGTCGCAAGACTGGTGGTTCGCGCACTCCGACGCCGACGGAGACGGGATGCCGGAGTATGCGCATCCCTACTCGTCCGGGCTGGATGACAGCCCAATCTTCGACGGACGGCTGCCCATCGCCTCCCCCGACCTCGGCGCATACCTTGTGCGGCAGGATCTCGATCTGGCTGAGCTCTGCGAGCGCCTGGACACGGGGGATGCAGCATCCCACCGTCGTCGCGCGCGGGACACGATGCAGCTGCTCCTGCGGATGTGGCATCCGGACCTGCACGCGTTCATGGCCGACGGCCGGGCGACCGATGCCGTCGTCGGCCTCATACCGTTGCTGACCGGCATGCTCGATGCCGAGATCGCGTCGGCGCTCGTGGCCGCCCTCGACGATCCCCGGCGCTTCGCCACGCGCTGGGCCGTGCCCACGGTCGCCGCCGGCGACGAGGACTACGACCCTCAGCGCATGTGGCGCGGGCCGGTGTGGGTCAACACCAACGTGCTGGTAGCCGAGGGGCTGGAGCGCTCCGGACACCCCAAACACGCGCGACGCCTGCGCGAGCGGACCCTGCAGCTGGTCATCCGCGCCGGCGGACCGCACGAGTACTTCACTCCCGACACCGGGCGCAAGGCCCGCACCGCCACGACAGCGTTCGGCTGGTCGGCAGCGCTGTTCGTCGATCTCGCTGTGCGGCTCTCGGAGTGAGGATCAGTCGGTGAAGTACGCGCTGGAGGCGTTGTCGAGGATGCGGGCGGCGCCGTGCATCCAGTTGACCTCGAGCGCGGCGACCGCCCCCGGCACATCCCCGGCGGCCAGGCACCGGGCGATCTCGCCGTGCTCGGCGGCGACGCGATGGATCGTGGCGTCGCTGGGCACGAGCAGCGACTCGTACCGGTGGAACGCCCCGCGCACGGTCTCGATGATCGCAAGCAGACGCCCGTTCGGGCACGCCGACAGCATCACCGTGTGCCACTCGTCATCCTTCGACACGACCAGGGAGTGGGCGACCTCCTCCTGCGTGAACGCGGCCGCCATCTCGCCCAGGCGCCCGCCGAGCTCCTTCAGCTCGTCGAGCGGGCTCAACTGCAGAGCCAAGCCCTCGAGCGTCGCGATGATGGGCGCGAGCTCTTCGAACTCGGCTTTGCTCAGCGGAGCGAACCGGAAGCCCTTGCCGTTCTCGCTCTCGATCTGCCCCTCGCTCTCAAGCCAGATCAGTGCCTCGCGCAACGGGGTGCGACTCACGCCGATCTCGTTGGCGAGCTGCACCTCGTTGATGCCCTCGCCGGGGCGCACGCGGCCCGAGCGCATCCAGGCCAGCAGTTCATCGCGCACCTGCATCCGCAGGTTCTTCCGCTCGATCGCCATGGATTCTCCTTGCACTTGACCGTCTTCAGTATTCAGCATAACCTCGCTGTATACAGAATACAGTTTGCACCCGCCGATCCAGCGCACATCATCCACATCCCCCACATCCATGACGAAGGAGTCCTCATGACCCGGATCCCGCGCTCATTCGATCTGGGGGCACTCGCCTACGGCGGCGATTACAACCCTGATCAGTGGAGCGAGTCGGTCTGGGACGAGGACATCGCCCTCATGCGCGAGGCGGGTGTCAACATCGTCACCCTCCCGGTGTTCAGCTGGCCCCAGCTGGAGACCTCCCCCGGCGTCTTTGACTGGGGCTGGCTCGACCGCATCATCGACCGGCTCTGGACCGGCGGCATCCACGTCGATCTGGCCACGGCCACGGCCACCCCGCCCTCGTGGCTGCTGCGCGCACACCCCGAGATGCTGCCTATGGATGCCGACGGCCATCGTCTCGAGTTCGGATCGCGGCAGGCGTACTGCCCCAGCTCACCGGTGTGGCGCGAGAACGTGGCGCGCCTGACCCGGGCCATGGCCGAGCGGTACGGCGAGAACCCCGCGGTCGCACTGTGGCATGTGTCCAACGAGTACGGCGACCACACCGCGCGCTGCTGGTGTCCCGAGTCCACCCGGCACTTCCGAGACTGGTTGAAGCAGCGTTACGGCAGTCTCGAGAACCTCAACGACGCCTGGGGCGTGAACGTGTGGGGCCAGCGGTACACGGAGTGGGATCACATCGAGGCACCCCGCCGGGCGCCCGGCCCGATCAACCCGACCCAGCTGCTCGACTTCGAGCGATTCTCCTCCGACGCCTTGCTGGACCTGTTCCGCATGGAGGTCGACATCCTGCATGACGCCACACCCGACGTCCCGGTCACGACGAACTTCATGAGCATGTTCCGCGAGCTCGACTACTGGCGTTTCGCCGAGCTCGAAGACCTCGTCACCGACGACGCCTACCCCGACCCGGCCGACCCCACCTCTCACGTGGGCGCGGCCTGGAACTACGGGCTCATGCGGTCGCTGAAGGCCGATCGACCCTGGCTGCTGCTCGAGCAGTCGGCGAGCGCCGTGAGCTGGCGCGACGTGAACGTGCCCAAGCCCGACGGCAAGCTGCGCTCCGACAGCCTGCAGGCAATCGCTCACGGCTCCGACGGCGTGATGTTCTTCCAGTGGCGGCAGGCGCGGTACGGGCAGGAGAAGTTCCATTCCGCAATGCTCGGTCAGCGCGGTGAGCGCTCGCGCACGTTCGCGCAGACCAAAGCGCTGGGGCGAGAGCTCGCCCGCCTCGCTCCGGTGCGCGGAACGCGGGTGCGCAGCCGTGTCGCGATCGTCGTGGACTGGGACTCGTGGTGGGGGGCCTCCGCCGCCGAGTCGCTGCCCTCGCAGCGGTTGAACTGGGCGCAGCAGGTCCGCGCCTACCACCGCGCACTGCACGCGCTCGGCCACCCCGTCGACGCCGTGCGGGCAGCTGGTCCGTTCGACGACTACGACCTCGTGCTGGTGCCGAACCTCTACATCGCCGACGTCGCGCAGGCCGAGGCCCTCGCGGCGTTCGCGGAGCGTGGAGGGCGGGTGGTGGTCGGCCCGTTCTCGGGCGTCGTCGACGCCGAAGAGAAGGTGCATCCCGGCGGCGCGCCCGGCCCACTGCGCGCGTTGCTGGGCGTCGAGGTCGACGAGCAATGGCCCATCGCCGACGGCGAGCGCGGTGAGATCGCGCACGACACCGAACTGCTCGGCTTCACCGCGTGGGCCGAGTGGGTCGAGGCGACCGACGCCACGGTGCGCGCGACATATCACGCGAGCGATCTCGACGGTCGACCGGCGATCACCCGGCGCGCGCACGGCGCCGGGTCCGCCTGGTACATCAGCGCGATGCTCGACGACTCGGCCCTGCAGACCGTCTTCCGCGAGGTGCTGGCCGACGCGGGCCTGCCCGCCCGCGATCTCGTCGATCTCTCGCTCGATGCGGTAACCCGCGCCGATGAGACGACCGACTACACGTTCGTGATCAACCACGGTCGCACTCCCCTCGAGGTGGTCGTGCCCGAGGGCCGCGATCTGCTCATCGACCGCGCCGTGTCGGGCACGCTGCACCTGCCCGCGTTCGGCGCGGCGGTCATCGCCGCGCCCCGTGCCGACGGCATCCCATTCCTCACTCTGACCGATTCCCCGCACAAGGAAGGAGGGCACGCATGAGCCACGCGTTCACGCATCCCTACATCCCGAACACCGCCCCCGCGACGAAGGCAGAGATGCTCGCCGCGGTGGGAGCCTCATCCGTCGACGAGTTCTACGCCGATGTTCCCGACGAGCTGCGCCTGCATCGCGCTCTGGACCTGCCCGCGCCGCTGCCGGCCGAGCAGGATCTTGCCCGGCACGTGCGGGGCATCCTCGCCGGCAACCGTCCGACGGACGAAGTGCTCAGCTTCCTGGGTGCGGGCACCTACAACCATTACGTGCCGGCGGTGGTCGACGAGGTGATCCGGCGCAGCGAGTTCCTCACGGCGTACGCCGGCGAGCCGTATGAGGACCACGGCCGCTTCCATGCGCTCTTCGAGTATCAGTCGCTCATGGGCGAGCTTCTGGCCATGGACGTCGTGAACGTCCCGACGTACGACGGCTTCCAGGCCGCGGCCACGGGCATCGCGATGGCCGGTCGCATGACGGGTCGTGCCCGCGTGCTGCAGGTGTCGGACGTACTGCCGGAGAAGCAGTCGAAGGTGCGCGACTTCGTGCGCGCCCGCATGAGCGTCGAGGTCGTGCCGGGTCAGAGGGGCCTGGCCGACCTCGACGCCTTGACGGCCGCCCTCGGCGACGACGTGGCGGCCGTGTGGGTCGAGACGCCGAGTGCGACCGGTGCGCTCGAGACCCGGTTGCGTGAGATCGCGGATGCCGCGCACGCGGTCGGGGCCGTCGTCGTGGTGGGCACGGACCCGATCGGTTACGGCGTGCTGGCCCCGCCCGCGCTCGCGGGCGCCGACATCGTCACCGGCGACATCCAGTCCCTGGGCCTGCATCAGTGGTTCGGCGGCGCACATGCCGGCTTCATCGCCGTGCACGACGATCCGCGGTTCATCATGGAGCTCCCCTCGCGCCTGTTCGGCCTGGCGACGACCGACGTGCCCGGCGAGTACGGGTTCGGCGACGTCGCTTACGAGCGCACCTCGTTCGCACTGCGCGAGAAGGGGAAAGAATGGGTGGGCACGGCCTCAGCACTGTGGGGCATCGCCGCCGGTGTCTACCTCGCGCTGATGGGCCCCGTCGGCATGGCAGAGCTCGGCGAGCTGCTGCTCGCGCGCACGCGATACGCCCAGAAGACGCTGGCGGACGTGCCAGGCGTCTCACTTGGCGACGACGCCGTGCACCTGCGCGAGTTCACGATCACCTTCGCCGACCTCACCGCCGCCTGGGTCGTCGAGACGCTGCGCGCCGACGGCATCGAGCCCGGCGTGGTCGTAGGCACGCGCACTCTCCTGGTCTGCGTCACCGAGATGACCTCGAAGTCCGACATCGACCGACTCGCGGCATCCCTCACCCGCCTGACGTCTCCCGCATCCGCCGCAGCCCTCAAGGAGCAGCACGCATGAGCCTTCCCGTCGCCCCCAAGCCGAGCCCGCGCCGTTTCCACCAGGCGCAGTGGGATGAGCCCATCGTGTTCGAGCTGCACCGCTCCGGCGAGCGCGGGATCGCCGTCCCGCCTGTCGAGCCGGGCGTGCGCGAGGCCGTCGGCGACGTGGTCGCCGCGCTGCCCGCCGCGCTGCGCCGTCCGGCGCCGCCGCAGCTGCCCGAGATCGGCCAGATGCGGGTGCTCAAGCACTATCTGCGGCTGTCGCAGGAGACTCTGGGCTCAGACGTCAACGTCGACATCGGTCAGGGCACCTGCACGATCAAGTACTCTCCGAAGGTCAACGACCAGCTCATCGAGGTGCCGCAGCTGCGCGAGCTGCATCCGCACCAGAGCGAGGCGAGTGTGCAGGGCGCACTGGAGATCACCTGGCGTCTCGAGCAGCTCATGGCCGAGATCTCGGGCATGCACGCGGTCACGTTCCAGTCGCCGGGCGGCTCGGCCGGAATCTGGACGAACATCGCGATGATCCGCGCCTACCACGCGTCACGTGGCGAGGGCGAGCAACGCGACGAGGTGATCACGACGATCTTCAGCCACCCGTCCAACGCCGCCGCCGCCAAGGAGGCCGGATACAAGGTCATCACCATCTACCCCGACGCCGACGGCTACCCCGATCTCGCCGCGATGAAGGCGGCGCTCAGCGACCGCACCGCGGCGATCATGGTGACCAATCCGGAAGACACCGGCATCTACAATCCGGCGATCAAGGAGTGGGTGGATGCCGCGCACGCCGTCGGCGCGCTCGCCTCGTACGACCAGGCCAACGCCAGTGGAATCCTGGGTATCACGCGCGCCCGCGACGCCGGCTTCGACGTCTGCCAGTTCAACCTGCACAAGACGTTCTCGGCACCGCACGGATGCGGCGGTCCCGCGGCCGCGGCCAATGCCGTCAGCGAGGCACTGGCGCCGTTCCTGCCCGGACCTCGCATCGTGCGCGCGGGCGACGGCTACACCGTCCACGGGCCGGGGCCATCGTCGATCGGGCACGTCGCGCCCGGTTTCGGCGTCGTGCTGCACGTCGTGCGCGCGTACGCGTGGATCATGGCGCTGGGCGCCGAAGGGCTGCGCACCGCGTCCGAGATCGCCGTGCTCAACAACAACTATCTGCTGCACGAGGTCACCCGCATCCCCGGCGCGTCGGCGCCGTATGCGACCGGCCGTCGTCGCATCGAGCAGGTGCGGTACTCGTGGCAGGAGCTCTTCGAGGAGACCGGCATCACCAGCGAGGAGATCGGCGTCCGGATGTCGGACTTCGGCTTCCACTACTGGACGAGCCACCACCCCTACGTGGTGCCGCAGCCGTTCACCCTCGAGCCGACCGAGTGCTATTCCAAGGCCGAGATCGACGAGTACGTCGCCGCTCTCGCCGAGGTGGCGCGCGAGTGCCGCGAGGAGCCCGATGTCGTCCGCACCGCGCCGCACAACCAGACCGTGCACCACACCCATCACGACGACCTCGACGACCCCGCGCGCTGGGCGATCACCTGGCGCGCGTACCGCCGCAAGTATTTCGGCGAGACGCCCGTCGACGACGTGGCCGCCTAGGGCTGTGCTCGCCCTCGTCGTCAACCCGATCGCCGGCGTCGGCGGACCCGCGGGGCTCGCCGGCTCCGACGGCGCCGACGTACAGGCCGATGCCGCCGCGCGCGGCGGGCTCTCTCGCGCCGATGCGCGGGCGTCCGACGCACTGCGCGTCGTCGCCGCGGCGCATCCGGGAGCCACGGTGCTGACGGCGGCGGGGGCGATGGGAGAGGATGCCGTGCGCCGGGCGGGCCTCGAACCACGGGTGGTCTTCACCGCGGCGATCCCCACCGCCGCGGTCGACACAACCGCCGCGGTGCGTGCCGTCGTCGAGGCGGGTGCCCGGCTCGTGCTGTTCGCCGGGGGCGACGGGACCGCCCGGGACGTCGCCGCCGCACTCACGCCACCGCCCGCGCGCCCGGTTGCAGCGCTGGGTATCCCGTCCGGCGTGAAGATGTACTCCCCCGTGTTCGCCATCAGCCCCGCAGCCGCCGGCGGTGTGGCCGCCGCCTGGCTCGATGAGCCCCTGCCGGTGCATGAGCAGGAAGTGCTCGACGTCGACGAAGCGCAGCTGCGTCGTGCGCGCGTCGAGCCGCAGCTGTTCGGCATGCTGCCGGTGCCCCAGCGCGCGGGACGGACCCAGGCGCGCAAGTCACCGACCCCGGCCGGCGAGCACGCCGCCGTCATCGCGGCGGCGCGGGCCGCGACATCCCTCTTCCGCCCCGGCGTGCGGTACCTGCTCGGTCCCGGGGGGACCCTCGCCGAAGTGGGGCGTCTGCTCGGCGTGGCCACGACCGCCCTCGGCGTCGACGTCGTCCTCGACGGCCGGGTCGTGCGCACCCGTGCCAGCGAGCGCGAGCTGCTCGACGAGATCTCGCGCGGCCCCGCGAAGGCCGTGGTCACGGTCATCGGCGGGCAGGGCTTCCTGCTCGGTCGGGGCAACCAACAGCTCTCCGCGACGGTCATCCGCGCGCTGGGCTCTGACCCGTTGATCGTCGTCGCCCCCGAGCAGAAGCTCGTCGACCTGCACGGCCGACCGCTGCTGGTCGACACCGGCGACCCCGAGGTCGACGCATCGCTGGCGGGCTACGTGCGCGTCGTCACCGGCGTGGGTACCGTCAGCCTCTATCCCGTGGTCGCGCCGGAAGCCGGGGCATCCACCCATCCCGACAATGCAGAAGGAGCACTCCATGCGACTTGAGAACAAGAAGGCCATCGTCACCGGCGGTGCGGGCGGCATCGGCCGCGCCACCTCGCTCGCGCTGGCGGCCGAGGGGGCCGAGGTCGCGGTCATCGACCTGAACCAGGAGGCGGCGCAGGCCGTGGCCGACGAGATCCGCGCGGCCGGCGGGTCGGCGATCGCCGTCGGCGCCGACGTGTCGAGCGAGGCCGACATCGTCCGCGTCGTGCAGGCGGCGATCGACGCCTTCGGCACCATCGACATCGTGCATAACAATGCCGGCATCATCCGCCGCACCACCGCGCTGGAGATCAGCGTCGACGAGTGGGATCTCGTCTTCGGCGTCAACGTGCGCGCCATCTATCTGATGTGCAAGCACGTGGTGCCCGTCATGGCCGCCGCGGGAGGCGGATCGATCATCAACACCGGGTCGGGGTGGGGGCTGAAGGGCGGCGGCCGCGCGCTGTCGTACTGCGCGTCGAAGGGCGCCGTGGTCAACATGACGCGAGCCCTCGCCATCGACCACGGCCCGCAGGGCATCCGCGTGAACTCGGTCAACCCCGGCGACGTCAACACCGGCATGCTGCGCGATGAGGCCCGTCAGCTCGCACAGGAGGAGAACTCCTTCCTCGCGGAGTCGGCCGACCGGCCGCTGGGCCGCATGGGCGAGCCCCGCGAGATCGCGGCCGCCGTGGTGTGGCTGGCGAGCGACGAGTCGTCGTACGTCACCGGTTCGGCACTGGTGGTGGACGGGGGCGGCATCGCCTGACGAGTGGGACGGGGTGGATGCGAGCTGCCCGTGGCATCCACTCCTCCACAAACACCCCCTCGCGCGTTCTCTCCACAGATTCGGGGCCGCGCGGCCAACGGCTCACACGCCCGTGGCATTGTCGAAGAGCCGGGACGACAATGGAGGAGTGGACATCATGACCGAACCGCAGACGTGGGCGCTCCTGGGCGTGTTCACCACGATCATGCTCGGCGGCATGACGCTCATGACGACGCTGCTCACACGCAACCTGACGGCGAACATCGAGGGCCTGCGCAGCGAGATCGGCGGCGTGCGCAGCGAACTGCGCAGCGAGATCGGCGGCGTGCGCAGCGAACTGCGCGGCGAGATGGGCAGCGTCCGCAGCGAACTGCGCGGCGAGATGGGCAGCGTCCGCAGCGAGATCGGCAGCGTCCGCACCGACATCGGCAGCCTGCACACGGAGATGAACGCCCGGTTCGAAGGCACAGACGCGAAGTTCGACGCAATGAACGGGCGCATCGACAATCTGCACCACGAGATGGACGCCCGCTTCGAGAGTCTCGACCGCGACGTCGCTGCGCTCACCAAGCGCGTCATGGGCTGACCCCGCCCCGTTCATCTCGCAGGAGATCTTCACCGATACCCACCCGACACGCCCGGGATCGCGAATCCGTCCTGCGAGATGAACACGACGGGTGGATGCGGGCTGCCCGGCCCCCCACCCCGCGCCCTCGCGCACTACGCTGTCACCGTGCGCCTGGCCGTCCTCGACATCGGATCGAACACCGTCCACCTGCTGATGGCCGATGTCCGCCCTGGAGGTCGCCCGCTCGCCGTGACCAGTGAGCGCACCGTGGTGCGCCTCATGCGCTTCCTCGCCCCCGACGGAGCGATCAGCGACGAGGGCGTGGACGCGCTGCGGGATGCCACGACCCGCGTCCGCGACATCGTCGCCGGTGAGCGCATCGACGAGTTCCTGGCCACTGCCACCTCTGCCGTGCGCGACGCGGCGAACGGCGCCGAGGTCATCGCGATGATCGAGGAGATCCTCGGCACCGAGCTGCAGGTGCTCGACGGCGAGACCGAGGCGCGGCTCACCTTTCTCGCGGTGCGACGCTGGTTCGGCTGGGCGTCGGGCAACATCCTGCTGTTCGACATCGGCGGCGGCTCGCTTGAGTTGGCCACCGGGGCCGACGAGCTGCCGGCGGTCGCGGCATCCGTTCCCCTCGGCGCCGGTCGCATGACGGTGCAGTTCCTGCCCGACGATCCACCCGGCGACGTCGCGGTCGAGGCGTTGCGCGTGCACGCCCGAGAGGTCCTGGCGCCGGTCGCCGAGCGTTTCGCCGCGCAACCTCGGCCCGATCACGTGGTCGGGTCGTCGAAGGCGATCCGGTCGCTGGCGAGGCTCGCCGGCTTTCCTGCCGCGGGCTGGAACGGGAATGAGCGGATGCTGCTGCCCCGCGCCGCGCTGGGATCATGGATTCCGCGGCTCGCCCACATTCCAGCTTCCGCTCGCCAGGAGCTGCCGGGCATCACCCCCGACCGCGCGTTCCAGATCGTCGCGGGTGCCGTGGTGCTGCACACCGCGATGGAGCTGCTCGGTGCCGGCGAGCTCGAGGTGAGCCCGTGGGCGCTGCGCGAGGGCGTGCTGCTGCGCTACATCGAGTCGATGGCGTGGGATCACCTCGGGCGGTGATCCCGGCGCCGTCTACGCGGGCAGCGCGAGGTGCTCGCGCACGACGTCCGCAAGGCGCCCGGCGACCTCGGAGGCCACATCGGCATCGGAGGCCTCGACCATGACCCGCACGAGCTGCTCGGTGCCCGACGCGCGCAGCAGCACGCGTCCCGACGAGCCGAGAGATCCCTCCGCCTCGAGCACGGCCGCGGCGACAACCGGGTGACCCACCTGGGTGCGGTCGACGTCCTTGACGTTGATCAGCACCTGCGGATACACGGTCATGACCGCGGCGAGCTCTTCGAGCGACTTCCCCGTCTGCGCCATGCGCGCGAGAAGGTGCAGACCGGTCAGCAGGCCGTCGCCGGTCGTGGCGTGCTTGCTCATGATCACGTGGCCCGACTGCTCGCCGCCGAGCGAGAAACCGCCCTGGTTCATGCGCTCGAGCACGTAGCGGTCGCCGACGGCGGTCTGTTCGACACGGATGCCCTGGGCCGACATGGCCCGGTGCAGTCCGAGATTGCTCATCACAGTGGCCA
>Ga0180219_1001788_pt1 | contig 13313 bp, 13 predicted proteins | sample eDN3rd30CBELigMG_FD_151338 | JGI IMG/M metagenome (GOLD analysis project Ga0180219, IMG submission 151338) | Enriched Miracle-Growth compost microbial communities from Emeryville, California, USA - eDNA 3rd pass 30_C BE-Lig MG (version 2)... ...
AACGTGCACGACGACACCGGCAGCAGGTCTCTGTCGGTACTGCGTCGCGGCGGTCTGTACATCCTGGTACCCACCGGCGGCTGGCCGGGGTACGCCGAGGCGGCGGCAGCCGCCGGCGTGCGCGCGACGTCGTACAAGGTCGTCCCCGACGGCGGTGTGCTGGCGACGCTCGCCCGGCTGCTGGACTCGCAGGCGATTCGGGTCTTCGTCGAGTCGGTGCATGAGCTGTCCGATGTCGCTGCGGCTCATCGTGAGGTGGAGCGCGGACACACGCGCGGCAAGATCGTGTTGCGCGTGGGCGAGCCGCGCCTCGCCGACCACTTCATCCGAGATCTCGTCGAGCAGGTCGGATCGCAGGTTCCACTGCTGCCAGTACAGCGCCACGTCCACGGGTTGTCCGCCCAGCGGCACCAGTCGACCGTCATCGAGCGCCTGCTGGGACTGCAGCCGCGGGAGCAGCGCCCAGCCGAGGCCGAGCAATACTGCGGCGGCGAAGTCCTGGGATGCCGGGATCCGATGCCTCGGCGGATGCTGCGCATCGGCGCCATGCGCGACGAGCCATCGGGTCTGCAGATCGTCGCGACGATCGAAGTCCACGATCGGCGCCGCCTCGAGCGCGGACGTCGTGACGCCATCGGCGAACCACTCCGCGACCACCGCCGGCGCTGCCACGGCCTCGTACCGCAGCATGCCGAGCGGAGTGACGCGGCAGCCGGCGATCGGGGTGTGCCGCGAGGTGATGGCGCCCAGCACCGTCCCCGCCTCGAGGAGTGCCGCGGTGTGGTCCTGGTCGTCACGATGCAGGTCGAAGACGACGGGATGCCGGGCGCTCAGCCGCGCGAGCGGTGCGAGGAGCCACGTCGCCAGGGAGTCGGCGTTCACCGCGAGGGGGATGCTGGTGTACCCACCGGCATCGTTCCCCAGTTGCGCGAGGGCCTCCTGCTCGAGCAGCGCCGTCTGTCGCGCGTAGCGGATGATCGGCAGCGCGGCCGCCGTCGGCCGGACCGGCCGCGCGCGCACCAGCAGAACCCGCCCGACCTGCTCCTCGAGAGCCTTGATGCGCTGGCTCACGGCGGAGGGCGTGATGTGCAGGCGGGATGCCGCCGCCTCCATGCCCCCCTCATCGAGCACGGCGACCAGCGTCGCGGCCGCGTCGGCCGGAATGCGCATGATTCAGTTTTCCTTCACCGGCGTAAGGAGCATGAGCTGGACTGTACCAGTGGTCGCTCCGTAGCCTCGCCGTGTGCTCTCCTCGGTCCTGGCCGGTGTCGGACTCGGCCTGTCGCTCATCGTCGCCATCGGCGCGCAGAACCTGTTCGTGCTGCGCCAGGGCGTCCGCCGCGAGTTTCCCGCTGCCGTCGCCCTGGTGTGTGCGCTCTCCGACGCGGTACTGATCGTCGTCGGAGTGTCCGGACTCGGTGCGCTCTTGCATGCGATTCCCTGGCTCATCGACGCGGTCCGCTGGGCCGGCGCCGCATTCCTGGCCGGCTACGCCATTCTGGCCGCACGCCGCGCGCTCCGCCCGGATGGGGCCACCCTGCGCGCGGACGGCGCACCGGAGTTCGCGGGACGGGCGGCCGAGCCCACGAGAGGGGCGGCGGAGGTCTCCGAGCCGAAGGAGGATCGCGCCGGCGCGCCGGCCGCAGCGCGGCTTCTGGCCCGCCGGACCCGGCTGGCCCCGGTGCTGGTGACCTGCCTGGCGCTGACCTGGCTCAACCCGCACGTCTACCTGGACACCGTGTTCCTGCTCGGATCGGTCGCCGCGGCGCACGGCGACGCGCGCTGGTGGTTCGCGGCGGGCGCGGTGCTGGCATCCTTCGTCTGGTTCTTCGCCCTCGCACTCGGCGCACGCTACCTCAGCCGTCTCCTTGCCGACACCCGCGCCTGGCGCGTCCTGGACGGCGTCATCGCGGTCATCATGCTCGCGCTCGCGCTGTCGCTCGTTCTTCCCCACTGATCCGCAGCGGTCCGCACTGACCAGAAACGCTCAGCGCGCGAGACCGTCGATCTGATCGCGCCGTGCCCGCACCAGTGCGCGCAGCGTGTCATCGGGCAGCGGAGCGTCCGGCTGGAACCGGATCGTGCCCTTGGCGGCATCCACACCCTCGAGCAGATGCTGCACGTCTACGATCGCGGCCGGACTGAACGGATAGACCCCGATGTGCTGCTTGGCGCGCATCACCGACAGCAGGGACTTGCCCCGATAGGTGAGCGCCGGCATCCCATAGCCGAGCCCCTGCTCGGCCTCGGGCACGACCGAGCGGGCGACGCTGTATGTGTGCGAGATCACCTCGGCATCGGCCGGTTCCAGTCCATCGAGGTAGTCGTCGATCGTGCCCATGCGGTCATCCTGGCACCACCGGGCCGTGCGCAACAGCATCCAGCCGGGACAGGATAGGGGCATGAGACGGGTGCGGGTGGTCGTGAGCGGCAGGGTGCAGGGCGTGGGATACCGGTACACGATGCGCATGGTCGCGCGAGAGCTCGGCGCGAGCGGGTGGGTACGCAACCTCCGCGACGGCCGTGTGGAGGCCGAGGTCGAGGGCACGCCGGACCAGATCGACGACGTCTTGGCGTGGATGGCGGAGGGCCCGCCCGGTGGTCAGGTCGACCGCGCGGAGGTCACCGACATCGCGCCGACCGGCGATGCCGGCTTCGAGGTGCGACGGGACCGCTGAACGCGGCAGGGGCCCCACCCGAAGGTGGAGCCCCTGCTGTGCGTGTCATCTCAGCGCTGCGCGCCTCGCTCAACGCTCTGTCTGGATCAGGCGAAGACGTTGACGTCCAGCGGGATGCCGGGACCGAACGTGGTCGAGATGGCACCCTTCTGGATGTAGCGACCCTTCGAGCTCGACGGCTTCAGGCGCACGATCTCCTCGAGCGCGGCCTTGAAGTTCTCGTCCAGCTGCTCGGCCGTGAACGACGCCTTGCCGACGATGAAGTGCACGTTGGCGTGCTTGTCGACGCGGAACTCGATCTTGCCGCCCTTGATCTCCTCGACGGCCTTGGCCGGGTTGGGGGTCACGGTGCCGGTCTTCGGGTTCGGCATGAGGCCACGGGGACCGAGCACCTTGCCGAGACGACCCACCTGGCCCATGAGCTCGGGGGTCGACACCGCGGCGTCGAAGTCGGTCCAGCCGGCGGCGACCTTCTCGATGAGCTCGGTGCCACCGACCTCGTCGGCACCGGCGGCGATCGCGGCCTCGGCGGCCGGACCGTTCGCGAACACGATGACGCGGGCGGTCTTGCCGGTGCCGTGCGGCAGCATGACCGTGCCACGGACCATCTGGTCCGCCTTGCGCGGGTCGACCGAGAGCTTCAGCGCGACCTCGACGGTCGAGTCGAACTTCTTCGAGCCGGTCTCCTTCGCGAGGACGACGGCCTCGGTGGAGCTGTAGAACTTGTCGCGGTCGATCTTTGCGGCCGCTGCTTCGTAAACCTTGGACTTAGCCATGTCGGTTCCCCCCTCAGTCCTCGACCGTGATGCCCATGGAACGGGCGGTGCCGGCGATGATCAGCGAGGCAGCCTCGATGTCGTTCGCGTTCAGGTCGGGCATCTTGGTCTCGGCGATCTGACGGACCTGGTCCTTCGAGAGCTTCGCGACCTTGGTCGTGTGCGGCGTCGGCGAGCCCTTCGCGACGCCCGCGGCCTTCTTGATGAGCTCCGCCGCCGGCGGGGTCTTCAGGATGAAGGTGAAGCTGCGGTCCTCGTAGACGGTGATCTCGACGGGGATGACGTTGCCGCGCTGCGACTCCGTCGCGGCGTTGTACGCCTTGCAGAACTCCATGATGTTGACGCCATGCTGACCGAGCGCGGGGCCGATCGGCGGCGCCGGGTTGGCTGCACCGGCGTTGATCTGAAGCTTGATCAGGCCGGTCACCTTCTTCTTCGGTGCCATTCTTTCTTCCTTTCAACGAGTGGATGCCGGGTGGCATCCCTCTCCCACGCGACCGGGCGGTCGGTGGTGTCTGTGGGGTGAGGCGGTGTCGCCTCGACTCAGAGCTTGTCGACCTGGGTGAACGAGAGCTCGACCGGCGTCTCGCGTTCGAACAGCGACACGAGCACGGTGAGCTTGCCGCTCTCCGGCTTGATCTCGCTGATCGTGCCGGGCAGACCCGCGAACGAGCCGTCCTTGATCGTGATGGTCTCGCCGACCTCGAAGTCGACCTCGGCCGGGATGGCGCGCGCCTGCGTGGCGGAGCCCTTGGCTGCCGACCCCTTGGCCGGGGCGACCTCCTTGACCTCGACGAGCGACTTCAGCATGTTGAAGGCCTCTTCGAAGCGCAGCGGCGTGGGGTTGTGCGCGTTGCCGACGAAGCCGGTGACGCCGGGCGTGTGACGCACGACCGACCAGGTGTCCTCGTTCAGCTCCATGCGCACGAGCACATAGCCGGGGATCCGGACACGCGTGACCATCTTGCGCTGGCCGTTCTTGATCTCGACGACGTCCTCCATGGGGACCTCGACCTGGTAGATGTCCTCTTCGACCTCGAGCGTGTTCTTGCGCTGCTCGATGTTCGCCTTCACCTTGCGCTCGAACCCGGCGTAGGAGTGGATCACGTACCACTTGCCCGGCAGCGAGCGCAGCTCGTCGCGGAACGCGTCGTAGGGATCGGCCGGCTCGTCGGAGGCGTCCTCGTCGGAGGCGTCACCCTCCTCGCCGACCTCGGGGCCGTCGTACGGCGCGACCTCGTCGGCTGCCTGCGCAACACGCTCAGCCTGCTCCTCGGCGAGAGAATCGGTCAGCACCTCGGCGGCCGCCTCGGCCTCGCTGGTCTCGTCGATCTCCAGTGCGTCGTTCACGATGGCGTCTGCCTCCGGGTCGTCGATGTCGATGTCGTCCAGGTCACTGTCGTTCGCGTCATCCTCGCCCTCGACGTGCAGAGCTGCGTGCTCCGCGGGTTCGGCGGAGCGCTCCTCAGCCTCGAGGACGTTGCCCTCCTGGGCCTCGTCATCCTCGCTGGACTGCTCTGCGGCGGTCGCCCAGTCGGCGTCGTCGACATATCTTTCAGACACTTGCGTTCTCTTCCATCGGTGGTCCTGCGGCCCGCCGGAGCGGGTGTCGGATCGCGCGTCAGCTCGGAACGCCGAACACGACCTCTACGATCCAGGTGAAGAGGAGGTCGAGCCCGTAGACGACGCCCATCATCACGACGACGAAGCCGAGCACGACCGCCGTGAACTTCAGGAGCTCCTGCCGGGTCGGGGTGACGACCTTGCGCAGCTCGGCGAAGACCTGGCGGATGAAGAGGGCGATCCGCTGGAAGAAGTTCAGCTTCTTCTCACGGGGCGCGCCGCTTGCTGCGACGAGCTCGCCGTTCGCCTCATCCTGGACCATGTACCCACCTGTGTGACTGTGTTCCGCGCCAGCTGGTGCTGACCCGCGCAGGGCGGACAGGAATCGAACCTGCAACCTGCGGTTTTGGAGACCGCTGCTCTGCCAATTGAGCTACCGCCCTAAGGATCCGGAGATCCCGGGATGTGTCCACACACTTCTGCCGTGACTGTTTCGTGGGGGGTCCCGCTCGGCGGGCACGGCGAAAGAATGCAGACTCCGACTGCACAGACCAGTCTACGTCATGCCGAGGGCTCTTCGCGAACCCGTCAGTACTGCTGGACGCCGTACCGGTCCGGCTCCTCGGCCCGACGGAAGGCGCGGCCGGACAGCGAGGTGGGCTGGACGCGCACGTAGTTGTACTTCAGGGTGGGCACCCACGGCCGCAGCGGCAGGTCGTCGGCGGCACGGACCTCGTGCTCGGTTTCCAGTCGGTGCGCATGGCCACGCACGACGACGCTCCACGCATCGGTGTCGGTGTGATCGTCGACCTCGAACAACACGTCGTCGTTGATCGACAGCTCGGTCAGCTTGCTGCCCTCCGCGGTGCGGAACACGAGGCTCTCGCCGTCGACGGTGTAGTTCACCGGGAAGATATCCAGCACATCCCCGACTGCGGTCACGAGCCGTCCCAACTCCTGGCCGGAGAGCCGCTCCCAGCACTCCTCATCGGTCAGGTACGCGATGCCATCCGTGTTCTCGAGCATGCTTCCATCCTGCCCCTTCCCGCAGCGCAGGGCCAGAGCGCGAGCCCGGGACAAAACGCCGTTCAGCCGACGCGGATGAGCTTCTTGTTCACGAACTCGTCGGCACCGAGCAGGCCCAGCTCGCGCCCGGTGCCGCTGCGCTTCACACCGCCGAACGGCAGCCCCGGCTCATCGGCCAGCACGAGATTGACATAGACCATCCCGGCCTCGATCCGATCGGCGACCCGCTCAGCCTGCGCGGCGTCGGTCGTGAACACGTAGGAACCCAGGCCGAACGGCGTGCCGTTGGCGATCTCGACCGCCTCCTCCTCATCGCCGGCGCGGTAGACGACGCCGACCGGTCCGAAGAACTCCTCACGATAGGCGTCCATGTCCGCGGTGACCCCGGTCACGACGGTCGGCGGGAAGAACGCTCCGTCGCGGGTGCCGCCGATGACGATGCTCGCCCCCTGCGCCTTGGCGCGGTCGATCTGGTCCTGCAGCCGAATGGCGGCTGTCTCGGACGACAACGGCCCGAGGACGGTGCCCTCGGCCAGTGGATCGCCCACTGCCGCCTCCCCCATGGCCGCGGTGAACTTCTCCAGGAAGGCGTCGTACAGCTCGTCGGCGACGATGAACCGCTTGGCCGCGTTGCAGGACTGGCCGGTGTTGTCCAGGCGTGCGTCCACCGCGCTGCGCACGACGGCGTCGAGGTCGTCGGTGCTCAGCAGCAGGAACGGATCGGACCCGCCCAGCTCGAGCGCGACCTTCTTCAGGTTGCGGCCGGCGACCTCGGCGACAGCCGCGCCGGCCCGCTCGGAACCGGTCACCGACACGCCCTGCACGCGCGGGTCGGCGATGACCACGGCGGCCTGCTCGTTGCTGAGATACAGGTTCACGTACGCCCCGTCGGGGAAGCCGGCATCTCGATACATCGCCTCCAGCGCGGCCGCGGACTCCGGGCACTGCGAGGCGTGCTTGAGGAGGATCGTGTTGCCCAGCGCCAGATTCGGGGCGGCGAAGCGTGCGACCTGGTAGTACGGGAAGTTCCACGGCATGATGCCCAGCAGCACGCCGAGCGGGGCACGGCGGATCACCGCGGTGCCGTCGCCGTCGATGCTCAGCGGCTGATCGGCGGTGATCTCGTCGATGTGGTCGGCGTTGTACTCGGTGATGTCGGCGGCGAAGTCGACCTCCCCGAGCGCGGCCTCGAGCGGCTTGCCCATCTCGCGGACGATGATCGCCGCCAGCTCGTCGCGCCGCTCGCGGTGCAGCTCGGCGACCCGGCGCAGCAGCGCGGCCCGGTCGGCCGGGGCGGAGGTGCGCCCCCAGGTGCGATACGCGCGGTCGGCGGCGGCGATGCCGGCCTCGACGTCCGCGTCGCTCGCCTCCGGGTAGGTGGCGAGAGTCTCGCCCGTGGCGGGGTTGGTGACGGCGTAGGTGCTCATGAGGTTCTCCCGAGTGGCGGTGGTGGCTCAGATCGTGGCGAGGACGGATGCCAGCACATCCAGCCCTTCGATCAGCAGATCATCGGCGATGGTGAGGGGCGGCAGGAAGCGGATGACGTTGCCGTACGTGCCGCAGGTGAGCACGACGACGCCCTGCGCGATGCAGGCCCTGGCCAGCGCTGAGGCCACGGCGGTGTCGGGCGCCAACGTCTGTGGATCGACGAGCTCGACAGCGACCATCGCGCCGCGGCCGCGGATGTCGCCGATCCGCGGATCGCGCGTCTGCAGCGCCGTCAGCGCGGTCGTGAGTATCTCGCCCACGTGCCGCGCGCGCTCGACGAGTCCCTCCGTCTCGTACGCTTCGATGGCAGCCAGCGCGGCCGCGCACGCGACGGGGTTTCCGCCGTACGTGCCGCCGAGGCCGCCGGGATGGGCGGCGTCCATGATCTCAGCGCGTCCTGTCACGGCCGCCAAGGGCATGCCCCCAGCGAGGCCCTTGGCGGTCGTGACGAGGTCGGGGACGATGCCGAACAGCTCACTGGCGAACATCGCACCGGTGCGGGCGAATCCCGTCTGCACCTCATCTGCGATGAATACGACGCCGTTGCGCCGGCACCAATCGGCGATCGCGGGCAGGAAGCCGTCCGCGGGCACGATGAAGCCACCCTCGCCCTGGATCGGCTCGATGATGACCGCGGCGAGCTGGTCGACGCCGACCTGCTTCTCGATGAGCGAGATCGCGCGCGCGGCGGCCTCGGCACCGGCCAGTCCGTCACGGAACGGGTACGACGCCGGCGCGCGGTAGACCTCGGCGGCGAACGGGCCGAAGCCGCTCTTGTACGGCATCGCCTTGGCCGTCAGCGCCATCGTCAGATTCGTCCGGCCGTGGTAGGCGTGGTCGAACGCGACCACCGCGGGTCGCCCGGTGTGCTTGCGGGCGATCTTGATCGCGTTCTCGACGGCCTCGGCGCCGGAGTTGAACAGCGCCGATTTCTTCGCGTGGTCGCCCGGCGTGAGCCGGTTCAGCGCCTCGGCGACGGCGACGTATCCCTCGTACGGCGAGATCATGAAGCAGGTGTGGGTCATGCGTGCGACGGCGTCCTGCACCGCGGCGACGACGCCGGGATGCGCGTTGCCCACGGTGGTGACGGCGATGCCGCTGCCCAGGTCGATGAGCGAGTTGCCGTCCGCGTCGACGATCACCCCACCGCCGGCGGCGACGGCGGAGATCGGCACGGTGTGGGCGACTCCGGCCGCGACGGCTGCCGCCTTGCGGTCGAGGAGCGCCTGCGAGCGCGGACCCGGGATCGCCGTCACCAGGCGTCGCTCCTGGGCGAGGGCGGGGCCGCCGACGTCGGCCGTGCTCACAGTGTCGACGATGCTCATGCGGTGAGCGTAAGCGGCGACACCCGCCGATGATCAGTCTCCGCGATGTACATTCAGAACAGCGCGGTGTACGTCGGGTACACCGGCTGTCGGGAGGCGCCGTGGCCGGTCGGGATGCCGAAGCGACCCTGCGTGCGCTGCTGCGTCGCCGTGATCTGCGGCTCTCTCTGGCACTGCCGGAGGCCGACCTGCCCGCGGGCGCGCTCGATGCCCCCGTGCGCTGGGTGCACAGCTCCGACCTCGCCGACCCGACGCCGTTCCTCGCCGACGACCTGGTGCTGCTCACGACGGGCACGCAGTGGGTCCCGGTCGGCGCGGACACCGCGCGCACCGACCCCGCCGAGGAGGGCGCGGCCTACACCCGCTATGTCGAGCGACTGAGCACGCGAGGAGTGCGAGGGCTGGGCTTCGGCACCGAGGTCGTGCGCGCCGGCATCCCTCCCTTGCTCGTCGACGCGTGCCGGGATGCCGGGATGCCCCTGTTCGAGGTCCCGTATCGCACGCCGTTCATCGCGGTGGCTCGCGCGAACGCGGAGGCGATCGCGGCGCAAGCCTTCGCACGTCGCAGCTGGGCGCTAGTTGCCCAGCGTGCGCTGTCGCTGGCCGCGCTGCGCCCTGACGGCGTCGGCGCCACCGTCGCGGAGCTGTCGCGGCAGCTCGGCGCGTGGACCGGGCTGTTCGATGGGGCGGGTCAGCTCGTGCACCGGCATCCCGGGGACCTGGACCCCAGCACGGGGGCCGCACTGAGCCACGAGGTGGACGATCTGCTGCGTCGCGGAGCCCAGGCCGCCGCAACGGTCGGCGTCGCCCGCGCCGGCCATGGGTCGGCACGGGACTTCACCGTCCAGACGCTCGGGCCCACCGGCCGTCTGCGTGGTGCGCTCGCCATCGCGACCACCGACCTCGACCACGTCGCGCGGGGTGTCGTCACGGCCGCGGTCGCGACGATCAGCCTCGCGCTCGCACAGCAGGACCCGGTCGAGCGCGCCCGACGAGCGCTGCACAGAGCGCTCGCGCGGGCACTTCTGGCCGGCGACACATTCCTTCCGACGCAGGTGCTCGGCGAGACCGGAGGCGCGCTGCCCGCGGATCCCGTCGTCGTGGCGCGCTGCGAAGTGCCGATCGCCGCGCGATCCGCCGAGGCCTGGCTGCAGTCGCACGCCACCGCGGTATTCGTCGGCGAGATCGACGATGGACTGCTGCTGGTGCTCGGCGCCGAGGACAGCGCCGTGCTGGACGAGTTCGCCGAACGATTCGATGTCGCCGTCGGCGTGTCCGCGCCCGCCCAGAGCGCCCACATCCCGCGCGCCGCGGATCAGGCGCGGCTCGCGCTGCGCCATCCCCGCGGACGCTCCCGCACCGCCGGCGCCCTGCACTTCGCCGATGCCATGGCCGGCGGCATCCTCTCCGCCATCGCCGGCGTCGACGCGACGGCAGCCGCGCAGGCTGTGCTCGCGCCGTTGCACGCCCATGACACCGCGCACGGCACCTCGCTCGTCACCACGCTGCACGCCTGGCTCGACCACGACTGCGCCAACGACGTGACCGCGCAAACGCTCGGCGTGCACCGGCACACCGTCCGCGCGCGTCTGCAGCAGGCGGAGCAGCTGCTCGGCGTGGACCTCGCATCGTTTCCCGCCCGCGCGGAGCTGTGGACGGCGTTCGCCCTGTCGGAGCAGCCCTGACGCGAGTCACTCCGCCGGCGCGTGCGCCTCGAGGAACTCGTACAGGTCGGTCGTGTCGACACCGGGGAATGCACCGGTGGGCAGCGTCGCCAGCAGCGTGCGCGGGGTGCGCACGTTGGGCCAGGCCTGATCGCGCCACGCGGTCTCCAGGTCGGCGGGGGCGCGCCGGCAGCACACCTCGACCGCATGCCGGGACACACCGCGGTTGGTCGTCTCCCGACCGATGAACCATTTCGTGTCATCGAACCGCACGCCCACGCTCACGGAGTGGGCGCCCTCGCTCGACGGCTCGACCCGTGCCGTGCACCAGAACGTGCCGTTGCCCGTGTCGGTGTACTGGTAGTACGGGTTGAACTTGTCGGGGATGTCGAACACGACCCGGCTCGTCCATCTGCGACAGCACAGCTGTCCCTCGATGGAGCCGAGCCGGTCAGCCGGGAAGTTCACGTCGTCGTTCTCGTAGGCCTTCGTGATCGTGCCCGACTCGTGCACCTTGAGGAAGTGCACCGGGATGCCGAGGTGGCGGGTGGCCAGGTTCGTGAAGCGGTGCGCTGCCGTCTCGTAGGAGACCGAGTAGGCATCGCGCAGGTCCTCGATCGAGATCGCCTTGCGCGCCTTGGCCTCCTGCAGGAACGGCGCCGCGTGCTGCTCAGGCACCAGCAGCGCGCCGGTGAGGTAGTTGGTCTCGACGCGCTGACGGAGGAAGTCGGCGTATGAGTGCGGCTCGCTGTGCCCGAGGATGCGGCTGGCGAGCGCCTGCAGCACCGCGGTGCGCGAGTCGCCCTTGGCCGGCACCGTGCTCGACAGGTACAGCCGGCCGTGCCTGACGTCGGCCACACTGCGGGTGGATGCCGGCAGGTCGGAGACGTAGTGCAGCGAGAACCCCAGGTGCGCGGCGATGTCGCTCGCCGTGCGCTGCGTGAGCGGACCACCGGGGTGGTCGACGGCGGCGAGCACCCCGCGCGCCTGCTCCTCGAGTTCGGCGAAGTAGTTGTCCTGCCGGCGCATCAGGTGCCGCAGTTCGACGTTCGCCCTGCGCGCCTCCTCCGGAGTGGCGGACCGCTCGTCGTGGAGTCGCTCGATCTCGGCCTGCAGCGCGATCATCGTCCGCAGCGCCTCATCGGGCACCGTCTTCCCGATCCGGAACGGGGCGATGCCCAGCGACTGGAACACCTGGCCCTTCATGGCGCGTTCCAGCGTGATCTCCATCGTGGCCCGCTCGTCGAGCGGACCGGCCTCCCACAGCTCGTCCATGCTCGCCCCGAGCGCGTTCGCCAATGAGCGCAGCAGAGTGAGCTTCGGCTCGCGCTTGCCGTTCTCGAACATCGAGATCTGACTGGGCGCGCGGTCGACCGCCTTCGCCACCTGCTCCAGCGTCAGGCCGCGGGCGATGCGGAGCTGGCGGAGGCGTCGACCCAGCGTGAGAGTATCGACATCTTCTCCAGCATCAACGGCGCTCATGCCGCATATTGTGACACAAATTCGGAAGTTCCCGCCGACTTCACTCCGAGGCGCCGACGACGACCGGAGCCGGATCGTGGTCCTGCGCGGCGTGGGCGAGCGCTGCGTCGACCGCTGCCTGCACCCGCTGCTCCTCCTGCGCGCGGCGCGTCGCGCGAGCACGTCGCCGCACCCGCACGAGCACCACGACCAGTAGAGCGAGCACCACCAGCGCCACCAGCACGGCCCACGGCACAGCCCAGCCGACAGCCGTCACCGTGACCGGGGTCAGCGCCGTGGTCGACCCGGACGCATCCAGCACGACGGGCACGACAGTCGCACTCCCGGTCAGCCAGAACAGCGCCGGTACGTCGGAGATGGCCACCGATACCTTCCAGCTCTCCCCGGGCAGCAGCGAGGGTGCGGCCTCGATCTCTCCGGCATCCGTCTCACCCCAGCCGAACGGTCCCGCGGCGGACGCGGTCTGCTGAGCGGTCAGCGTCATGTTCCCCGCGTTGCGCAGAGTGTAGGAGATGACGGCGTCCCCACCGGCGAACGGGTTGAGACCGCCGCTCCAACGGAGCTGGGCGTCGTCGACGACGAGCGCGGGGGCGAGGTCACCGGCGACCCGGACGGTCATGAGGATGCCCAGACGCCGGTCGGCGTCGATGCCCTCGGCACCGCTGGAGCCGCCGAGGGAGGTGACGACCCCACCGGCGTAGTCGCCGGGCGTGGCGGCGTCGGGGACGGTGACCGTGAACGGGATCTCCACCGTCTCACCGGCCGGAACGGTGACCGTATCGATGTCCGTCTGCGTCCAGGCGCCGATGTGGGACGATTCCTCGCCACCCACCACGAGGTCGATCCCGCCGGTGTCGGTGGTGAAGCCGTCCGCCGCGTAGACGGCGAGCGTCAGCGGCTCGCTGCCATGGTTCGAGACCACCATCGCATCCGAGACGGTCGCCCCCGGATCGATCGTGTACGCGAATCGCGTGCGCGTGGCGCCGTAGTCGTTCGATGCGGTGCGCACGGACCAGCTCGTGTCGTCCGCGGTGGCCGCGCGGGCACCCGATGGCGGAGCGACGAGCGCACCGAGCAGGGCCAGGATCACCCCCGCCAGGAGAACAGCGGGAAGCCGGAGGAGCGAGTGCCGGAGGTCGGTCATGCGATTCTTTCGTCGTGTGTGAGCCGGTGGTGCGGGCGGACAGCCCCCCGCACCACCGGCGATGAGAGCGTCAGCCCGCCAGAGCGGTGAGCGTCAGCGTTGTGCGGTAGCTGCCCTTGGCGACCTCCGAGGGGATCTTGAGCGAGAGGTCGGCACCGAGCGTGGCC
>Ga0180219_1001789_pt1 | contig 13312 bp, 10 predicted proteins | sample eDN3rd30CBELigMG_FD_151338 | JGI IMG/M metagenome (GOLD analysis project Ga0180219, IMG submission 151338) | Enriched Miracle-Growth compost microbial communities from Emeryville, California, USA - eDNA 3rd pass 30_C BE-Lig MG (version 2)... ...
CATAAGAGCAGCGCCCTGCACCGGGGCGGACCCTCCGCCCGGCAGTTTTCGGGGCCGTAGCTCAGCTGGGAGAGCGCTACACTGGCAGTGTAGAGGTCAGGGGTTCGATCCCCCTCGGCTCCACCATTTTCCTTGATTTCATTGAAGAAATTTCATCGAAATCAGCAGCAGCCTAATTTGCCGCCTAATTTCTGATTGTCAGAATATGATCTGAATCGGGAAGTCCGATAAATCATAGGAGATCGGCATAAGCGGTTTACATGCTACTCCGATTGCCAGTGTGCTTGGGGGCGGCTGTTTCAGATCTCAGTGCTCGCTCACCTGTCAGCGGCGATTCTAAAGACATGGCCATTCGCGGATTCACGCTCCTTGAGCGTAGGTCCGCAGCGGAATTTTTGAGAGCAACGGCGTGTTCACGGTGATGTGCTGGCTCACGTCCGTGCTGACATGTTCGTAGCGATCCTCGATTCAGCAACTATCCCGAGGAATCTCCTTCCAAGGCGGCGATGTCCATTCTCCTCGAAGAATTCCAAGGCCGGTCTCGGACGAATTTCATTGTCTGTCGTGATCGGTGGTGGCCCAGTCCCTTAGACGAGGACATCATTCTCAATTAGCGAATCGATCTCGCGGTCCGATTTGCCTAGCTTTTCTGCGATGATCTGATGGGTGTGTTCGCCTAGCAGGGGCGCGGCGAACCGCGGGCCGACTGGTCCGGAAGAAAATTGAAATGGCAGGCCATTATACAGCGATTCTCCCATCTCGCTGTGAGGTAGGCATCGCCAATGAGCGCGATGCTTCATCTGAGGATCTCTATCCACCAGGTCCGCGGCATTTTGCACGACGCCCGCAGCAACGCCGACTTGCTGGAGCGATGCCATCAGCTCATAGCCATCGAAATTTATCGTAGCGCCGGCAAGGGTCGCGTCGACGATATTGGCATCGGCTATCCGACGTGCCAGGCTTTGCCATTCACTGCGATCAAGCTTCTCATCTCCGAGGACCTCGACAAGCGCTTTCCATTGCAGGTCGGAGTACACGCTGATGGCGATCCAGCGGTCTTCACCTTTCGTCGGGTAGACGCCGCGCGGACTATGCCACGGCGACCTGTTTCCCTGACGCGTAGCGACTCTTCCATTGGCCTGATAGTCCATCACCGGCAGCGGGATGAGCGCCAGCATGGGCTCGGTTTGAGCCATGTCGATTTTCTGGCCCTCACCGGTGCGCCATTTGTGGCGCAAAGCGGCCATGACGCTGAAAGCGCCGTGGGTGGGATTGGGAACATGGTCGGGGAAATTTGTGCCGGTCCCCGTGGGCTCGCGATCTGGATAACCGCTCAGTCCCATGAAGCCGGAAATGGCTGCCATGGTGATGCCATATCCCAGCATCATCCGGTCGGGTCCTTCATCGCCGTTCATCGACATGCCGATATAGATGAGACCGGGATTGATCTGCTTGAGCGTTTCATAGCCGACGCCAAGCTTTTCCATCGTTCCGGGGCGAAAATTATTGGCGACGACATCCGCTTTGGCGATCAACTCGCACACCATTTCGACGCCGCGCGGATCTTTCATATTGACCGTGATCGAGCGCTTGGAACTGTTGCGGTCCGCAAAATAGCCGCTTCGGTTGACGCCGCGGATACCATCCTTGAAAGGCGCGGCCAAACGGAGACTGTCGAGGGACTTGGTGCTCTCGATCTTGATGACGTCGGCGCCCATGTCCGCGAGCAGCTTGGTCATATATGAACCGGCTCCAACCCAGCAGAAGTCGATGATTTGCACCCCGGCCAGCGGCAAATTGCTCATGAGGGACTCTCCTCGGTGTGATGGAGCGCCCGCGCATCATGTCCGAGCGGCGGGGCGGGTCTGCGCAAGCTCCATGGCGTCCGGCTTAGCTTATAGGGTGCGCCGGGCATCTTGATGCCGTCGGCTGGACCGCCGGACGGTCCAGATACGAAAAAGCCACGATAATCCAGTTGCCGATCCTGCAACAAATCGGAAGCGACTGACATCGGCGCCAGCGGCACACGCCAATGTCGGGCCAACGCATAGAGTTCTGCCTTCGTCTTGCCGGCCGCATAGGGCATGAATATGCGCTGGAAAGCATCCTCCGCTTCCGGGGCCGTGTCACTCCACTCGGCAGTGGCGAACAGGCCGGCATTTTCCACACCTTCCGCTTCCATCCATTGAGCGAAATTGCTCCACATTGCCGTATCGCCGATTCCGCCTGCGAGCAGGTAGATCTCTCCATCCTTAACGGTATAGATGCCGGTTCCGGCGCGCTTGATGCCTGTCGACCGATTGCGAATCTTGCCTTCCAACTGATAGGTTTGGGCGGCGTTCTCCAGGGCCATGACGATCGCTTCCTGAATGGACAGGTCGATGAGTTCGCCTTGCTCGGTCCGTTCCGCGCGCAGCAAGGCGGCAAGTGAAGAAACCGCTGCGAATTGGTCCGCGGCAAGATAGCCTTGCTCGCCATATGCAACGACCGGCGGCTCTCCGGGAAAGCCAGCCATGGTCAGCAGACCGCCCATCGCCATCAAGGTGAGATCATCGCCCTGATAATGCGCATAGGGACCGCTAGCGCCAAAAGGCGTAATCTGGGTGCAGACCAAGGCCGTATTCGCTGCGCGAAGCGCCTTAAGATCAATGGTGCTGGCCTGAGGATGGTCTGACAGGATGATCAACTGCGCATTGCGCGCCAGACGAGCCAGTTCCTTGGAGCCGCCTGATGTCGAGAGGTCCAGGACCAGACTGGCTTTGTTCGCAGCGAAATAGGAGAAGGCGAGGCTGTTGTCGGGTCCAGGTTCGTCACCAATGAACGGCGGCTTGGAGCGCATCGGTGAGCCCTCTGGTGGCTCTACCAGGATCACCTCCGCTCCTAGATCCGCGAAAAGCTTGCCTGCATAGGCGCCATAGAGACCCGAAAGCTCAAGGACGCGAATGCCATCCAGTGCCCGCGCTGCCATTGTCAGAAGTCTCTCGGGCGGCCATCGCGCAGAAGATCACGCGCAATCAGCCAACGGTGAATTTCGGACGGCCCTTCGACGATCCGCAACACGCGAACCTCGCGAGCCATGAACTCGAGCGGCAATTCCTTGCTGACGCCCATGCCGCCAAATAGCTGAATGGCCCGATCGATCACGCGGGTGGCCATCTCCGTCGCCTGAACTTTCACGATCGAGGCACCGCGCCTGATTTCGGCGCGCTTACCGTCGTCATTTTCCTGATCGAGCTGCCAGGCAAGTCGATAGGTCAGCAGTTTGACCATTTCGATTTCCTGGAAGCTGTCGGCGATCCACCACTGGATTGTCTGGCGATCCGCGAGCGGCGCCCCGAACGTTTTGCGGATTTTCGCCTGCTCGATCATCATGTCGAGCGCGCGCTGCGCATAGCCAAGGCACCAGCAAGCGCATTCCATCCGCCGGATACCCAAACGATTTTGCAACGGGCCAAAAGCCTGTCCGACTTCTCCGAGCACTTGCCCGTCATCGAGTTCGACGTCGTCAAAATTCACCGAATAACCGTGGAAATTTCCGCCAATGACCGGAAACTCCTGCGGTACGGTGACGCCCGGAGTATCCTTGTCGACCAGAAAGGCCGTCATGCCGCCCCGCGTGCCCTTATCCTTATCGGTCAAAGCGATGACGATCATGAAATCTGCCGTTCGGGCATTGCTGATCCACATCTTCTCGCCGTTGAGGATCCATTTGTTTCCGCGACGCTCCGCTTTCAGTCGAATGCCAGCCGCATCCGCCCCGGCGCCCGCTTCGGTCAAGGCCAGGGCGGATTTCTTCTCGCCCGCGGCATAAGGGAGCACATAACGCTCGATCTGCTCGCCTTTGGCGCATTCGGACAGGAAATAGAGATTGGGGCTATCGGGCGGCAACGTGAATGGCGTGATGGAATAGAACATCTGTTCCGTCACGACGCACTTGATGAGTGCCCCCATGTCATGTCCGCCGAATTTCTCCGGCACATCGATACCCCAGAGACCAAGCTCCTGAGAACGGGCTTTCAGGCGCGCCTCTACTTCGGGTGGAATAAGGGCGTCGCCGCCCATCCCGCGTGCGGCTTCGCGCTCGATCACGAGGCGCTCCAGCGGGATGAGCTCGTCCGCGACGAAACGCGCGGCGAGTTCCCCAATCATGCGCGCTTCTTCCGGTAGGCTGAAGTCCATGTCTCTCCCCAAGCTAGCTAATTGCTATTCAGGCATGAATGAGGAGAGGGAACGCAACTGATCAATCGAAAAGCGGGATTGGTGATTGAGTTTTTCTCACACGGCGTCCACACAGGGAGCGAATTGGCGCTCGGACGGGGCGCGCGAAGTTGATTGGGTCCACGCCCATGCTCATTGAGGTCCAAGTTGACGACAACACGCCTTCCACCGCTTACGGCTCTCCGCGCATTCGAAAGCGCTGGCCGGGCATTGAGCTTTACCTTGGCGGCCGAGGAGCTGGGTGTGACCCCCGGCGCTATCAGTCGTCAAATCAAGGTCCTTGAAGATTTCCTCGGCCTGCAGCTCTTCGTGCGATCAGGGCGCGACGTAAGTCTGACCAAGGTTGGTGACGAATATCTGGCGCAGATGACCGATGCCTTCACGCAGATCCGCGCGGCCACGGCCTTGTTGACGAGTCTCCCGCAAGGGGCGCCGCTGCGCGTGTCGACTTCGATCACCTTCACGATGCGCTGGTTGATGCCCCGTCTCATGTCCTTTCATTCCAAACATGCCGACAGCAATCTTCAGTTGACGATGAATCTGGCTGCTGTCGATTTTCAGAGGGACGATCTGGATGCGACGATAAAGCTGGGGCACGAAGACACCCCCCATTCCGTCGTCCGGAAGCTCTTCGATGCCCCTTTGGTCGCGGTGTGCAGTCCACGACTTGTCGAGCAATATGGTCCTTTCGAGGATTTGGGCGCTTTGAACGCGCTTACGTTGCTCCATTCGACCGCTCGTGATCGGAATTGGTCGACATGGCTCGCCGGTGCGGGGCGGCCCGACATTGTCGGAGCACATCGGCTTAGTTTCGAAAGTTCAAGCCTGGCCTACCAGGCTGCGATTGAAGGCGTCGGTGTCGCTATCGCGCAGGTTCCACTCGTCCTCGATGAGTTGCGAAGCGGGCAGCTTGTCGTTCCTTTTCCCGTCGCGACGCCAGATGACGAGGTCTATAACCTGATCTGGCCCAACCGCTCACCACGCAACCCAAAATTTCCGTCCTTCCGGGACTGGATCATGAGTGAAGCCAGCCAAACCGCCCAGCAGATCGATATCGTTCTCGAAGGATTGCGAGCAGGCAAGTTTGCGACCGAGCCGGCCGGGCGTTGATCGTCGCTCAATTGGAAGGCCAAAATCTCACTTGAGCCGCCAAGTCTTGTCAGTGATGAGATTGTCTTGGGATGCTGTGCCCTGCTCAGCGGAAAACGAAATAAAATTTCGAGAGGGAATGAATGGCCAATCCAATATTCGGCGTGCCCACCGGCATCCCGGTTGATCCGCATTATCCGCTGTGGGCTGTCGGTGCTGTGGCGAAGCTTTGGGACGGCGATGGCTGGAAGCCGGAAAGCATGTCCTGGAAAGAGGGCTGCTATATCCATGGCGGACTCTCGGGGCCGGGTCAGGTGCGCTATTGGGGAAAAGATGTCGTCAAGTTCCTCGAAGGAATCTTCGTCAATAATTTCAGCCGCTTCAAGGTAGGCCGCGCAAAACATGCGATCGCCTGCGATCAGGATGGGCTGATCGTGGGTCATGGGGTTTTACAGAGGCTGGCGGAAGACGAATTTCGGATCTTCGTGCACGGGCTTTGGGCTCCGTATCAATTCAGCAAGACGACTCTGGAGGTTCATCAGGAGGTCCAGAACAACTTCCTCTTCCAGATTGCCGGCCCCCAATCGCTGGCCGCCCTCGAAAAGGCTGCCGGCGAAGATCTCAGTGATGTCGCGTTTCTTGGCTTCAGACAGATCGTCATTGCCGGAAAAACATGTGAGATCATGCGTATCGGAATGGCGGGCACGCTTGCCTATGAGTTGCATGGAGCGATCGGGGATGGCCCGGATGTTTATGCCGCGGTTCTGAAAGCCGGGGCGGAGCACGGCATCAAGCAGCTGGGCTGGAAGACCTATTATGTCAACCATGTCGAGGGCGGTTTTCCTCAGCAAATCTGGACGTTCATGCCTGCAACGGTCGGCAACGCCGACTTTTCCGGTTTTGCGGCGACAGCGCCCACTTATCGTGTGGGACCATCCAAGCCGCTCATATGTGGCAGCGTCGATCCGGCAGACTTACGCGCGCGGTTTCGCACGCCGCACGAGCTGGGGTGGGAGCGTTCAATCGTCTTTGATCATGACTTCATCGGACGTGAGGCTCTGGAAGCAGAAGCGGCCTCTCCAAAACGTACGATTGTCACGTTGGAGTGGAACGCGGACGATGTGCTGGACACCTTTGCCTCGCATTTTCGGCCTGGCGAGGAATATAAGAATTTCGAGTTTCCGGTATCACCGCATTTCATGGGCGTGATCGGCCATGCGGACCATGTTCTCAAAGACGGAGCACGCGTCGGTGTCGCATCCGGCGTCGTTTACAGCTATTATTTTCGCAAGATATTGTCGCACTGTACGATTGATATCGATCAGGCGAAGATTGGCAGTGAAGTGATCGTGCAATGGGGCGATTATGGCGGTCCCATTAAGGAAATTCGTGCCACGATCGCTCAGTATCCCTATCTCTCCGAGAGCCGTAATTCGGCTGTTGTCACAACCTCTGCTGCATCATGACAAGGAATTCCCCAATGCTTGAAGGAAAGGTTGCGCTTGTAACTGGCGCGGGTCGAGGCCTCGGTCGCGAGCATGCGCTGGCTCTCGCTGCGGCGGGCGCAAAGGTCGTGGTCAACGATTTTGGTGGTTCGAACAAGGGGGAGGGCAGCGATGCCGGGCCGGCCGAGGAAGTGGTTTCCGAAATCAAGGCGGCGGGCGGTACGGCGATTGCCAATATATTGAGCGTTGCCGACTGGGACGCGGGCGGTGCGATGGTCAGGCAGGCAATCGAGACGTTTGGCGATCTGGATATCGTCGTGAACAACGCCGGCATCAACAGGATTGCGGTTTTCGGTGAGGCAACCGAAACCGATTGGGAACTGTCGCTCGACGTCATTGCCAAGGGTACATTCGCCACGATGAACGCAGCGGCGGCGCACTGGCGAGCATCCGGCGCGAAGGCGGGCAGGGCGATTGTCAATACTGCATCGCCCGCCGCCCTGCATCCAGCTGCGACAATCGGAGCCTACTGCGCGGCCAAAGCGGCCGTCGTGGCTATGAGTCAATCCGCTGCGCTAGAGCTTGCGCCGCTCGGCGTTCGTGTCAACGCGATCACGCCTATGGCGCGGACACGCATGCTGGAAGGTTCGCCGCCGGAAATCATGGATCTGATGGGGCCGCGCGAAGGTTTTGACCCTAACCTTCCCGAGCATGTCTCTCAGTTGGTGCTCTATCTGGCGAGTCCGCTCTGCCGCTTCACCGGCCGCGTGTTTGGCGGTTGGGGAGACCAGATATTCCTCTTCGAGGAGTGGGATGCCGCTTATCACGCGGACAATGCCGGCAAAAAATGGGCTCTGGAAACGATCGATCAGGCAGTGGCCAAATTCCCGGTCCAGGACAATCGACAGACACTATTCCCTGGCGGCCGGATGGCTGCGGACATGCCGCCCATAGACGTTCTTAGCCAGCTCGATGCATTGGAAAACCGGGAGCCGGTGGCCTAATCCAGCGGCCTCGCGAAAAGCAGACGAACATAATCGAAGCGGAGAGGATCTACGATGGCTGTTAAAATCAGCGGAACGTTGATGACAGGCGGAGGCCGTTATGAGCGCGGTTGAAATTCCCACCGCGCCGCGCAAGCCGGGGGATGGCGTGCGACTGTTCGGGTTCACGGTCGGTCATGTCCACATGCCGCTTTCCTTCTTTCTCGATGGTGAGAGTGGCGAGATTTCCGCACCGGTCACTGCCTTCCTCATTGATCATCCGCGCGGACTCGTTCTCTTCGACACGGGGCTTGGGCAGCGGTTTGTGCGTCCTGCGGGAACGCAAAGGGAAAGCTTCATCGATATCGAACAGGGCGATACGATGGTGGAGCGGGTCCGCGCGATCGGTGTCGACCCGGCCGATATCCGCTGGATTATCGCTTCCCACCTTCATGCCGATCATGCCGGCGGAAATGTCAGCTTTCCCAATGCCACCATCATCATCAATGAAGCGGAGCAAGAGTACGCCAAAGCCCATGCCGACGGCGCGCTATATTGCCTTGAAGAATTCGACACGGGCCAGCCCTTCCTGAAGGTGCGGGACGAACATGATCTCTTCGGAGACGGAACAGTCCTCATTTTCCCCACGCCCGGCCATACGCCCGGGCATCAGTCGGCGCGGGTGAAGACAGATGGCGGCGATATCGTCCTGACAGGCGATTGCTGTAATCTGCGCCGGTCCTTGGATGAGTTCAGGCTTCCCGATCATTGTCACAACGCGGACCAATCGCTCGCGTCCCTCAAGCTTTTGGCGAGCATTCAGAAAGGCGGCGCGCGCATCTTTCCGAGCCACGATCCGGATTTCTGGTCCGGCATCCCGAAGGGTGTGCCCATTCCCTGATCGTTCGTGCAATTTCCTCTCTCGTGAAGATGTGACATGGTGGAATTTCTACCTGAATTGCGGTCCGCTCGTGAAGCCTCCCAGCGGGCTGTCGCTTGGTTACTCAACCATATAGAACCGGATGGCGCACCGGCGGACTGTGAGGAACGCAATGGTTGGAGCCGGTTGGGCTGGGGACTGGCTATTGGCGGTCAATATGACGCCGCGGCCGCGCTTGTTTCGTGGGTGGGTGCCAATCGCATTGCCGCAAATGGCGGCTTCCAGCCCGGCAGGCTGAATGGGCAGGGTTATATCGCGTCATACCCCAATTACTGGCTAGGGACCTATGTGATCAGTGCATGGCTCGCCGGACGCGTCGATCTGGCGATGAGGTCGATGAACTATCTGCGTGCCCAGCAAGATCCGGTCACGGGCGGCCTTCCAATAGCGCTGGAGACTCAGGACGAGCCAGTGTGTGATATGCTGTCGACCGCGCAGGTCGGCTTGAGCGCGCTTGTGGTCGGGGACCGAGAAACCGCCGAGCTTTGCGCCGACTGGGTTCGCGCTTTGTCAGTCCAATCACCCGACGAGAGTCCGGTTTTCTTTTCTTGTCGAAAAGGGAACGCGCTCTGGGAGCAGCCGGATGCGGCTTTCGCCTGGGCGGCCGCCGCCGATTTTTCTCAGCCACGCCAAGCATATTATACGCCGGGCATGGGCGCTGTATTTCTGGCACGGTACGCGGCGCGCTATTCCTGCGCTGCTTCGCTGGAAGCCGCTCAGCGGCTGGTTTCCTTCAATATCAAGGGTCATCCAGCGCAGTTCAACGATCTCGAATCCGTTCAAGCATGCAAATTCGGGTGGGCGGTCGGAGAGTTGGGGCTTGCCGATCCAGCCGGTGATTGGACGCCCTGGATTAAGCGAATGATCCAGTGGTTTATCGAACGCCAATCGCCGGAGGGCTGGTGGGGGCCGTCCAACTTCGCAGATCCTCATCCCAGTATAGCGGATCGGCTGACCAAAACGAGCGAACATCTGATGGAACTCAGTGTCTGCATGGCAGCCTTGGGGCGAACACGAGTGCGCTGAAGTTCTTGCGGGAAGCTTGTGTGGCTACCGCTGGAAGAAGCGTTCGAACCGCCGGTGAGCCGGCGTCCGGGCACCCCATATGGACAGGCTCAGTGGCTATGCGTTTGGGAGGACGGATTGACGAGATCGGATCGATCCGTGCGTCAAACTCAACGATAGGCATCGAAAGTAATTTGACCGCGGGCCGCCGGATCGCTTCCTTACGTTCCGCGAAGAACCGTCAGCCGGTACGCGGATATGCGAAGATGTCGAACAGAGGGGATGCTTGATGAATATGCAGCAGTGGGTCGTTGCGCAGCCTTCGGAGGGGCGCTACTCTCCCCGCTGTTTCCGGTTGGAAGAGGCGCCCATGGGCTCGCCAGCCGTCGGGCAGCTTTTCGTACAGACCAAGCTCCTTTCGCTTGATCCGACGCATCTTAATTGGGTGAAGGTCGATCCGGCGCTTCAGTATCTGCCGATCGGTGTCGGCGATGCGATGATCGGGACCAATATCGGCATTGTCCTGGAATCGGGTCATCCCGATTTTTCGCCGGGGCAGCATATCATCGGCACCTGGGGCTGGGGGCGGACGGCTATCGCTGATGCTTCGATGGTGAGGCTGGCTCTTCCAGAATCCGAAATGTCGTTCGAGAACCAACTGACGATCATGTCTCACGTCGGGCAGGCCGCCGCGGGCGGCATGCTCAAGATCGGCGCGGTCACGTCCGGTGACGCTGTGCTCGTGTCGGGCGCAGCCGGAGCAACCGGCTCCATTGCGGCTCAGATTGCAAAGGCCTTTGGCTGCCGCACCGTGGGCATCGCTGGTGGGCCGGAAAAATGTCGATATCTTGTCGAGGAACTCGGTCTCGATGGCGCGATCGACTATCGGGCCGGTGGGGTCGAAGCAGCTATCGCAAAGCACTTTCCAAACGGCGTCGATCTTTTCTTTGACAATGTCGGCGGCCCGACCCTCGACGCTGTCCTGGCCAATATGGCGCAGCGATGCCGCATCGTCATTTGCGGTGCCATCGCTCAGTATGATGAAGCGGGAATGTCGAACTTTGGCGGTATTCACCGGCTTCCCATGCTGATCTTCCGTCAGGCGCGCATGGAAGGTTATGTCGCCAGTCAATTCGGGGAAGCTGAGAACGCCGAGATCTTGGAGCATCTGCTGCGTCTCCACCAAGTGGGAAAGCTGCGGGTGCGGACACACATCGTATCTTTCGAGCAGATTCCGGACGCCCTCACGATGTTGTTGGACGGCCGCAATGAAGGAAAGTTGATCGCCCGCGTAGATTGACGGACGGCGATAAGAGATCGGAAAAACGCTATGGACAGCTACGACTATATCATCGTGGGATCGGGTTCTGGGGGGGGCGTTGTTGCTACCCGCCTGGCCGAAGATCCGAATGTCAGCGTTCTGGTCCTGGAGGCTGGCGGCACCGACTGGAACTTTGTCTTCCATATGGGCATCGGATTTTATCGAAATCGGCCTGCACATCTGAATTGGGGGTTTCAGTCCGAACCCGAGCCGCATCTCAACAACCGGCGTATCGATCTTCCGCAGGGGCGCGTTCTAGGCGGCTCCTCGTCGATCAATGGCAAGGTGTATTCGCGCGGGAATCCTGTCGATTATGACGAATGGCAGCAGCTTGGTGCGGAAGGCTGGGCTTATGACGATGTTTTACCTTATTTCAAAAAAGCCGAAGGTAGCTGGCGTGGGGATTCCGTCAGTCACGGAGCCAGCGGTCCCTTGGCAACGACGGCGGTCAATCCGAAGGGGACAGGTCAGGAGCCACTCCTCGAAGCAGCGGTAAACTGCGGTCATAAAATCGTCGAGGATCTCGATTCAGAACCATTTGAAGGAATTTCGCGCAGTTCGGATATTACCGTCAACAAAAAGGGACGGCGAACAAGCACTGCGCGAACCTATTTGAGACCTGCGATGCAGCGCGGAAATCTAACGGTCCATACCCATGCTCGGGTGGTCCGGATCCTTGTCGAAAATGGGCGCGCGGTGGGCATAGAGTATTTTCGCAAGGGAAAGCGCCTTCGTGCCTACGCCGACCGGGAGGTGATTCTTTCGGCCGGGGTTTATAATACTCCACGCCTCCTGCTTCTTTCCGGTATTGGCCCCGCAGACGAATTGCGTGCCCTCGGCATAAAACCCGTGCTCGATCTGCCGGGCGTGGGCACGAATATTGCCGATCACGCATCTGTCATGTTGAGCTTCGCCACATATGAGCAGGCGACGCCTCTTCGAGAACTGCGTCTCGATCGTGCCGCCATTCATTTTATGCGCTGGGCCCTGTTGGGAACGGGGCCGTTTGCAACCCAGCCCCTGTCTGCCCAGGGACTCATCAGGACCTTGCCTGAGCTGGATCGACCCGATGCGCAGATTTTCTTTAATCCATTGCGGCGAGATGCGCAGATATTCGTCCCGGGGATCACGAAAAGCCAAGAGCACCGCATCGAAGCTGCGGTTGTTCTGTTGCATCCCTATAGTCGGGGAACGTTGAAGCTGAAGTCGTCCAACCCCGATGTGCCACCTAGCGTTCAGCTTAACCTGATGTCCGACCCCCGTGACATGGATACCTTGGTCCGCGCCATCAAGGCGGCGCGGGATATCCATCGGACCGAACCCATCAAAAGCATGATCAAAACAGAGGTGGCGCCAGGCGCCGATGTCGATACTGACGAAAAATTGCAGGCCTTCATCCGCAAAACACTTTATACTGTACGACATCCCGTCGGCAGTTGCCGCATGGGGAACGACGATCTGGCTGTCGTCGATCCCCAGCTTCGCGTTCGCGGAATCGAAGGTCTGCGTATTGTCGACGCATCGGTGATGCCTCGCATTCCGGGCGGCAACACCAACGCGCCTACGATCATGATTGGTGAAAAAGCTGCCGATCTTATCAAAGGACAAGAGCCTCTTCCGCGCAGTTTATGACAAGATGGTTGATCTAGGCTCAACGAATATGAAAATTTGTGGTGCGTGGGCCTGCCGGTTTTCCGTCTAAGAAAATGGCGAGACGCCTGATGCAGCATCCGGCGAAAAGCGAAATGTCCAGGAACATGGACTTTATGGAGGGGTGATTTGGGGATGATGAAGGGGACTGTTCGGCTTCTCGGCTCGACTGCCATATTGGCAGCGGGCATCCTGGTTGCGCCAGCAGCTTGGGCGCAGGCCGATTCCGCCGGGGTTGAACGTCAGGATGTATCGGATCAGGAAATCATCGTCACCGCCCGTAAGCGCGATGAGCGCTTGCAGGATGTCCCTGCCGCGATCAGCGCGGTCGGCGCCAAAGAGATGGCGCAATATTCCACCGGCACGCTGAGCCAGATTTCGAGCCGGGTGCCGCAACTGGTCATCGGCAATATCGGGGGGCCGGGTGGCGCCTCGATCAACCTGCGCGGCGTCGGGTCGCCAGGCACGTCCGCGAGCGTCGATCAGGCGGTTTCCACGAATATCGACGGTGTTCAAGTCAGTCAGGGCAATGGGGTCAATCTGGGCATTTACGACCTGGATCGCGTCGAGGTGCTGAAAGGGCCTCAGGCGTTGTTCTATGGCAAGAACAGTCTCGGTGGCATCATTTCGCTCGTGTCGGCCGATCCCGGCGACCGGGTCG
>Ga0180219_1001790_pt1 | contig 13306 bp, 15 predicted proteins | sample eDN3rd30CBELigMG_FD_151338 | JGI IMG/M metagenome (GOLD analysis project Ga0180219, IMG submission 151338) | Enriched Miracle-Growth compost microbial communities from Emeryville, California, USA - eDNA 3rd pass 30_C BE-Lig MG (version 2)... ...
TCTTTTTGAATTTGCAGAAAGAATGAGCCTTTTCTGGGGAATTTTCACGTATACCATTACATTTTCCTGGATTCTTTTCGGATGGTTTTATATCAGACCGCGAAAAATCAGAAATCAACAGAAGAAAATCTCCCAAGTGATACTGTCTTTGGAAAAAATTGAAAACGAATTTTCGGGATGAAAAAAAAGATGTATTTATGCAAAAAATTTAAAATATGAATAAAACCTTACTATTTTCGGGCATTCTTTTTACCCAAATTGCATTTGGACAAGTTTCTGTCAAAAAAAATAAATTGGTAAAAGACGGACAAACCTATAAAATGTCACAATATGAAAATGTTTTCAGCAATGCAGAAGCGCTTGAAACTTTTAAAAAATCCAGAACCAACAACACTGTAGGAAGTATTTTTGCTTATACTGGAGGTTTCGGAATAGGGTTGGGCTTAGGTGGAATTCTTTTTTCTCCTAAAGAGTACCAACATTCTTTATCTGGCAATATGATAAAAAATGACAAGAGTGGCTATTGGGCTATTGTCGGAATTGGAGCAGGGTTGGTTGGAATCGGAATTCCTTTTGCCATCGCCTCAAAGAAAAATATGGATAAAGCCTTACAAATAGAAAATGGGGAATCCACAGCTTTCCAGCCCTATTTCAAGCTGGAATCCGCTGGAAACGGTTTGGCTTTAAGCTATAATTTCTAAAAAAAAATATAAATCAGGATCAAGCGCTGTCAAAAACTTAAAGTTTCGGAAGCGTTTTTTTGTTTCGGCTATTCCGGTTGTTTTCCATTGTAAAATTCACCTTCAAGATTTTTAGCTTTTTCAAGATCATCTTCTCTCACTTTCAGATGAACACCGCCGCTCGTCATATTGAAAACATTGTATGTATTTGCTAAAACTGAGCCGAAAACAAATGCCTCAATTCCGTGGTCTTGCAGAAAAATTTTGAACAATTCTGCTTCCGGTTCCGTATTGAATATTTTAAGAGTTACCAGTACCATTTTTCTTTGGGATTTAATTTTATACAAAAATGATGATTTTTTTACGGAACGCCTTTCTATTTCAATCAAATTATAACAGGAAATGTTTATTTTTGCAGATTAAAGCAAGAATTTATGGCAAAGCAGGAAGATGTTTTCAAGAAAGTGGTTTCCCACGCTAAAGAATATGGTTTTATTTTTCCGTCAAGTGAAATCTACGACGGACTTTCCGCCGTTTACGATTACGGGCAAAACGGCGCAGAACTGAAAAACAACATCAAACAATACTGGTGGAAAGCAATGGTTCAGCTCAACGAAAATATCGTAGGAATAGATGCTGCAATCCTGATGCATCCTACCACTTGGAAAGCTTCCGGACACGTGGATGCTTTCAACGATCCGCTGATTGATAACAAAGATTCCAAAAAACGTTTCCGTGCGGATGTTTTGATTGAAGATTATTGTGCAAAATTGGAAGACAAAGCCCAGAAAGAAATCGAAAAAGCAGCCAAAAGATTCGGCGAAAATTTTGATAAAGATCAGTTTGAAACCACCAATCCAAGAGTTTTAGAATACAGAGAAAAGCAAAAAAACATTCTTTCGAGAATGGCAAAATCCCTCGAAACAGAAAATCTTGCCGATGTAAAAGCGCTGATCGAAGAGCTGGAAATTGCTGATCCGGATACCGGTTCAAAAAACTGGACAGAAGTTCGGCAGTTCAACCTGATGTTTGGGACAAAACTCGGTGCTTCCGCAGAAAACGCGACCGATATATATCTTCGTCCGGAAACCGCACAAGGAATTTTCGTGAATTTTTTACATGTTCAGAAAACCTCAAGACACAAGCTTCCTTTCGGGATTGCACAAATTGGGAAAGCCTTTAGAAATGAGATTGTTGCGAGACAGTTTATTTTCAGAATGAGAGAATTTGAACAAATGGAAATGCAGTTTTTCGTTCCGCCGGGAACCGAGCTGGATTTCTACGAAGCGTGGAAAGAAAAGCGCCTGAACTGGCATTTAGCCTTAGGTTTAGGAGATGAAAACTATAAATTCCACGACCATGAAAAACTGGCGCACTACGCCAATGCAGCGGCAGATATCGAATTCAAATTTCCTTTTGGATTTAAAGAACTGGAAGGCATCCATTCCAGAACCGATTTCGATCTTTCCGCGCATGAAAAATTCTCCGGAAGAAAACTGCAGTATTTTGATCCGGAAAGAAACGAAACCTATACTCCTTTTGTTGTGGAAACATCCATTGGCTTGGACAGAATGTTTCTTGCATTAATGTCTAATTGCTTGAAAGATGAGGTTTTGGAAGACGGTTCAGAAAGAATAGTTCTTTCGCTTCCGCCAGCTTTGGCTCCTGTAAAAGCAGCGATTCTTCCGCTTGTGAAAAAAGACGGATTGCCGGAAATGGCAGAAAAAATATTCAACGATCTGAAATATGATTTTAATATTATTTTTGAAGAAAAAGACAGCATCGGAAAGCGCTACAGAAGACAGGATGCTATCGGAACTCCTTTCTGCATTACAATCGATCACGATTCTCTAAATGATTTTTCCGTAACTTTAAGAGAAAGAGATACAATGAAACAGGAACGGGTTCCTATCGAAAATCTTCGAAGAATTATCGATGAGAAAGTGAATTTCAGAACGCTGCTGGAGAAACTTTAACATTTTAAATGAGAACCTGTTTACATTTAAACAGGCTCTTAGCAATACACAAAAACTTCCGGGACTTTCCGGAAGTTTTTTCTTTATCTTTGATTTTTCAATCTTGTCAAGGTTCGAAACCTTGATAAGGTTTATAGACTTACAGAATGAAGAAATTTTTAAAATATTCAGGTGTTGTTTTAGCGGTTATTATCGCACTTACTTATGCTTTCGGTTACGATTATCTTTTTAAAGGAGTTGCCAAAACCTATCTTCGGGGCGAAACTTCGGCAACCATTGATGACGGAACATTATTCCCGAAACATACCATTCTTGCAGAAAATCCAAAACCGTGGATCAAAGACTCTCTGTACAATAAAAAGCCTTTACCGAAAAACTTAATTGAAAATTTAAAGAAAACCCAAACCGCTTCTTTTATTGTCGTAAAAAATGGGAAATTGCTGTACGAAGATTATTGGGACAGTTATCATCAAAACTCCAAAACCAATTCTTTTTCGATAGCGAAAACGGTAACAGCACTGCTTTTGGGAGCCGCCATTTCCGACGGAAAAATAAAAAGTGAAAACCAGAAATTTTCAGATTTCTATCCGGAATTTGACGGTTCGGAATTCGGGAAAAGTCTAACCTTGAAAAACCTTGTAACAATGGAAGCAGGATTAGATTGGGACGAGAGTTATCAAAGTCCGTTTTCTCCAAACGCAAAAGCCTATTACGGAAACAGCCTTGCAGACGCAGTTCTTGGAGTAAAAGTGAAGGAAATGCCCGGAAGAAAATTTGAATACCAAAGCGGAGCTACACAATTGCTCGGTTTTGCAATTCGGAAAGCCGTACAAATGCCGATTGCTTCCTACGCTTCCAAAAAACTGTGGAATCCGCTCGGAATGGAGCAGAATGCAGATTGGACAACGGATGAATACGGAATGGAAAAAACCTTTTGCTGTATCCAGTCCAATTCCAGAGATTTTGCAAAATTAGGTTTGCTGATGCTCAATGAAGGAAAAGTAGATTCACTGCAAATCATTAATAAAGATTATATCCAAAAAATGATTGCACCCACTTCTGAATCTGCTGGAAATTACGGCTACGGAATCTGGACCAACTATAAGAATGAATATCCGTACTATTATTTCCGTGGAATTCTGGGACAGTATATTGTAATCGTTCCTCAAGAAAAATTAGTAATTGTACGAACCGGAAATGATGAAAATATTGAAACCGATAAATACGGACATCCAAAGTTGGTGAACCTTATGATAAAAGAAATGGTAGAAAATTATTAGTAAAAACATGGAACAATTCATTATTATACTTTCGAGAATATTTATTGCCATTGTAGCAATAGAGCATCTTTTCATCTTGTGGATGGAAATGTTTTCCTGGGAAAAAACCGGAAGAAAAATTTTTAGAGGAGCGTTTCCTGATGAACTCTTCACACCAACAAAAGGACTTGCGGCCAACCAAGGTCTTTATAATGGATTTTTGGCAGCAGGGCTTATTTGGAGTTTTTTTATTAATGATGAGATATGGCAAAAAAATGTAGCCATATTTTTTCTCGGATGCGTAATTGTTGCAGGAATTTACGGTTCTTTTTCGGCTTCGAGAAGAATATTTTTCACACAGGCATTACCCGCAATTATTGCTTTCATTCTGGTATTTTTATCATAAAAAAAGCCTGAAAAAATTCAGGCTTATAAAACTTTTTATGCTTCTTGTAGTTTTACCGTAAAATGCCGCAGGATTTCCGGCTCCCACGTAATCCGGTAGCCTTTTGTAACTTCGGATTTTCTGTCGAAAACATTTTTCAGGGCAGCGGCAATATAATCCATATGATCATTGGTGTAGGTTCTTCGTGGAATGGCAAGCCGCAGAAATTCCAGTTTCGGATAACGGTTTTCGCGGGTTACAGGATCGCGGTCTGCAAGCAAAGTTCCGATTTCCACGGCACGGATTCCGGCTTCTTTGAACAGTTCGATTCCTAAAGTTTGTGCAGGAAATTCTTCTCTCGGAACATTCGGTAAAAATTTCAGACAATCAATAAAAATAGCGTGTCCGCCAATTGGTTTTTGGATTGGGATTCCGTATTCCATTAGTTTGTTTCCCAGATATTCCACCTGCGAAATCCGGCTTTCCAGATATTCCCATTCCGTAGCCTCATCAAGACCAACCGCCAAAGCAGCCATATCTCTTCCTGCCATTCCGCCATAGGTAATAAAACCTTCATAGATAATCGTAAAATTAGATGCTTTTCGGAAAATTTCTTCATCATTCAGCGCGATAAATCCGCCGATATTTACAAGCCCGTCTTTTTTAGAGCTCATTGTCATTCCGATTCCGTACGAAAAAATTTCTTTGCAGATTTCTTTGATGCTGCGGTTTTCCTGTCCGGCTTCTCTTTTTTTAATGAAATAAGCATTTTCTGCAAAACGTGCCGAATCGAAAATAATCGGGATGCCATATTTATCGGAAAGTTTTTTCACCGCTTTGATGTTTTCCAAAGAAACCGGCTGTCCGCCGGAAGTATTGCAGGTAATGGTAATCAGGCAAAACGGGATCTGCTCTTTAGGATGGTCCTGATATATTTTCTCGAGTTTTTCAAGATTGATGTTTCCTTTAAAAGGATGATCGATTTCGGTATCGAAAGCTTCATCAATAGTACAATCTACAGCGTGAGCTTTCCGAAATTCGATATGACCTTTCGTGGTATCGAAATGTGAATTTCCCGGAACAATATCGCCGTCTTTCACCATTACAGAAAACAAAACATTTTCGGCGGCGCGACCTTGGTGTGTTGGCAAAAGATATTGGAAGCCTGTTATTTTTTTTACACTTTTATGGAGTTCTTCAAAAGATCTGGAACCGGCATAGCTTTCGTCTCCGCTCATCAGTGCGCTCCATTGCCGATCGCTCATTGCTCCGGTTCCGGAATCGGTAAGAAGGTCGATAAAAACTTTTGAGCTGGAAAGATTGAACAAATTATAATCGGCTTCAGTGATCCACTGTTCTCTTTCTTGTTTGGTAGACTGGCGGATTTCTTCCACCATTTTTATACGGAATGGTTCTGCGTATGGTAATTTCATAGGTTGAGATTTTAGGTTGAAATAAATTGAGCTAAAGGCAAAGGCAAGGGCGGAAATTTATTCAGTTTTTGTTATTTTTTACATCAATGAAAAAATAAAACAATTATTAAATCTCTGCCTTTACCTCAACCTTCATCTCAGTCTATTCCGGAGCCTTAAAAATATTATCATCCGAATGAAATCCTGCAACACCTCCGCTTACTGCAAACTTCATTGCAGAAGCTGCGGACATACCGATTACAGGTTTTATATTTTTTTCTTCAGTAACAATTACCCAACCGGAAATGGCGTAAGAATGCGGCAAATAAACGGCTACATAATGTTCTTTTCCTACATCCGACATTTCTTTCTGGGTGAGAAATCCTATACGCCAGATTTCCGGATTTTCGTTGGTTTTTACCCAAACCGGATTGTTGAATTTTTTCTTGTCGCCTACAAAGGAAGACATCACGTCTTTTGTTGGAGTGTAAATATGTTTTACACCGGGAGTTTTTTCTAAGAGAAGATCCATCTGCTCGAAAATAAATTTTCCGAATACAAATTTGTTTCCTAAAAATCCGAGAAGTGCAGTAAGTAAAATAGCAGAAATAAAAACCAATCCCGGAATTTCTTTTGCAACGGAGGGGATCAGGTTATCTATGGAGGAAATAACGTACCAGATTACGAAAACCGTCAATCCGACCGGACCAATAACCGCCAGTCCCTGAAGAAAAGATTTCAGGAAAAGATTGAGGTAAATTTCAAAATCTGATTTTTTCATATTTTTTGTTTGTCCGAAGTCCGAAGAAGTGAAGTTTCTATCTTTTTCCTTGTTTGTTTTATCCGTGAATGGTTTCTTTATTTCCGTAGGATTGTATAATTTTCGCTTCATATTCCAGCCATTCTTCCCAGCGTTTATTTACTTTTTCGGGATCGCCGAGTTGCCTTGCAAATCCTATAAATGTAGTATAATGGTTGGCTTCAGAAATCATAAGATCACGGTAGAAGTTCTTCAGTTCTTCGTCTTTAATGTTTTCTGTTAAAACCTTGAACCGTTCACAACTTCTGGCTTCAATCATCGCTGCGAAAAGCATTTTATCAACCAATAAATCATCTCTGCTTCCCCCTTTTACGATAAACTGATAAAGATCGTTTACATAATCGTCTTTTCTGGTTCTTCCCAAAACCCCGCCTCTTTTTTTTATAATCTCGTGAACCTGGTTGAAATGATCCATTTCTTCCATTGCAATTGCAGTAAGCTCGGTTACCATTTCCGTATGTTCGGGAACCATTGTTATAAGACCGATTGCATTAGTGGCGGCTTTTTGTTCGCACCAAGCGTGATCCGTAAGGATTTCTTCAAGATTTCCCTCTGCAATATTTGCCCATCGCGGATCTGTTGGAAGTTTCAGTTTGAACATTTTTGAAAAATTTTAGTAAAAATAATAATTCCTTGTTATTTTGATGCTGTTTTTTGTCTTAAAAATTCTAATAATTTCCAGCCTTTTGCATCAGTTTTCTTCAAAAATTCTGCAATGAGAACTGCAAGAGTGATATTAATGGCATAAATCAGAATCATTAAAATCCAGCAATGCATTTTTTCTTCCAGATTAATGACGATAAAATAGACCAGTGACGAACTAATTCCTTGTGCGAAATAAAAGAAAATGGCGTTTTTACCAATATACGTAATAAAATTATTTTTACTGATTTTCAATCTATTATACAAAGCGAAAAGGGTGATTAATGAAAAAGACGACCAGAAAATATAGAGCAGTTTCGGCGGGAATTTGGCTTTGTTCATTTTCATAAAAATCTCTGTTCCGAAGTTCCAATAAAGGAAAATTAGAATCAGGAAAAATATCCCATAAAGAGCAAAAACCGATTTTAGGGAAAGTTTTTTCCCCCGTATTTTATGAGCCAAAAGAAATAATCCGAGATAAAATGCAACATAACCAACCTGACCTGTTGGATAATACTGCGGAAAAATGTTGAAAATCAGCGTAAAACCGAAACATAAACCAATGAACCAATTGATGTGCTTTGGAAAAAACCTCAGAATCAGCACCCCGAAAACCGTAAGGATGAAATACACCTTCAGATACCAGAAACTTCCCATTACTACAGGAAAAGTGTCGGCATTGGTGTAAGAATGCAAATACCAGTTCCCGAGATTCTGCCATTGCGGATCCGAAGAAATATTCTGAGGAACATATTTGGATCCAAAAGTGGAATAGAAGTTTTTCAGTTCTTCTAAACCAAAAAAGGCAAGACCGAAAACTTTGAATAAATAATCCGCAAAAAACAAAAGCGTTACAAAAATCATATACGTAATCTGCAGTTTCAGAAGCCTATAAAATGTTTTTTCAATATTGTTTCCGGAAGTTATTCCGCTGAGCGCATAAAATAAAGGAACATCGAAAACCAAAGACAATATTCGCACTTCTGCAGGAATGTAATATTGTCCGCTCCAGAAAGCGGTATGGATGAAAATAATGGAAAGCGTAGCCAAACCTTTGGCAAAATCGATATAGAGGTCGCGTTGTTGAGATGCTGACATATTTTCTGGAATTATTTCTTTGGTTTCGGGCGGCGGCGAAGCCGCCGCCCGAAACGGATGATTTTTCTTACCTTTCAATAAAACCTTCAAAAGCTTCAAAAACTGGTTTTGCTAAATTTATGATAATTTTATCAAAATGTTATTTGTTTCGGATCGGTTTTAGAAGAAATTCCAGTCCGTTTAGTTTAATCTCGTAAACCGTAGAAAGCTGCATCCCCAGTTTTCCTTTTGGGAAACCGCCATTACGCAGAAACCATTCCAAATAGGAAATAGGAAGATCGGCAAGAGTTTTCCCTTGAAATCTTCCGAAAGGCATCTTCACCTCACCAATCTCTTTGAGGATTTCGGGTTTTAAATCTTCCATCATTTTCAAATCATTTGAAAGCCAAATACTTTTTAGATATTCAAATCTATTTTAGTTTCGAGTTCTTTATCAGTTTCAGGAAGTTTAAGTGGAGGAGTATCATCATCAGAAAATTCATCTTTGTATACCTGGATCAGCAGTACGGTTAAAGAAACCAGAATAGGTCCGAAGATCAGCCCCATAAATCCGAAAATGTTCATTCCCATAATAATTCCGAAAACGGTATTCAAAGGGTGGATGTTTTCTAATTTTTTCAGAAGTGTGAACCTCAGTAAATTATCTGTTAATCCCACTACAACCAAACAATAGACCGCCAAACCTAAGCCTTGTCCCAATTGTCCTTCAGCGATCATAAAAATACAAACAGGAACCCAAACTATTGCTCCACCAACAATAGGAATCATTGATGTAAGGCAGGTTAAAGCAAAAAGCAGAACCGGACTTGGTGCACCAAAAATAAAATATCCTACAAGCGCAACCAAACCTTGTCCGAATGCTACCACAGGAATCCCGATTGCATTTGCAATCACCATTTTTCGGATTTTATCGCCGATTAATGTTACGTTCGCTCTTTTTAGCGGTGCTGCATTTTGCAGCATTCTTTCGAAAAGGCGGGGTTTTACCAGCATAAAATACAGGATAAAATACATTGATGTAATTACAGTAAGGGTATTGAATGTACCGCTTAATAATTTACTGGAAAGATTGGCTGCAGAAGATTTCACTTTATCAAGATTGTCTTTGCTCAGAATATCAAATCCGACTTTTTGGAAAATAAAATCATGAATCTTGTTCAGAAAAATATTGAATTTATCCATATAAGTATTGGCGTTTCCTAATTTTTCTATCAGCATATCCGCCATAAAATAAATAGGAAGAATAAGCACCAGTAAAGTAGCGAGCATAATTACTGTTGCAGCAACCCAGGGTTTCCATTTCTTTTTTTCCTGAAGATAAAAGTTATATTTCCGGGAAATAATATACAAAGTAATAGCACCCAGAACAGAGGGAATAAACATCTTGAGGTTGAACAGCATCAGAAAAATCAGTGCGGTGATCATCAGAATCAGAAAGATCTGCTTGATTCTTATATTCGGGATAGAATCCTGGTTTTGCATAAAATGTATTTTTTTCAAAATTAAATAAAAAAGCAACTGCTTGGTGGCAATTGCTTATAATTTGGTGAAATTTATTTTCAAAATTATTGGTTTAGAAGCTGTCGCGGTTTTCCCTGAAAAGCAACATAGGTAGAATACATTACTGCTGTTACAAAAAATGCTGTAGCAATAATACCAATTCCGCAAATAATAATTCCGGCAATGCTGATCAGGATTCCCAGGAAAGAAGCGCCCAGAAATGTTCCGTAATTTTCTTTGGCAATATTAAAGGATTTGCTTAGTGCATCTCCCACACTTGCGTTTTCAAAAAGCAAAATAGGATAGCCAATAAAAAATAAAGGAAACACAAAAAATACCGGAATTACGCAAAGCATAACAGAAATCATCAGTATAATATTGGTAATCAAGCTGTAAAGAAGGATGTTTACAAAATTCTGCCGATAACCGATAAATAAATCTCCCGCCTGGATTTGCTCTTTATTATTGAATTTGTTTGCGAGATATATAAGACCAACATATAATGGAGATGCCAAAATACCGAACAGTCCGGAAAATGCGTAATAAGATTTCAGCCCGGGAACTGCAAAATAATCAAAACTTCCATAGCTTCCGGAGTTTTGGGCATATTCCATAAAGCTCATCGAGTCAAATCCTGAAAGCAGCTGTACCACCCACGAACCTACAAGATAAATCCCCATTGCCAAAAGCGCATACAGAAAAATACCTTTATACATTTCGAAAGCGTGGGAAATAATACTTCCTGTTTCTTTCGCCGGAACCGAGCCTTGCTGGTCGAATTCATTAAAATCAGCCATATTTTTTTATTTTTAAGGTTTCCCAAATTTAAATTAAATATTTTGAAAATAAAGGTTTTTATTGAGGATTTTGCTGATTTTCCACATAAATGGTTTTATAAAGTGAATAAATCATCGCATTTACAAAAGGAAACGTAAAGAACATTCCGAAAAAAGTAACAATACCAATGTATTTGAAAAGTACCGCTATGAATATGCAAACAATGATTTCAATAAAATAAATCCGTAATCCGCGAATGGAAAGACTGATGGTTTCAAAAATCCTTTTGTTCATAAAAAACATCAGCGGTGCGGAGAAAAGTGTAATGAAAACCCAGATCAACGCCAGAAAAATCGTGGGAATTGTATAGAGATAAATAATGAACCAGAACAGATAAAATCCAATGTAAATAAAAAAATTGATTCCGCTGTAACCAGCGAAAAGATCGGCTATTTCCGGTTTTTCACCCAGATCCAGTTTCCGAAAAATTTTGAAAAGACCGAGGTTCAAAGGATACAGAAAAACAATTGTTCCGATAAGGATCCAAAAAAAATGCAGAAACTGCGGAAGTGCAGAAAGTTTTGAAATTTCCGATTGATATGCCTGAAAATCTTTAGTGGTAATGTATTTTTGATATGCTGCAAAATATTGATCGGAAATCCCGAATTGATTCATAAAATAAAGTGCGGTAAAAAATAAAATAAGTATATAAAGCACGCTGAAAATCACCTGATAAAGCAATGTTTTGTTCCAATACCAGAACGCTTGTTTCAGGATAAATTCAATAGGCTTTTTTTGAGGATATTCGGTTTGCATTTTTGTTTCAATTATTTTCCGTTAAAGGTATTCATTGTATTTTGTAGTCCTGCAAAAACAAATGATAATGCGGCATTAGCAAATTTTTCGATTCTTTCATTAAGGGTTTGCTTCTCTTCCTCGTTCCAAGTTCCCAAAACATAATCCACTTGCTTTCCTTCGGAAAAATCTGAGGAAATCCCGAACCGCAATCTTGCGTAGGTTTGGGTATTGAGGATTTGCTGAATGTTTTTCAGTCCGTTATGTCCTGCATCCGAACCTTTTCCTTTCAAGCGTAATGTTCCGAAGGGAAGCATGAGATCATCGGTAACAATAAGCAGGTTTTCTAAAGGAACGTTTTCTTTCTGCATCCAATATCTTACCGCGTTTCCGGAAAGATTTACGTAGGTGTCGGGTTTCAGCAGGAAGATTTTTCTGCCTTTGTATTTTCCTTCTGCCATCCATCCGAAATTGGCGGTATTGAAAGAGGTTTCTAATTTTTCAGCAATTTTCTCAACAATTTTAAACCCGACATTGTGCCGGGTTTCTTTATATTCTTCACCTTTGTTGCCGATTCCGACGATGAGGTATTTCATAATTATTTAGTTGGTATATTCAAATTTGATTGTAGAACCATCAGAGTTTGTAGCGCTTGTTGGATAACCATCATTGTCATAGGTATAATTAATGGTAATATTTTGCGATGTACCCATAACTTCTATAGCTGCTGTTTTGTAGTTGTTTTGTGATAAACCCATTAAGCTGTTTGTAGAAGTGGTAAAATGTGTACTTGCCAATGTAAATGCTTCAGGAAATGAAGCATAAGGATTTTTCATATTGTCGTAGCTGTTAAACTTCGTTAAAAGAACAATTGGCGGAATGGTAATGGGAGGTTCCGATATTGTTTCAGTGGTGAACTTCCAGGAAGAAATATTATTGGAGTTGAAGAGCACCTCGCTGGTCATTGAAAATGTAGTGATATACTGCCCCGGATTATCAATATCTTCCATTTTATATAAAGTTTCAATTTTATTCACAATTCCGGAATTGTTATATGAAAAGGAGGTTTCGTTTCTCATTAATTCTATAGAACCTTCTGTTTCCATTTTCCCAGAAGCATTCGTCAGTTTACCATTATTATAGATAAGATCCAGATATGAAATTATAACATCCGAGCCTTCTTTTTCTTTCACTACTAATTTTGTAATAACGTCGCCATCATATGTTAGTGAAAAGTCTTCCGTATTTCCCTCTTCTTCTAGTTTTGCAGAGATTAGTTTTCCGTTTTCATAATTATAAATCATAACGGATTGCTCTCCGTCACTATCAGTTGCGGTTATTTTTTTTAGATATTTTTTTGTTCCCGGTTGCGGATCGTTGCCGTCATCTTCAGTAGGATTAAGCCCAAACAGCAGATCCCCGTTCAGATCTCTTTTGGATTCGCAGGAGAAAACAGTGATTACACTAAAAATTATAGCAAAAACCTGAATTGTTTTTTTCATTTTAAAAGGATTTATGCAAAAGTAATCTTTTTTGAAAAATTAAAACCATATAGAAGAGAGAATAAAAATGCAAAAAATTTTCAGATTATAGATTGTTTTGGAAAAATCACAGATTGCCTTTTGGTAAGCGAATTTTATCATTATTACTTTAATAATATCAATAAAAAAATAAAAAATCGTAATGATTTTATGATATATTTGAAAATAATAAAATTTGACTTGCAAATGTTAATTTTTTTTAACATATTTGCCCGATAGAATATTAAATAACGTTAATATGAATGTAAAATTACGAGTGTTATCCGTTGGTGTGCTGTTCTTTACAGGTCAAGCGCTGATGGCACAAAAAAAGAAAAGTGATACAACTACTAAAACAAAAGATATAGAAGAGGTTGTTTTGGTAGGAGGGATTAAATTAGATCCGGCAGTAAAACTAGGGTCCTATACAGTAGTATCAAAG